>Ga0315298_1007271_pt1 | contig 14684 bp, 13 predicted proteins | sample WHS_1_MG_FD_203077 | JGI IMG/M metagenome (GOLD analysis project Ga0315298, IMG submission 203077) | Extremophilic microbial mat communities from Washburn Hot Springs, YNP, Wyoming, USA - WHS_1_MG | ecosystem: Environmental > Aquatic > Thermal springs > Hot (42-90C) | place: USA: Wyoming... | reverse complement strand
CACCACCAGTTCCAACATACCATGTAGAATGTCCATTTTCGCTTATTCCTTGTGAAGCGATAACTCCTGTTCCATTGAAGCTTTTGTAATAAACCCAAGAAACAAAAGTAAAATTTTCAGGAAATGAAGTATTTAGCAAAAGGTATGTATGACCATTGAAATAAGTGCCATTTTGTTCGTTGCTTTTATTTAGGACTACAATTATCGCTACTAAAATTACAAAGATTAAACCAATTAATATAACATATTTTTTCATGCAATTTTATTTTCATTTTCTTCTTTAAGTTTTTATTGAAAAATAAAAATAAAAACAACAAATATTAAAAATAAAAATGCAATGCGATCTTTGCAAAACTCTAAAAGAAAAAAAGCTCGTAGTTTTTGAGAATAAGAATGCAGCTTGCATACTTAACATTCACCCATTATCAAAAGCACATCTCATGATTATTCCAAAAAGACATGTTGAAAATCTTTTAGACTTAACAAAAAAGGAAAGAGAAGATTTTTTAGAGCTTCTTGGGAAAGCTTCAACACTTGTTCAAAAATATATGAAAGTTGATTACTCCTTTATTTACATAAAAGAAGGAAGCATAAAAACAGAAAAGCACTTGCATGCTCATGTTCTTCCAATTAGAATTCCAATAAGGCATTTACTTGCGAGCTTTTTAAAAGTTCCAGCGAAAAAGAAAGCAAGCATTGAACAGCTTATAAAAATAAAAGAAGAGCTAAGAGAGGAGCTAAAAAATTTATGAGAAGTAGCTTTTAAGAAGAGCCAACCCTTGTTTTATCCCTGCTTTTGATTTTCCTTCCCTTCTTTTATTAAAAACATATGGAATATCCTTTATTCTTAAATCTTTTGATTGCTTTAAAATTTCAAAAAGTATCTTATAACCTTCTGGAACAAACTTTCCATTTTCTACCACTTTTTTTACTTTTTCATTTCCAGCAAAATAACCACTAAGTATATCTTTGCAATATTTTTTTCTTCTCAATATTAAAATAAATTTTCCAAGAATTGTTAAAGAAAAAGTAATGAACTTTCTCCAAGCTTCCCAATTTTTTACTTTCTTTCTATATCCAACAACCAAATCATAATTTTTTAAAGCTTTTATAAATTCTTTTATTTTTTGAGGAGGATGTTGAAGATCAGCATCCATAACAAGAAAATAAGGAGTTTTTGCTCTTTTTATTCCTTCAACAACACTTATCGTTAATCCATGAACTTTTTCTTTTTCTCTATCTATGAGCTCAACACAAAAACTTTTTACTATTTCTCTTGTTCTATCTTTTGAGCCGTCATCAACTACAATTATTTTTGATTTATAATTTTTCTTTAAATAACCAAGAAGCTTAGCTATGTTTTCTTCTTCGTTGAGCGTCGGAAGTATTATAGTTAAATTTTTTTCTATTTCTTCGCTAGCTTTATCTTTCATTTTTTTTATTTCTCTTTTGTTTTTAAAATACTAAAATTATTTAATTACTAATTCAAAAAGTTTTTATGGACATTAAGAAACTATTCAAAGATTACTATTCAAGAAGGAAAATTTTTGTTGATAGTGTTGAAAAAAGGGAATTTGGAGTGAGCTTTAGCATAGATAAGAAAATTGAAGAGAGGCATATTTCTTTTAGAAGCTTAGAAGAGCTCAACAATTATCTTTTTCAAAATGTTCCATACTACATTTCCTACTCAGCAGCTTACTACAATTATCCTTCTCTTCCAATGGAGAAAAAGGAATGGCTTGGTGCGGAACTTATCTTTGATTTGGATGCAAACGACCTTAATCTTGAATGCAAAAATATTCATGGAAGCGAAAACATTTGCTCAAATTGTTTTGGAGCAATAAAAGAAGAAGCTTTGAAGCTTTTAGACTTTTTAGTTTATGATTTTGGTTTTAAAAAAGAGGAAATTTCTGTCAATTTTAGTGGAAATAGAGGTTTTCATTTTCATGTAAAAAATGAAGAGGTATTAAAACTTTCAAATTATGCAAGAAGAGAGATTTGTGATTACCTTTCTGCAAATGGTCTGGAGTTTGAAAATTTCTTTTATGAACTTCCAATTTCAACAAATGCAAGACAAAGAATTTTGCATGGACCGAAACCAAGCGATTATGGATGGCGTGGAAAACTTGCTAACCTTCTATTGAATTCTCTTGATTCTGTTGATAAACTAGTTGAGATTGGAATACCAAAACAAGAAGCAAAAAAACTTTTTGAAAAAAAAGAAATGGTTAAGCTTGGAATAATGCAAGGAAACTGGGATATGATAAAACTAAAGAACAAGAAGAAGATCTGGAAAGAGTTTGTTGAAAAGCAGAAGATAAAGCTAAAGGAAACTGTCGACACCAATGTTACAATCGATACCTCTCGACTCATTCGCTTGCCAGATTCTATACATGGCGGTAGTGCTTTAATAGCAAAAAGAATAGACCTCTCAAAAATCCAAGATTTTTCCTTGAAAGATGCGGTAATTTATTCAAAAGAAACTGTAAAAATTAATGTTGATGTGCCCTATGATTTTAACCTTTTTGGTTACAACCTAAGAAAAGGGAAGCAAGAAATAGAAGTTGGAGTTGGAGAAGCAGCATACTTTTTTGCAAAAGGGTGGGTAAAATGAAAATTCTCGTTGTAAAAGGAGAAGCTGGTAAGGATATTTGGGAAGACGTTAAGCTTTCAAAATTTGGAATAAAAAAGATAGTTGCAGAAAAAACAAAACAAAAAGAAGAAAAAACAGAAACAAAAGATGAAATAAGATTAAAACTAAAAAATCTTTTTCACTTAAGATACTTCTTCTTTCTTTTAAAGCAAATTCCAAGAGAAAAGCCAGATGTTCTTATAGTCAAGAGACCTTATCCAACAACTGTTTTACCAGCGATTCTTTACAAAATTATTTTTAGGAAGAAATTTTTGATGCATTTGGATGAATGGGAAATAAACAAGCCTTTTAGACCAAAACTTGGATTCAAAAATATAATGCTTTTTATTTTTACTTATGTTTCGATAGCTTTTGCAGATGGCTTTGTTGTTGGGAATAAAAACTTAAAAAAGCTTATTCATTCAAATAAGCCCTTCTTTTATCTTCCAAACGGTGCGATACCTTGGATAATAAAACCAGCAAAAATAATCAAACCAAAGAAAAAAATTTATTGCCTTTATATTGGTGGAAGCTATAGAAAGGTTCAAGAACCGATGTATAGAGCTTTTGCTTCTATGAAAAATGCTAAGCTATTTGTTGCTGGGAAAGTTTGCAATGAGCTTGGAGAAAGAAAGAATGTTGTTAAGCTCGGTGAGTTTGAATTCAAGGATCTTTCAAAGATTGCTTCAAAAGTTCATGTTCTTCTCGCAACCTTCGATTACCATTGGCATTTGCAATTCACAAGCAATGTAAAGATCTTTGATTATATGTGTTTAAGGAAACCAATAATAGCAAGTGAAATTGGTGAAATACCGGAATACTTAGATTATGGAAAAGCAGGATATTTGATTAAGCCGGGAGATATGAAGCAGCTGAAAAGAACTTTAAAAATGATAAAGAGCAATTACAATGAAGCTCTAGAAAAAGCAAAATATGCAAGAAAACTTGCGGAAGAAAAATATGATAGGAGATTACTAATCAAAAATCTTTTGAAAGAACTAGAAAATCTTAAATAATCTGCTGAACAATTTTTGGATAGCAAAGTTTTTATAAAATAAAGGAGAAAAAGTATGCATGGGAATGTATCAAAAAATAGCTGAGACTTTCCAAGAAGAGTATAAGCAAAGGGATGAGCTTTATAGGAAAAGGTTAGAGGAATGGAGAAAACAAGGAGCTATCGTTAGAGTAGAAAAACCAACAAACATTGCTAGAGCTAGGAGACTTGGTTATAGAGCAAAACAAGGAGTAATAGTAGTTAGGGTAAGAGTAAGAAAAGGTTTGAGAAAAAGGCCAAAGCCAGACCTTGGAAGGAAACCAAGTAAAATGGGTAGATTCTTTTCAACGAAGAAATCTCTTCAAAGAATAGCAGAAGAAAGAGCAAATGCAAAATATAAAAACTTTGAAGTATTGAATAGCTATTTTGTTGGTGAAGATGGTAAGCATAAGTTTTTTGAAGTTATAATGCTCGATAGGAATTCACCAAGCATTAAAAATGATAAAATTTATTCAAAGATAATTGCTCAAAAAGGAAGAACCTTCAGAGGCTTGACAAGCGAAGGAAAGAAAAACAGAGGCTTAAGAAAGAAAGGAAGAGGAACAGAAAAGTCAAGGCCAAGCATAAGAGCAAATAGAAGGAGAAGGTAATGTTTTTTGATATTCTTGCTTTTGAACCAAACCAAAGAGAAAAAGAAGACCTAGAGAGAATAAAAAAATTTTGTAAGCTTGATTTTTTAGAAAAAAGTGAATATTTTTTTGGAGAACCAAAAAGTTTCGATTTTTCAAAAAGAATATTTGTAGCAAGTACTCTTAACCTCGAGAAAAAATTTCTTATAAAGCTAAAAGAAAGAAAAAGGATTCTTGCTTTTCCATTATGGCTAATTTGCAATGAAACAAAAAAGTTTAAAAAAATTCTAAAGTTTATAAAAAAAATTTCTTTAAGATATTGCATAATTTCTTTTGCAAGAAAGATTGAAGAGCTTAAATCTCCAAAACAGCTTATTTACTTCTCTTCAATATTTGGCGAGGAAAGAAATCAAAAATTAATGCAAATGCTGATTGGTGAAAAGGATGAAGTTTGAAAGAAAACGCTACATAGCTTTTATTAATTTTGGTAACCTAAATTCTGAGCAAAATTTCTTTCTTCTTAGACAAAAGTTTTCTGAGCTATTTGGAAGCCTAAGCTTAGAAGAAGCTTCTTTAGCAATGGTTTTTAAGAAACAAAACATTTTTTTGGTTAGAGTAAACCTTAGATTTGAAAAACAGCTTCTCTTTGCAAGTTGCTACTTGCCTTTGTTTAGTATTTTTACGACTTCTTCAGTTAAGAAAGCAAAAGAGAAAATTGATTACTTTGAAAAGTGATGAGAATAGTCATAGAGAGCTTTCAACGCTCTTGCAGCAGAATTTGGAGACAGGTAAACAGGAATTCCATTTGCTTCTATTATTGATTTGTGAAGTCTTGTAAATGCTCCACCCATTGTTACAACGATCATTGGTTTCTGAGCATTCTTATACTTTGCAAGCGAGCTTATTATTGAGCTATCAGCTCCAGGAGTTTGGAACAAAAGGATTAGCATTAGCATATCAACATTTTTTTCATTAAGCATTGCTTCTATTGCAATTTCAAACCTTTTTGCATCAGCATCCCCTGCTACATCTAAAGGATTTCTGATGTTTACGTATTCTGGAAGCTTTTGCTTTAATGAATTAATTGTTTCTTCACTAAGCTGGGCAAGCTCAAGAGAATTTGAGTATACAGCATCAGTAGCAACAACACCAGCACCTCCACCATTTGTTACTATTCCAACTCTTTTCCCTTTTGTTTTTGGTTGTGTTGAAAATATTTTTGCAAAATCAAAAAGCTCTTCATACCTTTCAGCCTGTATAAGGCCAAATTGCTTGAATAATGCAAGATAATTTTGAGAGCTACTTGTTAGTGCTGCTGTATGAGAGAAAGCAGCTTTTATTCCTTCTTGGCTTAAGCCCCCCTTCATTACAACTATTGGCTTTCTAACTTTCTTTAAAACTTTTACAAACTCTTTTCCGTTTTTTGCTCCTTCAATATAAAAGAGTATAACTTTTGTTGTTTTCTTTCTAAGCAAATATTTTAGTAATTCAACTTCATCCAAAACAGTTGCATTTCCATAAGAAATAAACTTATCTACTCCAATGTTTTCATCAGAAAACAAATCAAGTGTTACGCTACCAATTGCACCACTTTGTGTTAAGAAGCTTATGTTTCCAGCTCTTGGTCTTTTGAGCTTATACTCTGGCAAGAATAAGGTATCTACTCCACTTCTTGGGTCAAAAACTCCCAAGCAGTTTGGTCCAAGCAAAGCGATATCATACTTTTTTGCAATTTCTTTTATGTTTTCTTCTAAATCTTTTCTTCCAACTTCTGCAAAGCCACCACTTATTACAATAACAGCTTTTACTTTTTTCTTTCCGCATTCTTCAAGAACCTGTGGCACAATTTGAGCAGGAACAACTATAACACAAAGCTCAACTTTTTCTTTTATGTCAAGAACACTTTTGTAACATTTTAACCCAAGAATACTCTCTGCGTTTGGGTTTACTGGAAATATTTTTCCCTTATAGCTTTGAATGAAGTTTCTAAGAACAACATTACCAATTTTGTTTGGATCCCTAGAAGCACCTATTATTGCAACACTCTTTGGATTAAACAAAGATTCAATTTTCATAATATCACGCAAGCATGATTCTTACATCTGCAACCTTATAAAAATTTTCATAAATCATTACAGGGTTTATATCTAACTCTTTTATGTTTTCTTTTTCAACAATTTTGCTAACCTTAGCTACTAGCCCAGAGATTTTTTCTTTCATTCTTTCATTTTTGAATAGAATATCTTTTGCTTTTACTTCTTCTATCATTTCCCTAGCCTCTTTTTTGTTTATAGGGCAAAGCCTTGAGGAAACATCTTTAAAAACTTCAACATAACTTCCACCTAAGCCAAATATAATAAATTTTCCAAATTGGGGGTCTTCGTTAGCTCCGATTATTGCTTCCTTTCCCGGTTTTAGCATTTCCTGAGCTATTATTTCGTAAGGTTCAAATTTTTTTCCTATTTTTCTGAGCTGATTGAAAGCTTCTTTTATTTCTTCTTTGCTGAGGTCTATTTTTACAAGCCCGAGCTTTGCCTTGTGTGTTGCTTTTTCTGAATAAAGCTTCAAAACAATTTTTCTGTTATTAGCAAATTCATAAGCCTCTTCTAGAGAGTTTACTACCTTTGTTTCTGCAACTTTTATTCCATACTTCTTAAGAAGGTTAAAACCTTCAACATATTCAAGAATCATAAGAATTTTTCAAAAGTTAAATTTTTATTATTTTACAAATGTCTAAGCGAAATTTTTTTATCTACTCGAAAGAAGGAACAAAAGCAATGCTACAAGCATGATTAGAAGGGTTATTAATCCAACGAGTTTTAAAGGAAAACCTTCTTTTTCTTCTTTCTTTTCTTCAACTTTTTCTTGAACTTGCTGCTGCGGTTGTTGAACTTCTTCTTTTTTCTCTCCTTCTTTCTTCTCTTCTACAACCCCCTCTGAAGCTTTTTTGAATCCTTGCTCTGTTAAAGAAACAGAAACATCACCACCTTTTAATGTGTAGCTTATAAGATTTTGTTTAGCTAGCTTGTAAAGATGAAGAGCGATATCTTGTTGATTTATATTTAAAGCTTTTTCTATATCTTCTGGTTTTCTTGAGCCTTGCAAGATTTTTTGAATTATTTCAAAATCAAGCTTATCAAAACTTTCTTTTGCTTTTTGCTCAGCAAGCTCCAGAAGCTTTTTTCCATCTTCTGTTATGATTATTTCGCTTTCAGCTGGATATGAAACCTTAAAATCAATAGCTCCCTTTGTTTTTAGCGTTCCCGCTATGTTTGCTCCATCGAAATAGCTTGCATTTATTAAACTCCCAAATTTTTCAACAGTTGTTCCAGGTGTAATTTTTGAAAGAGCAACCAACTCTTTGAAATTTAAATTCTCTATAGAATCACCAATTTTTATTTATCTAGAAAAATTTTTATTAATTACCTTTTCTACCCCACTTAAAAATCAAATTTAAAAAGAAAAAGTGAGAAAATTAATTTTCTGATTCGATGAAACTAAGATTTCTTGGAGGAGCGAGAGAGGTAGGAAGAAGCTCTGTAGTAGTAGAGAGTAGTAGAAAGATAATGCTTGATTGTGGGGTTAAGCTTGATTCAAAAACAGAATACCCCTCCTCTTTTGAGTCAGATTTGATAATTATTTCTCATGCACACCTTGATCACAGTGGCTTCTCCCCATTTTATTACAAATTTTCTTCGATTCCAAGCATTGGCACTTATCCAACTCTTGAGCTTACTGAGCTTCTTCTTAAGGACTTTTTAAAGGTTAATAGAAGGAAGCATGAAAAGGTTCCTTTTAGGGATAAAGAAATAAGAAAATTTTCAAGAAATTTTGTTGTCGTAAATTATGATGAGGAATTTGCTTTTGGAGACTCAGTAATTAAATTTTATGATGCTGGGCACATTCCAGGAAGCTGTATGATTGAATTAAACTTTGATGGGAAAAAACTTCTTTATACAGGAGATTTTAAACTTACTCCAACGTATCTTCACAAAGGGGCGGAGATCCATGAAAGTGACATTCTAATAATAGAATCTACTTATGCAAATAGAGAACATCCCCCAAGAAGTGAAGTAGAAAAAAGGCTCAAGGAAGAAATTCAAGAAACTATTTCAAAAGGTGGAAATGTTTTAATGCCAACCTTTGCTGTTGGAAGGGCTCAAGAAATGCTTTTTGTTCTTGATTCTCTTGGATTTAGCGACATTGTTTATTTAGATGGAATGGCAAAAGATGCTACTCAAATAGTTTTAAATTCAAAAAAGTTCATTTCAGATGCTGATTCCCTTCTTAGAATTTTACAAAAAATAAATTTTGTTGAAGAAAGAAGAGATAGAAGAGAAGCGCTCAAAAAGCCAAGCATCATTCTTACTACCGCTGGAATGCTTAACGGAGGACCTGCTCTTGATTACATTCCAAAGCTTAATCAAAATAGCAAGATAATATTTACTGGCTATCAAGTTGAAGGAACAAATGGAAGGCAGCTTCTTGAAAATGGAACAATAAATCTAAATGGAAAAAGGTTTAAAGTTCCTCAAAAAGCATTATACCTCGATTTCTCTGCACATGCTGGAAGAAGTGAACTTTTTGAATTTGTTGAAAAAAGCAAAGCTGAAAAGATTTTTGTCATTCACGGAGATTCAAAAATAGCAATAGACTTTAAGGATGAGCTTTTGATGCTTGGCTACAACGCTATTGCTCCAGAAAAAGATAGTGTTTTTGAAATCTAAAAGCAAAATAAAATAATAAAATAAATAAAAAGTGGAAGAATGAAACTACTTTTTGTTGATAAAAAGAATAATTTTGTAAAAGTTTTAATCAACTCAGTCAACGACTTTTTTCATCTTGAACAATTTATAGAAGAAAATGACATTGTTGGTTCAAAAAGCTTTAGGAAATTTTCTTCTGAAAGTGGCTCTGAAAGAAAAGAGGTTTTTGTTCAGATAAGCGTTGAGGAAGTTTTCTTTAGAAAAGAGCTAAATCAGCTTAGGATTTTTGGAAAAATTGTGGGAGGAGGGCCAGAAGAGTATATTCAACTTGGAAAGCATCATAGCTTAGATGTTTCAATTGGAGAAACTCTTGAAATAAGAAAGGAAAAGCTTTACGATTTTCAAATTTATCTTTTAAAGGAGTGGGAAAAAGAGACAAACAAGCCAAATTTTGCAATAGTAGCAATCGATGAAGAAAAGGCAACGATAGCTGTTGTTTTTCCTTATGGAATTGGAAAAGTAAAAGAAGTTAGAAGCCATCTTAGCAAAAGGCTTGAAGAAAGAGAGTTTTTGAAAAAGGAAGAAGAATATCTTAAAAAGATTTTAAAAGCAATAGAAGAAGCAAAAGTAAAGTTTGTTGTTGTTTGTGGTCCTGGTTTTGAAAAAGAAAAGCTAATACCTTTGATAAAGCACAAGGTTTTTTCTTTTCACTCAACTTCTTCCGAGCTCTCAGCGATTTACGAAGTAATGAGAAGCGAAGAGTTTCAAAATCTTTCAAAAGAACTTATGCTAAAGCAAGAAGAATATTACGTTGAAAAACTTTTGGAAGAGATTTCTAAGCAGGGAAATTATGCGATAGGCTTGAAGAATGTTTCTGAATTCATTTTTTCAAGAACAGCTAAGGTTGTTTTGGTAACTGATAAAATGCTTAAGAAAAAAGAAGTAAAAGAACTGATTGAAGAATTTAAAAGGTTTGGTGGAAGCTTAAGAATAATTAATGAAGATTCAAGCTCTGGTAAACAGCTTTCGAGCCTTGGTGGAATTGCAGCATTGACTACTACTTAGTTGAAGCAGTAGCAGCAAGTTTTTCTTCTATCTTTTCCTTTGGTATTACAAGCTTTACCATCCCAGTTCCAATTGGAACTTCTTGTCCAATTATTATGTTTTCTGTTACTCCGGTTAGTTTATCAACTTCTCCAGTTGCAGCAGCATTCATCAAGTGCTTAACAGTCTCTTCGAATGCTGCTCTTGCAAGAACACTTGGTTTTTCTGCAACAAGTCCTTGTCTTCCAATTGGCTTTATTATTCCTTCTCTTGTCATTGCATCAGCAAGAAGCATTATATGTCTTATATCAACATCAAGCTTATTTGATTTAAGTATTGAATAAAGCTCTCTTACGATTGCATTTCTTGCAGCTTCTATTCCAAGAACTTCTGCGATTTCATGAAGATGTGTTGTGAATATTTTGCTTGTATCAACACCTTCTATTTTCATTACTTCTCTTAGATTGCTTCCACTTGTTCTAATAAAGTATTCTTCTCCTTCCTTTAGCACAATAGCTCTTTCAATTCCTTTTATTCCTCTAATTATTAATTCTTTTAAAGCTACACTTGCTCTTCTTACTTTTGCATAAGAATTTGTTTTTATAGCTATTTTTACTTTATTTTCTTTTATTGTTATCCTTCCAAGCTTTTCAGCCTTTATTTTTTCTATAGCTTCTGAAAGCTTTACTCCTTTGTTTTTTAGCTTGTTTTTGTTGAATGTTATAGTTATGCTCATATTATCAAAATCTTCTTCAACCTTTGCAATTTCTGAAAGCTTTACTTCTTCTATCATTGAAGCAATTTTCTTAACCCTTTCTAAGTCTTTTTTGTATTTATCTTGAATGTAAACATCCATCATTGGTATTGAAGGAACACTTTTTGCATCTATTATTTCTATAACTCTTGGCAATCCTGTTGGAACCTGTTCAGCAACTCCTGCAAAGTGGAATAGTCTAAGAGTCATTTGTGTTGCAGGCTCTCCAAGACTTTGTGCAGCAACTATACCAACAGCTTCTCCAGGCTCAACAAGGAAAGATTCTTCAGGCTTCTTGAGATTTGGAAGATAAACGTTAAAGTGAGAGAATGCTGGATGAAGAGCATCACCACCATATACAAATTGAACAATGTCTCCTTTTGAATCTCTAACACTTCTATCCTCTTCAACATAAAAGTCTTGTAAAGCATGAATAAGCCTTCTTTGCATGTAACCAGATCTTGCTGGTCCAAGTCCTTTTTGAACTATACTTTCTCTTCCTCCACATGAATGGAAGAAGTATTCTATTGGATTGAGACCATATCTAAAGTTTCCAACAACAAAACCTCTTGCTTCTGCACTCAAGTCATTCTTTTTAAGATGTGGCAAAACTCTTCCTCTATAGCCCCTATTTAACCTTTGTCCTCTTACTGCTTGTTGACCAAGAGTTGCTGAAATTTGAATAAAGTTAAGCATTTTACCTCTTGCACCACTTTTTGCCATCAAAAGAGCAATGTTCTTTGGGTCGATATTCTTTTCTATTATTTCACCACAGCTATCTCTTGCTTCTCCAAGCTCTTTTACTATATAAGCTTCAAGACTTTCCTTACTTGTTCTTCCTGGTAATGGAACCAGTGTGCCTTCTTTATATTGTTTTATCAGTTCTTCAACTTTCTTCTTTCCTTCTTCAACTTTCTTGTTTATTTCATCTACCGCTTTCTTTGGCAAAGTATAATCATCAAGTCCAATGCTTGTTCCATGTCTAGTTACAACAAAATTTCCAACTCTTACAATGCCATCTATAAACTTTCTTGCTTCTTCAAACCCAACTTGCAAAGCAACAGCACCTATTATGCTTCTTAAAACATCTTTATCAACAACCCCCTCTTTTAGCTTTCCATCTTCTATAACAACTCTATTCTTCTTGCTTTCAATCTTTAGATTAATCTTTGGAAGAAGCATTGAAAATAGATCTTTTCCAGAATACTTCTTTTCCTTTTTTGTTACTTCTTTTCCAGCTTGAGCTAGGATTTCACAAGCTTCTTCTTTTGAGAAGTAAGAATCATCGAGAGTTAAGAAGTATATACCAAGAACAGTATCTTCTATTGGACCAATTATAATTTCACCATGCCTTGGTGAAAAAAGCTGAAGTTTTGCATCCATTAAGTATTTTGCTTCAGCAAGTGCATCTTCGCTTTGTGGAACATGAAGGTTCATTTCATCTCCATCAAAATCAGCGTTGTAAGGTTCTGTTGTTGCAATGTTTATTCTAAATGTTTTTCCTGGAAGGACTCTAACATAATGAGCCATCATGCTTATTCTATGTAAGCTTGGTTGTCTGTTGAAAAGAACTATATCACCATCTTGTAACTGCCTTTCAACTATGTAACCAATGTTTATTTCATTTTTTAATTCCTCCTTATTCTTTTCTGTAACCTTCCTTTTTGTCCCATCTGGAGAAATAACATAAAGAGCCTTTGGATAGTCATCCTTTTCAATAAGCTTTTTGCAGTATTCTATATTTTGAATGTTTACTTTTACAGGATATGTAAGCTCTTCTGCTATTTCTTTTGGTACTCCAACTTCATTTATGCTTATCCAAGGATCAACAGAAATAACAGTTCTTGCACTAAAGTTTACTCTTTTTCCACTTAAGTTGTATCTAAACCTTCCTTCTTTTCCCTTTAATCTTTGAGCAAGAGTCTTTAATGGTCTTCCACTCCTGTGCCTTGCAGGAGGCAAACCAGAAGTTTCATTATCAAAATAAGTTGTTATATGGTATTGCAAAAGTTCCCAAAGGTCATCGATTATGAGTTGAGGAGCACCAGCATTTATATTTTGTTCAAGCCTTTGATTTATTCTCATTATGTCTACAAGCTTATGAGTTAGATCATCCTCACTTCTTTCTCCAGTTTCAAGTGTGATACTTGGTCTTACATTTACTGGTGGTACAAGCAAAGAATGAAGTATCATCCATTCTGGCCTAGCAACCTCTGGGTCAAGACCAAGAAGTCTTGCATCATCCTCGCTGATTCCACTCAACCATTCTTCAATTTCTGGAACTCTCATTCTTACATTTTCAAGCTTATCCCCTTTCTTCTCAACCCTGTAGAAGAAAGTTGGTTTTTCAAACTTTATTACTGGATGAACTTCTCCGCAGTAAGGACATTTCTTTACTTGCTTAAGCTTGTTTAAAATTGATTTGCTTAACTTTTTCTTTTTACCAGCTTCCTCTTCAGTTTCTTCAAGCTCGCTTTCTACAACTTCTTTTAATTGCTGAATTTCCTCTTTATTTAAAAGAATTCTATGACATTTTGGACATGTTGCCTGTAAAAGCAAGTAAATTACTTTTGCGAAACCCGGATGGATTACTGGCCTTGCAAGGTCTATGTGACCAAAATGCCCAGGACAGCTTCTTATCCTTCCACCACATGTTTTACATCTTAAGCTTGGGTCTATAACTCCAAGTCTTTGGTCAAGAAGACCCCCATCTATAGGAAAGCCTTCTTCATCATAAGTATCTGGAATTGTTATCTTTGCTACACTAAGCTTATGTACCATTTCATTTGAAAAAATACCAAACTTTATAGATTTTATAACTTCTCTCATTCTTTCTCACCAATTTTAATTCTTGGGAAAATATGAAAGCTTCTAATTTCATCAAGCAAAAGCTTAAATCCATAAGAAACTTCAACTTCACCAATGTTTGTGCTTCCACATATTGGACAAACAGGAGCATTCTTTACTCTATCAAACCAAGCAAGAGAACCACAATCCCTGCAAACCAATATTTTTGTTTTATCACTTTCTTCAAGAAGTCTATCTCTAAGCAAAGCACTTGCACCAAAACCGATTAGAGTATCCCTTTCCATTTCTCCAAACCTTAAACCACCTTCTCTAGCTCTTCCTTCAGTTGGTTGATGCGTTAAAAGCTGAACAGGACCACGGCTTCTTACATGCATTTTGTTGCTTACCATATGATAAAGCTTTTGATAATAAATAACTCCAATATAAATCTCAGCGTCATAAGCTTTTCCACTTATTCCATCGTACATTCTTTCCTTTCCTGTTTTCTTGAAGCCGTAGCTTTCCAAAATTTTTCCTATTTCTTCTTCGTTTATTTTTTCAAAGGTTGTTCCTTCTATGGGTTTTCCTTTCAAAGAAGCAGCTTTTCCAACAATAGTTTCAAGCAAATGTCCAATAGTCATTCTTGTTGGTATTGCATGAGGATTTATTATTAAATCTGGAACTATTCCAGAAGAAGTAAAAGGTAAATCTTCTTGTGGAACAAGCAAAGCAACTACTCCCTTTTGACCATGTCTAGAAGCAAACTTGTCACCATTTTCTAGGTCTTTTATCATTCTTATTCTTACTTTTATAAGTTTATTTGCTTCTCCACTTTCACTTATCAAAACAGCATCAACGGTTCCTTTTTCTCTTGGCTTAAGCAAAACAGAATTATCCCTTCTTTTTTCTTGAGCTACACCAAATATTCCAGCTTCCTCCAAGAACCTTGGTGGCGATGTTTTTCCAATTAAAACATCTTTTCCAGTTACATCTTGTTCAACTTCTATTATCCCATCCTCGCCAAGTTTTGTATAAGCTTCTTCTCCTTTATAATCTTCAACCTCTGGGCTTGGAATTTCTATCCTATCCCTTTGCCCACCAGGATATCTTCTTTCTTCAGTCTCGTAGGTTTTATAGA
>Ga0315298_1007270_pt1 | contig 14686 bp, 9 predicted proteins | sample WHS_1_MG_FD_203077 | JGI IMG/M metagenome (GOLD analysis project Ga0315298, IMG submission 203077) | Extremophilic microbial mat communities from Washburn Hot Springs, YNP, Wyoming, USA - WHS_1_MG | ecosystem: Environmental > Aquatic > Thermal springs > Hot (42-90C) | place: USA: Wyoming... | reverse complement strand
GGCTCTGGTTCTGCGGATCCTGTACGGTCCGCTCCAGGAGCTTGGGGCGGATTTTCACGATTAATTCACCCTTGGAATCCGGGAGCGAGCGGACTTGCCCGATGGGCATGTTGAACAGGCCGGTGCCCAGGCTGAACGCCAGCCGGACGGTCATGCCCGGCACCACGGGGATGGGGGTGACGCCCACTCCCGGCACGCCGGGGGTTGCCTCTTCCAGCTTCACCGTAGCGGTAATGTGCCCACGATCTTCGCGGATCGCGACGATGCGCCCCTGCCGGAAGGGCTCGTAAGGAGCGCCGAGGGGCACTCCCTGGGCGCCCAGGGCCATCGAGGCGATGGTGGCGAGAAGCGCCGCGAGGAGCCAGCGAGAGGGGATATCGAGCCGCACCATAGTCTGATCCTCCTAAGGGTAGGCTAGGACTCCGGCGCCGCGCCGTCAAGCACGCCGGAGGGCCCCAATCCCGCGATGGAAGGCGAAATGGGAGTGCAAATCCCCATGAATCTTCATGGCCGGCATAACCGCACAAGCACCAGCCAAGGGATTGGGGGCATTCGACCCCGGACTGGATCCGGGGGGAAGAATGCGCCAAGGGCGGGGTGAGGCTCCGCGGGCCAAGCCCTTGGAGCGGGGAGGGACCCGAAGGGCAACCCGAGCGTTCCGCCTGGCTTCGCCAGCGGAACGCGAAAGACCCGAAAGGCAAATCGAGCGTTCCGTCTGGCTCCGCCAGCGGAACGCGAAAGACCCGAAAGGCCAACCGAGCGTTCCGTCTGGCTCCGCCAGCGGAACGCGAAAGACCCGAAAGGCAAATCGAGCGTTCCGTCTGGCTTCGCCAGCGGAACGCGAAAGAGAAGCCCCCTCCCCGCTCAGGAGACAAAGCCTTTCCCCCATGTGCGACCTGCGCCGCCGAAGGAAGGACCATTCGATCGCGGAATTTGGGAAGGAAGGCAAACCGCTCGACACGGTGGGAACGGTCTGGGACAGCCCTGACCGAAGGTATACTGGGTGCAAGGCCCGGCGCGCGGGTGGCGCCGCACCGGGGGGAGGCCAGAGATGAAGCGGAAGCTTGTCAAGGTTCTTCTGGGAGGGGCGGCAGTTCTCCTCGCGGTGATGGGGTCCGTCGTCCTCCTGGCCCTCTTCACGCCGTTGCCCGACCGGATCGCCCAGGATCTGCTCGCGAAGGCCGTGCGCCGAAGCGGTGGCACTCTCACGATCGCTCGCCGCGAGGGCCGCCTCATCAAGGGAGTGGATCTCTACGGCGTCTCCTTCTCTCTGCCCGGCACGCTCACCTTCACCGCCCACCACCTCCACGCACGCCTGTCGGTGCTGCCCCTGGGGGCGGGGATCATCCGCGTGACCGACGTGCTCATCGAGGCCCCCGATCTCGAGCTGGCCCGTCCCGCGCCCGGCGGGAGGCCGGCCTCCCCCTCTCGGAGCCTGCCCAGGTGGCTGAACGTCTGGGTGCCGCGCTTCCAGGTCAAGGCCGGGCGTTTCGCTTGGCATGGGCGGCCGGCGGCCGCGCCCCTTCGCTGGAGAGGCATCTCCGCCGGGGGCTCGGCTACCCTTTCCAACGGCTCCCTCCACCTGGCGCTGGCCTCGCTGGAGGCGGCCTGCCCGGCGCCGCTTCCCTCGAAACTGCGGGCTTCCGGGAGCCTCGGCTGGTCCCCTGGCGGCACCGCCCGCTTCGACGGGGAGGTCTTCTCCGCCCTCTCCCGCGTGAAGGGCCGGGCCAACCTGAAGGCGGACGGCACCTTCTCCGCCGGCCTGTCCCTCCTTCCCCTCGCGCTGCGCGAGGCGGCCGAGGGGTGGGCCACGGCTCCCGACCTGTCGGTCACCGGAAGCGCTCAGGTGCAGGGAAAGGGCGGAGCGCTCCGATGGAAGGCCAGGCTGGATGCGAAGGGGCTGGGGCCCTTCAGCTCCGACGGCAGCGGAGAGATCGCCTCGGGCCGCCTCCACCTTCAGGGCACGGCGGCCACCGAGGGTGCCTCCCTGAGCCCCTTCTGGAAGGCGCCCGCGGGACGGGAGGCGCAGGTGGCGGGCACGGCCAACTGGTCCGTGGACGCCGGCTCCGGTTCCGTCCGGTGGACGGCCGACGGGGAGCTCCGCGCCTCCCGGATCTGGGGCTTTTCCATTGAGGACGCCCGCGTCCGGGCCGAGGGGACCGCTCATGAAGGCTCGCTGTCGGTCGAGGGCCGGGCGGCCATGGCGGGGGCCGTGCACGGCAGCCTCTCCTGGGGGCTCCAGCCCCGCCGGTGGCGGGCTGAGCTCGCCGGCGAAGGAGTGGACCTTCAGGGCGTGCTGTCGAGCCTGAGCCTCATGCCGGCCCTTCCGGCCGGGCTCCATCCGCCGGAGGGCCCCTGGAAGGTGGGGAAACTCTCCATGGGCCAGGAGGTGGCCCAGGGCTTCACCCTCTCGGCCAAGGTCACGGACCCGCAGGGCGGGGAGTGGAGCGTGGCGGCCGGCCCGCTGGGCTCCGGCCGCCCCGTGGTCTGGTCGGCGGAGGTCTCGTCTCTCGATCCCTCCGTCTGGGGACTGGGTCCGGCCGGGCAGCTGGGCGGGCGGGCGGCCTTCCGTGGCCCCGCGGCGCGGGAAGGGCTCCTCGACCTGGAGCTGGGATCGGGCCGGTGGGACGGCGTCGCCTTCTCGCCCCTGTCCCTGCGGCTCCACCTGAGCCCTTCGGGCACAACCCTGGACCCGGCGACGTTGACCTGCGACCTGGGAAGGGCCAGGATCGGCGGCACGCTCTCCTCTGACGGCCGGCTTCAGGCCGAGGTGAAAGGGGAGGTGAAGGACGCCGCCCCGCTCGGCCGCCTTGCCGGCATCGCAGGGCTGGCGGGGAGCCTGAAGGCCGATCTCCGCCTGGAGGGGCCCTGGAAGAACCCGTCGGCGGAGGGGACAGCCTCAGCCGAGGACGGCGCCTTCGGTGCCCTCAGGCTGGCCCGCCTGGAGGCCTCGGGGCGCTGGGGCGGTACCGGCGGCGTCTCGGACCTGAAGCTCTCCTACACCGGCCTGCGCGCCTCGGCGACGGAGCTCGGCGACGGTTCCGTAATTCTCAGGGGCATGCCCGCGCGGGCGGAGGTGAGCTGGAAGGCGCTCTTGCCGGGCAGGAGGAGCCTGTCGTTCCGGGTGCGCGGGGCCCTCGTGCCGCCCCGCATGAACCTCCGGGTGTCGGACATCCTTTCCGAGATCGCCGGCAAGCGCTTCGCCCAGGAGGGGGAGGCCCGCGTGGAGTGGACGCGCGAGAGCCTGGCCTGGTCGGGCCTGGTGCTGGTCAGGCAGAGCAGCCGGCTGGAGGCGGAGGGTCGCCTGGATCTGCGCGGCGGCTTCACCGCCGCACCCATGCAGGGACACCTCGTGGCTGTCCGCCTGCCCCTGGCCCTCCTGCCCCTGCCCCGGACGGCGGGCGCCATGGAGGGTTACCTGGCGGCGGACCTGACCTGGTCGGGGCGCCTCGACGCTCCCCAGATCAGCGGCACGGCGGAGCTCACCGAAGGAAGCTACACCTACCCCGAGAGCGACCTCACCATTGCCCCCATCACGCTGGCCATGAAGGCCAAGGGGGACCGCCTCGTGCTCACCCGCGGCACGGCCACCACGCGCGAGGGGGGGCGAGCGGAGGCCACGGGATACGTCCAGTTCAGGGGCTTTCTGCCCGCCTCCTTTGACTTCAGCGTAACGGCGAAGGCCTTCCCCTTCGTCGTGGGTCGGCGGATCGACGGCCTTGCCGACGTCCGCGCAGGGCTATCGGGCTCCATCGAGAGGCCCGTCATCAGCGGCGAGGCCCGGATCCTCAAGGGCAAAATCGAGCTCCCCGACCTCGCCCAACAGCAGCCCCTGCCCTCCACCGTCCGCTTCGTGAATGTTCCCAAGGGCTTCGCGCTGGAGCAGGAGGAGCAGAGCCAGGGGGTGCCCGTGGCGGGGCGGCTCCGCGGCCAGGTGGTCCTCTCCAGCCAGGGCGGCCTCTGGGCGAGCAACCGGAACCTTCTGGCCGAGGTCACGGGCCAGATCACCGTTCGCCTGACCGACAAGGGCCCGGCCGTGGGGGGCCGCCTGAACCTCCAGCAGGGAAGGTACCTCTTCGAGGGAAAGAAGTTTACGATCCAGGAATCGAGCCTCAACTTTGACGGCACGACCAGCCTCGTGCCCTACCTGGACATCACGGCGCTCTACAAGGCCGGCAGCACGGATATCACGGTCCACATCACCGGGAGCCCCTCCCATCCCAATCTCACCCTCACTTCCGATCCGCCCATGGAGAAGGCCGACATCCTGGCCACGCTCCTCTTCGGCCGCCCCCTCGGCGATTTGAACGCCGGAGAGCGCTCCTCCTGGTCCAGCGCGGCCGCCGGCATGGCCGCCCAGTACCAGGCCGCGCCCCTGCTGGAAGCCCTTCGGGGCAAGCTGGGCCTGGACACCCTCACGGTGGGCACCGCCTCCGACGGCCAGGGCACCGAGGTAGGCTTCTCCAAGTACCTGGGAGACCGCACCGTGCTCGAGTACCAGCAGATCTTCGGCACTCTGCCGGGAGAGAGGGTCGACCTGCGCTACCGCGTGAACCGCCATCTGAGCCTCCAGTCCCAGGTGAGCACCAACGGCGAATCGGGCGGCGACGTGCTGTGGGAGCAACGGTACTGATGCGCGGGCGGCGGCGCCTAGACGCGGTTCTGCCGGGAGCCCTGCTGGCGGCCCTGCTCTGGACGGCCTGCCTCGCGGCGCAGGGGGCTCCGGCGGCCGAGCTCTTCCGGGAGGTCCGCTTCCAGGGCAACCACGCCTTTCCGGACAAGAAGCTCTATGACGTGACGGGCCTCTCGCGGCCCTCCCGCCTGCGCCTCTTCAAGGGACACGCCACCACCAGCCGCGCGGAGCTGGAGTCACGGATCCAGGATCTGCTCCTCTTCTACCAGCGCGCCGGCTACTTCGAGGCCCGCGCCGAGCTCAAGGCGGAGGGTGGAGGAAAGGCGCTGATCCTCATTCGGGAAGGGCCCCCGGGGCGCGTGTCAGCGGTGGACCTCCGGCTCGAACCGGCCGGTGCGCCTCAGCCCATCCCCCTCTCGGTCCTGCGGCGGAAGCTGCCCGTGCAGCCTGGCGACGTCTTCTCGGCCCAGAGTTACGGCGATGCCGCGCAGATGCTGGCCCGCGCGTGGCAGGACCGGGGCTTCCCCTTCGCCGAGGTCTCGCCCGAGGCCGTGGCCGACGTGGCCGCCCACAAGGTCGCCGTCACGTACACCGTCAAGCCCGGAGAGGCCATGCGGTTCGGCCCTGTCACGCTGGAGGGGGTCATCCACACGGAGCCGCTCATCCTCAAGCGGGCCCTCGCCTTCCGCGCGGGAGAGCCCTTCGACCAGCGCAAGGTGGAGAAAAGCATTGAGAACCTCTACCGCCTCGGACTCTTCGACCTCGTGAACATCCAGCTCAAAAAGAAGGGTGGGCCGCCCGGCCTTGTCCCCGTGGTGGTCCGCGTCAAGGAGGGGCGGCACCGGCGTATCCAGGGCAGTGTTGGCTACGGCACGGAGGAGGGTCCCCGAGGCTCCCTGAGCTGGGAGACCCTCCGGGTGGACGACCACGTGGTGGATGTGGGGACGGCCTTCCGCACCTCAGGCCTCGTCAGGGAAGGCTCCCTCTGGTTCCGTAGGCCTTACTTCTGGACCTCCGACAATTGGTTCAACGCCGACCTGGCCTACGGCCGGCGGGTCGAGAACTCCTTCACCTACCGCTCCGCCAAGGTGAGGGCGGGACTCGACCACACCTTCTCGGAGCGCTGGACGGGCGAGCTCTACCTCGTGGGCGAGCGGGTTCTCCAGATGGCTCCCGACTTGGCGCTCGGCCAGGCGCTCTCCGCCGGGGTGCGGGACGTCGCCACCATGGCCTCCGTGGCCGCGTCGGTCACCTACCGTACCACGGACAACCCCATCAGCCCCAGCCGGGGGCTCCTCGCCACCCTCTCCGTCGAACCGACCCACGTGCTCACCACCGGAGGCGACTTCACCAAGAGCGATCTGGCCGTCCACTCCTACTTCCCTCTGAGCTACCGCTGGGTGCTGGCGCTGCGCATGGAACTGGGGGCCATCCTCTCCAGCCAGAAGCCGTCCCAGATCCCCATCACGCGGCGTTTCTACGCGGGCGGGGCCAACAGCCTCCGGGGCTACAAGTACGACAGCCTCGGCCCCCTCGCCAAGGACGGCGCGCTCCTGGGCGGCAGCGGCCTGGCTCTGGCTTCGGCGGAGCTTCGCTTCCCCCTGCGGGGCGAGCTGACCGGCCTCGTTTTCCTCGACGCGGGCAACGCCCTCAAGAAGCCCCTCGACTTCAAGGGGACCCCGCTCTACTCGGGCACGGGCTTCGGTGTCCGCTACAAGACCCCCGTGGGGCCGATCGGTGCGGACTTCGCGTGGAAGCTGAGAAACGATCCTCGTGACCCGTCGGGGTTCCAGCTCTATTTCTTCATCGGGTATGCGTTCTGAGGCGGGGGGCGGGGGGCGATGAAGCGATTGAGCGATTAAGCGATGGAGCGAGAGGCAGAGAGGCGAATGGCAGCTTCCCTTTCCCGTCATTCGGGCGAGCGAAGCGAGTCCAGAATCCGATTCCGGACAAGCCGGAATGACGGTGCAGGGGGGGCATCCGAAGGGGGGTGGAGACACGAGGCGCCAAGACTCACCACGGAGAGCACGGAGGTAGGGGCGCTCCAGCGCGCGGACGGGTGAAGAGGGGCGAGGGGTCGCAATGCCGGGAGCGACGGTTTGTGGTTACTTTCGGCATCACCTCATCACCTCATCTCCATGGTCCCCGGAGGCAATCAAAGGCCCCGCTCCCATGTTCATCCATCCTAGGAGTGACGATGAACCGAGGACGGTGGTTGATGTCGGGGTTTCTAGCGGCGGTAGTCACCTGGGGCGCGTGGTCCGCCTTGCAGCACCTGGGCCTCGCCGTCGACGAGCGCCCGTCGTCTTCCGCCATCCGCGGAGTCCGGGAGGCACTTCCCATGACCTTTCCGATCCAGAAGAGCGATGATGAGTGGAAGCGGCAGCTTACGCCGCTCCAGTACGAGGTGACGCGCCAGAAGGGGACCGAACGCCCCTTCACGGGCGCCTATTGGAACAGCCATGAGAAGGGGGTCTACTGCTGCGTCTGCTGCGGCGCGCCGCTCTTCCGCAGCGATGCCAAGTTCGACTCCCTCTGCGGCTGGCCCAGCTTCTTCAAGCCCATCTCGCCCGGCGCCGTGGAGAGCCAGGTGGACCGCTCCTTCCTCATGGTGCGCGACGAGATCCTCTGCGCCCGCTGCGGCGCCCACCTCGGCCACGTCTTCGAGGACGGCCCGCCCCCCACGGGCCTGCGCTACTGCATCAACTCCGCCGCCTTGAAGTTCGTTCCCGAGGGCGGAGATGGAGAGAGCGCATCAGTGAAACAGGGAAAAATCGAGAAGAAATAGGATTCACCACAGAGGCGCTGGAGTGGTGGAGGGCCACTGGCCGAGACGCCGCGCGGCTTTTCGCTCATTCTGGCGGGCGGAGCGAGTCCCGAATCGGATTCCGAACAAGCCGGAATGGCCTTCATGGGGCGGGGCCGGTTTTTTACGGTCCTTCCATTCGCGAGTTTTGCTTCCTGCTTTTCTCCCACAGCGCACCCATCCTGGCCTTGACGCCCGCGTCCATGGCGATGACGTCGGGCCAGTCGCGGGTGAAGCCCTCGCCGGGCCACTTCTTGGTGGCGTCGATGCCGAGCTTGCCGCCGTAGGCGAAAAACTGTGAGGCGTGCTCCAGAGCGTCCGCCGGACCCCGCGCCAGCTCCAGGTCGCGCCCGGGGTCGATGTTGGCCAGCACCCGCCACGCCACCTCGCTCGTATCCTGCACGTTGACATCCGAGTCCACCACGATGATGACCTTCGAGAACATGGCCTGGCCGAGGCCCCACAGGGCGTGCATGACCTTTCGCGCGTGGCCGGGATAGGCCTTCTCGATGGAGACCAGGACGAGGTTGTGGAAGGCCCCCTCGGGCGGCATGTGCAGGTCCCTCACTTCGGGGAGCTGGCGCTTGAGAATGGGCAGCGTCACGCGCTCGATGGCGTAGCCCATGAAAGCGTCCTCCATGGGAGGAGGCCCCACGATGGTGTGGACGTAGAGCGGCTCCTTCCGCCTCGTCACGCACTCCACGTGGAAGACGGGGTAGTCGTCCGCCAGCGAGTAGTAGCCCGTGTGGTCGCCGAAGGGCCCCTCGCGCCTCAGCTCCGCCGGGTCCACCCAGCCCTCCAGCACGATCTCCGCGTTGGCTGGCACCTCGAGCCCCACCGTCTCGCAGGCCACCATCTCCACCGGCTCCTTGCGGATGAAGCCGGCGAGGATCATCTCGTCAATGTCGTCCGGCAGGGGCATGGCCGCCGAGAAGTAGGTGGCCGGGTCGGAGCCGATGGCCACCGCCACCTCGATCTTCTCCCCCGCCGCCAGCGCCTGCCGGGCGTGCTTGGCGCCGTGCTTGTGGAGCTGCCAATGCATGCCCGTGGTGGTCTCGTCGTAGACCTGCATGCGGTACATGCCGCAGTTGCGCTTGCCCGACGCGCGGTCCTTCGTGAAGACCATGGGCAGCGTGATGAAGGGGCCGCCGTCCTGCGGCCAGCAGGTGCAGACCGGCAACTCCCGCAGCGAGAACTCCCCCTTCCTGAGGATGACCTCCTTGCAGGGGCCCGACTTCACGGTCTTGGGGAGGAAGGAGGCCAGCTCCGCGAGCTGGGGCAGCATCCTCAGCTTGTCCAGGAGCCCTTGCGGCTGCTTGATATCGAAGAAGGCGGCGATGCGCTCGTCCACCTCCTCGTACCGAGAGATGCCCAGCGCCTTCAGCATCCGCCGGTGCGTCCCCAGGACGTTGCCGAGCACCGGAATGGCGTAACCCCTCACCCGCTCGAAGAGCACCGCCGGCCCGCCCTCCTTCACCGCCCGGTCCAGGATCTCCGTGATCTCCAGGCGAGGGTCCACCTCCTCCCGGATCCGCAGCAGCTCCCCGTCCCGCTCCAGCGCCCCCACGAAGTCCCGCAGGTCCTTGTAGCCCATCTCGGCCTCCACCGGCCCAGGGTAGTGCAGGCCGCCCCCGAAGGGAAGGGAGGCGGACAATGGAGGTGATGAAGTCAGCAGGTGATGAGGTCAGTCGGATTAGGATGGGCGATCTGCGGCCTACCCCTTGCCCCTGAACTTCTCGACGGAGAGGCGGTAGCGCTTGAGCATGCGGTAGATCTCGACGCGCTGCTTGCCGGACTCCTTGGCCATGCGGTTGATGTTGCCCTTGTGCTTGCGCAGGAGGCGGATGAGGTACTCGCGCTCGAACTGGACGCGGGCGTGGGCGAAGCTGCCGACGCCCCGGCCGGTGTGGCCCTGGAGCTCGAAGGGTAGGTCATCACGCCTCAGGGTCGGCGTGCTGAGGACCAGGGTGCAGAAGCGCATGCGAGCCTGAAGCTCGCGGACGTTGCCGGGCCAGGGGTACCAGAGGAGGCACTCCAGGGCCTCCTCCTCGATGTCCTCGAAGGGCTTGGCGATCTCCCGGCAGTAGCTCTGGAGGAAGGCCCGGGCCAGCACCGGGATGTCCTCGGTGCGCTCCCGTAGGGGCGGCACGGTGAGGGGGAAGGTCTGGATGCGGTAGTAGAAGTCCTCCCGGATGCGCTTGGCGGCGAGCTCGGCGGCGAGGTCCCGGGAGGAGGCGAAGATGAAGCGGAGGTTGGCGGAGCGCGGAGTGGTCTCGCCGATCCTCGCGTATTCGCGCTCGCGCATGATTTTGAGGAGCCTGGCCTGGAAGGCGGGGGAGAAGTCGGCCACCTCGTCGAAGAACAGCGTGCCGCCCTCGGCCTCCTCGAGGTGGCCACGGGCGGCGCCATGGCCCGTCTCCTCCGCCTGGCCGAAGGTCTCCACCTCCAGGGTCGCTTCGGGCACCCCCTGGCAGTTCACCACCACGAAGGGGGCCTTGGCGCGAGCGCTCTGGTAGTGTACCTGGCGCGCGATGACGCCGCGGCCTGTGCCCGACTCGCCCAGGATGAGGACGGGGATCTCGGTGGGAGCCACGATGGCGATCTGCTCGCGGATGCCCGCCATGGCGGGGGAGGGGCCCAGCAGTACGGCCTCCTCGGCCTTGGTGAGCGGTGTGGAGGGCTGGTTGGGAAAGCGGGCCAGCGCCCCCTGGAAGCGCGCGTTGGCCTCGGCGGGGAGGATGGGCTTGAGGAGGACGTCGGTGGCGCCCAGGGCGAGTAGGGAGGGAATGCTCGGCCGCTGTGCCTCGGGGAGGAGGCAGACGATGGGGGCCCACGGGGCCAGGGTCTTGAGTTCGGGAAGCGCGGACTCGGGGGGCTTCACCGCCTCCTCGACGTCCATCACGAGCAGCGCCACGCCTCCCGCCCTCAGCCGTTCGAGGGCCAGGTCGGCGGACCCCACCGCCTCCGCGTGCCACTCCGGGGGCAGGGCCGCCTTCAGGACGTCGAAATCTTCCGTGCTCCGGACGATCATGAGGGCGGTACTCAAGGTCCCTCCTCAGCCGTCACCTCGAGGCTCTCCAGCAGAAGCGCCGGCGCCCGGTCGCTGACGGGCACCCCCTGGTCCTGCTTCAGGCACGTTCCGTCCCCCGCTCCCATCTCCGATCCTATGGCCTTGAGGGCCAGGAGCGCACGCGGCCCGTTGCCGCGGAGCAGGGCCCCCCTCACCGGTTCACCCCTCTTGCCCTCGCGGAGGAGGAATCCCTCGGTCACGCGGAAGGCGAAGTCCCCCCCTGGGATGTCCGCCCAGCCCCCGCCCATTTGGAGGACCAGCAGGCCGAACTCCACCTCCTCCGCTAGAGCGTCGGTGGGCAGGGATCCCGGGGCCGCCGCGAGGTTGCGCTGGCGCGGCAGGGGCGGGTGCCGATAGGATGCGCGGCGCCCGTGACCCGTGGGAGCGAGGGAGAGGGCCTCGGCGGAGGCGAGATCCAGCAGGTAGCCCGCCAGGCGCCCCTCGCGCAGGAGGAGGGCGCGCCCGGTGGCGGTGCCCTCGTCATCGCAGCGGGCCGTGCCACAGCCGCCCTCGAGGGTGCCGTCGTCCCAGAGCTCCAGGGGGGCACCGGCGACGCGCTCGCCGAGCCTGCGCGAGAAGGGGGAGCCGCCGCCCACCACGAAGTCTCCTTCGAAGGCGTGGCCCACGGCCTCGTGGAGGAAGAGGCCCGCCGCCTTGGGGCCCAGAACGACGGGGAAGCTTCCGCTGGGGGCCGGGACGGCCGCGAGCCGGTGGCGGGCCGTTTGGAGCGCCTCCCGGGCGGCCCTCCGGACGGTCGCGACGGGGTCGGCGCCCAGCGTCCCGGGACCGCTGACCAGCTGTGCGGCATAGCCGCTGCGCCCACCCTCCAGCACCGTGACCTGCTGGTAGAGGGTCAGGTTGGCCCGGCGCTCGCGGCAGAATGCGCCGCGGGAGTTGGCCACCACGCTCAGGCCGTCGGAGAGGCTCAGAATGGACGAGGAGCGCTCCTCGGGGCAGCCGGCGGCCGCCAGCTCGCTCTCCCCCTCCAGGAGGAGGGCCTGGGCCCATTCGGGGTCCCTGCACTTCTCGCCGTCGCCCCCACCCTGCGGCCGGAAGGGCTCGCACCGAGACCTTCCGGCGCCCCCCGCTTCGGCGGCGAGCGCCCGTGCCCGGGCCAGGAGGCGATCGGGCTCCAGGCTCGACACAGCGGAGAAGAGGGTGCGTCCTCCCGCGTGGATCCGCAGGCCCGCCCCCGCCTCCTCCCCGGTCGACAGGGTGCGGCTCTGGCCCCCTTCGCGGAGGACCCGCCGGTAGTAGGTCCGCTGGGCGAAGAGGTCGGCGTAGTCGGCACCCGAAGAGGTCATCTCCCGGAGCAGGTCCGAAGCGAGGGATTCATCGGGCAGCATGGAGCTTCTCCTGGAAGAGCCGCCAGAGCCGCTCAGCCTGCGCGCGCGTGGCGGCAGGGCTCCCCCCGTTGTCCACCACGTAATCGGCCAGCGGGGCTTTGCGCGAGTCGGGCCACTGGGCCCCCATGCGGCGCCGGGCCTCTTCGGGATCCCAGCCCGCCGCCTTCAGGCGCTCCAGGCGGAGCCCTTCCGGGGCCGTCACAAGAACCACCTCGTCGAACTCGCCGCGAGTCCCCGCCTCGAAGATGAGGGCGGCCTCCGTGATGACCACGGTCTGTTCGCCCCGCCGGCCGAGGATCTCGTCGAGGAGCTCGCGCCGCCTGGCGAGAATGCGGGGATGGAGGATCGCCTCCAGACGGCGGCGCGCCGGCTCGTCGGAGAAGACGAGTGCGGCAAGGGCCTTCCGGTCCACGGAGCCATCGGCGCCCAGAACGGCGGGACCGAAGGCTGCCCCAACCGCCGCGGCGGCTTCCCCGCCCGGGCGGAGCAGGTCGCGGACGAGTTGGTCCGCGTCCAGTAGGACGGCGCCGAACTCGCCGAAGATCCGCGCCACGGTACTCTTGCCCGATCCGATGCCGCCCGTGAGTCCGATGTGCAGCATCAGAGGCCTCCTGCCGCCGGCCGCGCTCCCCCGCGGGCTCTCTTCGATGCGGCGAGCCGGGGAGACGGCGGGCCGGGGAGATAGCGACAAGGGAGGGCCGTCAAGGATGGTGCCTTACCCAAATTCCGCGATGGATTGGTTGTACCTTCGGCGCTGCAGGTGCTTTCCGAGGGAAAGGCTTTTTCTCCCAAACGGGGAGGGGCCATTCCCTCCCCGCTCCACGGGCAAAGCCCGCGGAGCCTCACCCCACCCTTGGCGCGTTCTTCGCCTTCGGCTCGAATGCCCCCAATCCCTTGGCAGGTGATGGAGCGATTCATGGAATCTGTAAGGTTTGTAAAAACTTGCACCGTCTGTTCGGTTCCCATCGCGGGATTGGGGCCTCACGCGCCGAGGCGGATCTTGGCGGATTTCAGGGTGTTGGAGAGGAGCATGGCGATGGTGAGGGGACCCACGCCGCCCGGCACCGGGGTGTAGAGCGAGGCCAGCTCCCACATGGCCGTGGGGAGCACGTCGCCCACCAGCGTGGAGCCCTTCTCTCTCACCTGCCGAATCCGCGCCTCGTCTCCGCCGAAGGCCCGCGCGGCCTCCTCTGGGTCCGTGATACGGTTCATGCCCACGTCCACCACCACGGCTCCGGGCTTGATGAACTCGTGCGTGATGAGGGTGGCCTTCCCGATGGCGGCCACGAGGAGGTCGGCCTCCCGGCAGACGCCCGGTAGGTCCTGCGTCCGGGAATGGCAGATAGTGACCGTGGCGTGCTCACGAAGGAGGAGCAGGGCCATGGGTTTGCCGACGATGTGGGAGCGGCCCACCACCACCGCGCGCTTGCCCTTCAGCGTCACGCCCGAGCGCCTGAGCATCTGCATGATGCCCGCGGGGGTGCAGGGTTCAAAGGTTGGCTGGTCCAGCGCGAGCCGCCCCACGTTAACGGGATGGAAGCCGTCCACGTCCTTGGCCGGGTCCAGGAGGCTGAGCACCGCACCCTCGTCCACCTGGGGGGGGAGCGGGAGCTGGACGAGGATGCCGTCGATCTCCTCCCGGCGGTTGAGCGCCTCGACGCAGGAGAGCACCTCCGCCGTGGTGCTGCTCTGCGGCATCTCGATCTTCTCGGAGAAGACCCCCGCCTCGGCGCAGGCCTTCACCTTGGAGGCCACATAAACCCTGCTAGCGGGGTTCTCGCCCACGAGCACCGCCGCCAAGCCGGGGGGGCGAAGACCCCGGGCCCGAAGGAGCTCGACGCCCGCGGCCACCTCGTTTCGGATCTGGGCGCCGATACGTTTTCCGTCCAGGATCTGGGCCGTCATTCCACCTTCTCCTTCTCGAATTTCGCGATGAAGGGAAAATTCACGTCCAGCCCCTCCCCGCCCAGAAGGATACTCGTGAGCGCGAGGTTGATCTTCTTGGTGGGGTATGGGTCGTCGTATTGAAAGACCATGAGCCGCTCGATCCACATGCCGGGCGGCAGGTGCAGGTCACGCAGGAAGAAGCTCCTCCCGGCCGCGTCGAGCTTGGCGTCCGCGTTGGGCAGGCGGTAGAAGAGCTGATACAGGGCGATCTCGTCGATGGGGTTCATGTCCCCGAACATCACCGCCCCCGGCGAGAAGTAGAGCATCTCCGTCTTCTGGCGGTTCTCAATGCGGATCAGGAAGAAGATGTATCCCGCCGCAGGGGTGGCATCGGCGAAGGGATCCTGGAGCCCCTTCTTGGCGTAGAAGGCCTCCCGCGCCAAGGGGGTGAGCGGGGTGGCGCTGATGCTCAGGCGCTGGTTCTGAAAGCTGTAGGTGAGCCCCTCGGCGCTGTAACCCGCGGGTAGCTTCTTCTTCACCTCGGGCCTCAGGTCCTGGAGCACCTGGACCGTCTGCGAGGCCCAGAGGGGGACGAGGACCGCCGCCAGCACCAGAGCCAGGAGCACGTGCCGTTTCGCCATCGTTCATCCTCCTTCGGGCTCGCACGCCCGACGTCATATCTCCGACGATTCTACACTATACGGCGCGAGGAAAGTCCGGCTCGCTGTATCCCAAATTCCGCGATCGAAGGGTCCTTCCTTCGGTGGCGCAGGTCGCACATGGGGGAAGGGCTTTGTCTCCTGAACGGGGAGGGGCGTCTCTTTCGCGTTCCGCTGGCAAAGCCAGACGGAACGCTCGGTTTGCCTTTCGGGTCTTTCGCGTTCCGCTGGCGAAGCCAGGCGGAACGCTCGGTTTGCCTTTCGGGTCCCTCCCCGCTCCGCGGG
>Ga0315298_1007269_pt1 | contig 14687 bp, 14 predicted proteins | sample WHS_1_MG_FD_203077 | JGI IMG/M metagenome (GOLD analysis project Ga0315298, IMG submission 203077) | Extremophilic microbial mat communities from Washburn Hot Springs, YNP, Wyoming, USA - WHS_1_MG | ecosystem: Environmental > Aquatic > Thermal springs > Hot (42-90C) | place: USA: Wyoming... | reverse complement strand
TTCAACGAAGTAAAAAAGGCACTAGCGCATGCAAAATTGTACAGAGACGTTATCGATGTAGAACCATTAGGGCTGCTTGAACATGCACTAACATGCAAGCTTGGAACCGACGCAGCAGGATTAATCCCAAAAATCGGCAGGATTCTGAAAGGAGCAACTTTTGCTGTTTTTGACGCAAAAAAGAATTATGAACTTGAATTTAAAAAGCAAGATTTCCATTCATCCGTTAATTAAAGGCTTGCTGCTTTAGCATGTTCTCCAGCGACCGCCGCCTTTATGAACCAGTTAACTGCTGATAATAGTCGAGTGTGCCTAAAGTACATGACTAATGGTGCCGTCTTTCCTAAAATCAAAGTAGTCGCGCTTGACTTTGACGGCGTAATCACAAACCTGAATGTTGATTGGGATGCCGCGCTTCATTTGGCATCCACTGCAGCTGGCTACAACATTGAAAACCTTATTCCTTTTTACGAAGCCACCTATGGAACACCAGTTTTTCAAAAAGCCAGCAAGTTAATCGAACAGCTTGAATTGGAAGCACTAAAAGACGCTGAGCTTGCACCTTACACAGTCGAGTTTCTGGAAAAGCTTGCCGAACTAAAGGTTGCCATTTACATAGTTTCAATGCAAAGCATGCACGTAGTAAAACAGTTTCTCAACAAACACGGCCTCTCAGCTTACATTAGCGATGTAGTAACTCGCGATAAATGTCCAAGCAAAAAAGCCCAAGTTCTCTATGTGCTGGAAAAATCCCGTGTTCGCCCTGAACAAGTTCTGTTGGTCGATGACTCCGCTGGCAACATCACCAATTGCAAAGTACTAGGAATAAGTTGCTTCCACTTTGAGAAACAACAAAACCCGCAAAAAACAAAGGAAATGTGGGATGCAATACTGAAACGCGTAAGAGGCTAACAGCCTCCAACCCTTAAACAAGAGAGTAGCATTTAGTGGTGTATTCTTCAAAACAGCGAAAGTGGGCCGGGCCGGAGTTGAACCGGCGACCTCAGCCTCGTAAGGGCTGTGTCCTAACCAAACTAGACGACCGGCCCTCTTTTCTTTTCCCAATCTTAATAGGATTGCTTAAATAAGTTTTGAGCGTGGCAAATAAATATTTTATAATGCCTTATGGCTTTAGTAGTAGAACCAAGCCACGTAAAGGTGATATGTTGAAAAGAGTTGTCGTTACCGGCGCCGGCGGACCTGCAGGAATAAATTTTATTATGTCGCTTCGCGTTGCACCGGAAAAAATCTTCATTTTAGGCACAGAAGCCAATGAGTACTTCGTTCACTTGTCGCCTGCCGATAAGAAATATCTAGTTCCAAAGGCCAAAGACTCTGCATACATTGACAAGTTGAACGAGATCCTGCGAAAAGAGAAAGCCGACTTCTTGCATGCTCAACCGGATGTTGAAGTGGAGGTTGTTTCGGAAAATCGTGAAAAACTAGAGGCAAACACGTTTTTGCCTTCGAAAGAAGCCGTCAAAACATGCCAAGACAAACTTAAATCCGCTGAAATCTGGATGAAAAAAGATGTGCCAGTAGCAAAAACCGTGGAGATACAGACAGAGCACGATGTTGAGCGGGCGTTTGAAGAGCTTGGAACCCCCTTGTGGATTAGAGCCCGCCATGGCGCCGGCGGCATAGGAAGCACCCCCGCGTACAATAGAGAAACAGCTCTTGCGTGGATAAAATATTGGAGAGCGCGAAACGCCAGTTGGGGTTTCATTGCACAGGAGACTCTTCCAGGAAGAAATGTGGCTTTTCACAGCATTTGGAAAGATGGCGAACTTGTGACGTCCATGGCAAGAGAACGAATTGAATACATATACCCGCATCTTGCTCCTTCAGGCATAACAGGCACGCCTGCTGTTCAAAGAACCATACATGACGAGAAAGTGAACAAGATTGCTACGGATGCGGTGCTTGCCATAGACCCGAATTTTAACGGATTAGCCTGTGTGGACCTGAAAGAAAACAGGGATGGCACTCCATGCGCCACTGAAATCAATGCTGCCCGAATGTTCACAACATCCTTCTTCTTTTCCTTCGCCAGCAAAATTCTAAGAAAAGACCATTACGCCAACATTCCCTACCTCTACCTTAAACTTGCATGTAACGAGAGCATACCTGAAATTCCCAAGTACAATATACTGCCAGAAGGCGTTTACTGGATTAGGCACATAGATGCACCAGCCAAGCTTGTGCAAAATGGCTACGTTATTGGAGAAATGTACCGCTGGTGAATATCGATGAAAGTATGGTATGACGCGTGCACAGGCAAACACATGCGCTACGGCTCTGCGATAGCAAAAACACTCAGAAACCGCGGACACGAGGTAATATTAACTACGCGGCAACATCCTGACACTCTACAAGTCGCAAACTTCCTAAACGAAAAACCCATTGTTATAGGAAAATATAACCCAAAATCTTTAGCTTCTAGACTTAAGGCTGGGCTTCAACGCCAGCTTTCATTCTGCAAATTATTCGGAAAAAATCCGCCTGACTTTGCTGTTTCGCATAGCTCTGTTGACCAAATAAGAGTGGCTTTCGGCTTAGGCATTCCAGTAATCGCTACCATCGACACAGTGTACGCTGAAGCGGTGAACAGGCTTACTCTTCCACTCGCAGACTATATTGTGGCTTCTAAGGCTATTCCCGAAGAAGTTCTAAAAACCTACAGCGTTAAAGGCGAGATTATTGGTTTTAACGGCGTGGACGAAGTAGCTTGGATTAAGGATTTCACTCCTACAGTAGAACATGCCTTCAAGAACCCATTGATTGTCGTGCGGGAAGTCGAGGAAAAAGCCGCTTACACCGCGAAAAAATTTTCCTTAATGCCCATAGCGAAAAAGCTAACTCGCCTCGGAAATGTTGTTTATCTTTCGAGATACCACCGAAAAGAGATTAAAGACCTAATAGTTCCGAAAGGGTTTGTTGATTCTGCAAGTTTAGCCGCTCAAGCAGACTTATTCGTCGGAGTCGGCGGAACCATTACCAGAGAAGCAGCATTGCAGGGGACACCAGCAATAATTATTGACTTTTACCAGAAGCAACACGTAAATGATTATCTGATGGAGAAAGGTTTCCCGATTTTTAAGGCAACGCCCGCAGAAGCCTATCGCTTAGCTGAAACGCTTATAGGTAAAAAATGGAATGTCCACAGTAAGCTTCATGAACTCGAAAGCCCAGCAGATACAATTGAGCAGATAATCAGCCGAAAATTTAAGGGATAAACTATGCAGATTGAAGGAACGAATGTCTTGATCACTGGTGGCGCCGGATTCATAGGTTCGCATTTAGTAGATGAATACCTTAAAAATGGTGCAAACAAAGTTGTAGTTTACGACGACTTCTCAACTGGAACAACAAAAAATCTCGAGCACATAAATGACAGTAGGCTAATAGTTACCAACGGTTCTATTCTCGACAAAAATCGCCTTTACAATATTTTAAGAGACGCTAAAATCAATATTATAGACCATCAGGCGGCAGAGCTTGAGGTGTACCGCGGAATAACAGATTCAGAAGCAGACGCATACACAAACATTCTAGGAACACTAAACGTATTAAATGCTGCATTAAAAAACAAAGTGGAAAAAGTATTATTCGCTTCTTCAGGCGCAGTTTACGGTGAAGCAAAATCACTTCCAATTGATGAGGATCATCCTTTAGAACCACATTGGCCTTATGGCGTTAGCAAACTTTCCGCTGAAAAATATGTGCTGCAGTACCATAAGCTCTTCGGCTTAAACACAACTGCCTTCAGATATGGAATTGTCTATGGCCCAAGAGAATGGTTTGGCCGTGTCTTGACGATGTTCATCAAAAGGATATTTCTGGAAAACAAGTCGCCGGTCGTATTCGGCGATGGTGCTCAAACACGGGATTACGTCTATGTGGGCGATGTAGTGAGAGCCCACATATTAGCGATTAAAAACTTTAGCGCTGACGGGCAAGTGTTTAACATAAGCAGCGGGCGGGGGATTTCTATAGGTAATTTAGCAAAACTACTCGTTGAAATGTCAGGCAAAAATTTGGAAATTATATATGATAACCCCGAAGAGGGAACAGCTTCAAGCTTTCAGCCAGAACGCATCAGACTCAGTGGCGAATTAAAAAACTTTATCCTAGACCATCGCAAGGCTCAAAAAGTTTTGGGTTGGGCTCCAATTACCGAGTTGAAAGATGGCTTAATCAAGGAGATAGATTGGATTTTGAAAAATTCAGAAAGATGGAAAACAAAACCCCGAGTTTGAGCAAAACGCATTCCAGCTTTAGGCTAAAAAATCTGCGTGCTTTTTCTGTCAAGAGTTTTTAAACTTAAAATAACACTATCGCAATTATGTGTTTTTCTGAGGGCTAAACAATTGGAAGAACAAAAAGTGCTAGTCGTAGGTTTGGGCGAGATTGGTCGCCCGCTATTTGAATTGTTAAAAGAAAGTGGCCGCTTTCAAGTTTACGGTTTTGATGTTGACGAGGAAAAAATGTTGGAACTTGCGCAAAATGTAGAAGTGTTTCCTAATAAAGTGGACGTTATGCATATTTGCATTCCATATCAGTCGAAAGAAACCTTCATAGATGCTGTAGTTGATTATGCTAATAAATATCAGCCAAAGTTACTAATTATTAATAGCACGGTTCCGCCGAGAACAACCGTTGAAATCTCTGAAAGATGCAAATGTTTAGTTTCGCATTCGCCTATTTTTGGTACACATAAAAATCTAGAGTACATGAAATGGGAAATAAGGCGCTGGACGAAGTTGGTCGGCGCCGTTGATGCTGCAGCAAGCGAAGCTACATGCAAGCACTTCGCAAAAGCAAGGATTAAATGCAAAATTCTAAAAAGCCCGATAGAGACAGAGTTAGCTAAACTTTTCGAAACTATATACTCCGCTTGGATGATCATCTTTTTCCAAGAGATGCATCGTATCTCAAAACATTTCGGAGCTGACGTCGACGCTATAGCCGGCGTTATTGAACAGATACACCGCGTAAGATTGGATAGGCCAGTATGGTATCCAGGCGTTATCGGTGGCCACTGCTTGATTCCTAATACTGAATTACTTCTTAAAAGCTATGATTCGGAATTTTTACGGTTGATTTTGAAGTCTAATGCGAGAAGGAAAGAAGAGATTAAGGACGGAGAGATTTACAGGGAGGTGGAGAAGGTTAAAATGAGGTGTGAAGCTCTCCAAAGAGATTTGATGAAGCTTTTGGAAAACAAAGAAAATAGTAGAGTCTAATCTAAACTGCAAAGCCCTAACCTCGTTAACACGAACCTATCCTTTGCACATGAAGGGGTTTGAAGAATAGACTGCGCCGCAGTAGTAAATGTTAAAGTCTAATCCTTGTACCATTTCCGTCGCTAAATACAAGTGCTTTTCTTTTGTCGCCTCATGTTACAGGGTAACTGCTACTTTCTGTATTTTTGAATTTTGGGTTTTTGCGGTTTATGAGTTCTTGATGGTTTTTGTTCTCTCTTATGTTGTATATGTCTGTGTTTCAGGTTATTAGGGCATCGCATTGGTTTACGGTTGTTGATAGAATTAAGCAGTCTATGAAGTCGGTGATATGTTCTGATTATTTTTAGGGCTGTCAGTAGGGATTGTGCTCTTGTGGATTTCTATGGTTTTTCATTATTTCTTTAAATGCCACGGCACGGATACTTTTTACTACTCTTTCCAGTTATTTAATTAGACATAAAATAAAAAGGCAGAATTCCTGCATTACTAATTGTAAATGTAAATTTGCAAAGTTTATAACTATTATACCCATCACCTTAACAGTTTCATAAGTGTAAATAATGCTGGTAAAAATTAGTTAAGATTCGGTTCTGTAAAAGGCTGAAATAAAACCTCTAAAAAACGTCATAGTTCGCATTATTATAAAAGGAATTAATGGTGGGTATCTATATCTTATCGACAGTTTAATCGCAAAAAATGGGGAATAAAGCAAGGATTTTGCCACCTGACTTAATGTTCTTGTATTACTCATTGCAACCCTTTTCCCGCCGTAATACCACTTTCTTTTTAAAGATTTAAGATCTATGGCAAACACGTGTTTCGCCGTCAAAGGTACTGTCACGACTTTGAAACATAGTTCTCTCACATCTTTGCTGAATAGTACATCTTCATCGGAAAACAAAGCATCTTTGAACATTATTTCATCGAACACTTCTCGCCTAACCAGCATGCAACCACAACTAAGCCACCATTTACTTGGATGACTTTCATTATATTTCCAATATAATTCTTCACACTTACCCCAAACACTGCTTATGTAACTTTCAACAAAACTGATGCAAGCAATATCTGCCCCTTTATTCAAAGCATTAACTAAAGCTTCTATTAATTGCCTAGAAACAATGATGTCTGAGTCCAGCACCAGAATATAAGGTTGCTTTGCTTTTGATATTCCAAAGTTTCTAGCATATCCTACTCCATGATGTTTTATGTGATAATAGCGAATTTTTGGCGATTTAATGATGTTGACGTTTAAGGTACTTCCATCATCAACCAAGATTATTTCCTTTATCAGATCATGCAACAGTAACGGTTGAATACACAAAGGCAAACTAAACTTTACATGAGTGTGTAGCTGAGGATTGGCGTAAAAAGGAATAACAACGCTTATCATTAGACTCTCAACTCTTAATAGCAGTAACGATAACGTTTTTTTCGCTTAATGTTGAGGGTAAAATCATTTTTACAATTTTATCCAGTGTTTTATGCGGACTAAAAACTAATGGCAAGGTTGCATATTTGAAGTGGATCTTTGAAAAACCAGCGTTTAACAAGATATTTTCCATTTCTGCCATAGACCAGCAAGCTATATGGCCCTTGTCACTGAAAACCTGAGGCAGACCTCTCATCTGCCTAAGAATTATTCTCCAATGGAAAATATTCGGAGTACTCAATTCCAATATTCCTCCCTCTTTTAAAACTTGGCGTATTTCTCTTAGACATAACAATGGGCTTTCTACATGTTCTATCACTTCGTAAAAGCATACTTTATCAAATACTCCTAGTTTAAATGGGAGATGGTGCGCATCTCCGCAAATGAAATCTTTGGGTTTGTTTTTGGGATGCTTGCATAAGTCTATGCAAACATTGCCTCTCGCAATGTCAAGTTCATCGGTCCCTGAACCAACATCTAAAATGAGCATACGCATCACCGTATCCTCAATACGTTATGATATAGGTCGTAAACTTTTCTAGCGTGAGCGATAAAGGAGTGATGCTTTAAAACATATTCTCTAGCGTTTCTCCCTATATCTGCTATTAAGCTTTGATTCGTGATAGTTGTTTCAATGGCTTTTGCGATTGATTCTGAATCTTTTTCTTTTACGAGTATACCGTTTTTCATGTTTTGTATAATTTCATGCATACCGCCAATATCAGAACATATCGTGACTTTGCTGCATGCCATCCCCTCAAGCATGGCGAGCGATGATGCTTCTTGAACTCCATGGGACGTTATTGATGGTATTAGAATAATATCTGCCATAAAATAATATGGTACTATTTTGTCATGAGGGATTAACCCAGCAAAATAAATTCTATCATCTCCATTCGCTTCTTTAACTAATTTATCTTTTTCCGGTCCATCTCCGGCAATTACCATTCTTACTTTTCTGTTTTTTATATGTCTCATAGCTTGGACGGCATAAATTACGCCGTTTTTTTCGACAAGTCGTCTAGGCACCAAGATAATTGTGTCGTTTTCGCTGAATCCCTGCTTTTTTTTAAGTTTATTTTGTTCTTCTTTCGAGATTGGTCTGAACATCTCTGTGTCAATAGCGTTGTGCATTACGCTAATTTTGCTAGCAGGGTAATTAAACTCTGAAATAATGTATTCTTTTAGTCGTTGATCAACAGTAATTACGTATTCTGCATTTTCAATTCCTTCTCTCTCAAGTTTCAAAAGATAAGGATATAGTTCTTCACGAGCTTTTTTACTTTTTATAAACTCTATGTTTTCCCTCGCAAAATACCCGTGAAGAGTTAATATCTTTGGGGCGGCTCTTTCACCTGTGCTTATCAATGATAAGACGTCGTGAGCATGAATTATTTCGAAAGTGTTTTCAGGAATATTTCTTCTTAAGTAATTTATCATCCACTTAATTTTATACTTGTAACCATACTTTCCTCCTACGATAAGTCTAGTGCTTCGTTTGATCTGTTCCCAAAGGTCCTTCGGGTTGTAATAGTGAGTGACAACTTTAACACCCAATTCTTTAAGTCCTTTTTCTAGCAGTAGTAAGTGGATATGTTTTCCTCCAAGAAGTGTTATGTATGGGTTATCTGTAGAGACGAGAAGTACACGCATTTAACTACTTCCCACATAATCATAAATTTTCATTAACCTTTCTAAAACCATATCCAACGCATGTTCACACTTAAAATACGCATACTCTTTTTCCCACAAATTATTATCCGCATTTTTTACGGCATTTGCAATTTCATTTTCAGTAGCGACATTTTTCAATGGAAATTTTTGATATTCCTGAAAATCTGACGCAACATACGTTATTACTGGCCTACCACATGCTATAGCTTCCAGAGAGACCACTCCCAATGACCCAAGTTTGAATCTATCTATAACCACATCTGCATCCCAATAATATTGATTAAGTTTTTCATGAGGAACTTTTGGCATTACGTTTAAATGTAAGCCCAATGAATGAGCCAAAGATAAAGTTTTCTTAAAATCAGCACCATGGGCAATGATCTTGACCTCTACTTCGTCTTTAATCTTGCTTAAAGCTCTTATAGCTATGTTAGTGCCTTTTAAATTCCAATTTGAATCACTGGCAATAAGTACCCGTTTTTTTCCATGATGCAAATTTAATGGTTTCGGAAAGAAAAGTTTCATGTCCACCGGGTTAGGCAGGTATTCAGCATCTTCCCTAAATCTTTTAGCTATGCCGAGAATATCTGGTGTACTAACAAGCACTTTATCACACCTTTTTAAGTTATGCCTAACTAATCTACCCCATACGGGATGGTTAAGGCTTGACCGTAAATCGCTTCCATGGGCATGACCAATTAATGGTTTTTTCCCCAGCTTAGCCGCAATATAACAATCCTGAAGAAGATAATGCACGTGATAAATATCAGCCTTAACCCTCAGGATATTATGGGCTAAACCAAAAGTTTTACTCCACAAACCCCTGCTCCTCTTAATCTGTCTTCGCTTAATATATGAAGGCAAATACTTAAGCAGAGTCTCCCCCACATAAGCACAATCATTAATCATAGCAACCTCAAACACGGTTATCCTCAGCCATCAAAGAGTCTATAATTAGACATAAAAACGAGAACTATATCAATCTTATCCGCCAAAATGAGACACAAAATTCTTAATATGGCTTTTTACCCCCTGCTCACCAAATCCGCAAAAGTTTCCAACTTTTAGTGACCAAGAAAATGTTCACGTATAACTGCAAATCTGCCGATTATACGATTGAAAAACTTTGGGAAAGGTAGGCGTGGCTTACACCTTTAAATATGTTCGGTTAATACATTTCGTAGAATGGCAAAGGAGACGACGTTGCTAACTCTCAGAATTGATGTTGACTACCCTTATCCTTCAAGACTGCGAAGTTTCATCTACACAGCCTTCAGCATCAGCTTCGGTGGAGACTACCTTAAGAACTCGAAGATACTCGCACGGATGATCAACGAATCGCCAAGGCCTGTCAAAGCATACTGGTTTTTCACTCCAAAAACAATTCCCGACGCAGAGTTACTAACACTGCTTAACCCAGAGCGCCACGAGATCGCGTTGCACATAGCAAACGAGCCGTATAAAGAGCTGAGTCTTATTGAGGCGAAAACAGGGAGAAAGATAAAATATTACACAGTTCACGGCACCTCGCGTTTTCTTGCCCGATTAATGTGGAAACGATGGCGATACAAATCTCCGCCGATCCCCAAAAACTACCCGCTACAATCATTTTACCACTTCAAAACTCTAAGCCTAGATGTTACATGTCGCCTCTATCCGGAAGAGTATGCTGCCAAAATTGCCGAAGATGCCGCGGCCAGCGGGCAAGTTCTGCATATTCACCCCATCTGGCTTTTCCAAAGAGGAACAATAAACCCTAGAGGCCCATTCTATGAGGTGCTGAGGAGAATTCTGGTCGTGGACAATGAACTTGACACATTGGCATTGCAGCGCAAAGTGTTCTTCAACATAGCAAGAGACATTGGCGAGTACGAGCGTGATATTGCGCCAACAGAGGAATTTTTGAAAAAGTTAAGAGCGCGCGACATAGACATATTTACGTTCATAGAGCGGAGTTGGTGTTCTAAATTGCCTACGCCGCTACGCCACGGGGTGCGTGAAGAAGACAATATAGCGATTTTGCATGTTACTTCATTTGAGGATTGGTGGAAAACCATTGACAAGAAAACCCGTAATATGGTCCGCAAAGCAGAGAAAAGTGGAATTGAAACGCGGGAAGTAGAAGTTAATGATAAGTTTGCTGAAGGCGTATGGAGAATTTATAATGAAACTCCAATAAGGCAAGATAGGGCATTTCCACATTATGGGATATCGCTTGACACTGTTCGGCAAGGAGTATTTTCCGCTAAAAACTGCGTCTTTATAGGTGCGTATTTGCGGGATGAATTGGTTGGATTCGCGCAGCTGGTTATGGGAGAAAATATTGCAATTTTGTCTCAGTTGCTTTCGTTGCAGAAGCATTTTGATAAGGCTGTGAATAACGCGTTAATAGCAAAGGCTGTTGAGCTTTGCGGAAAAAAGGGAATAAACTGGCTTATGTATGGGCGAATTGAAACTGCTCATCCTTCGCTTGATCGCTTTAAAAGAAGTAATGGTTTCTCCAAATTTTCTTTAACACGATTTTATGTTCCCTTAACAAGGAAAGGAAGAATTGCGGTAAAACTGGGGTTGCATAAAGACATGAAGGATGTCCTGCCCAAATCCGTGAGATATGCGCTTCTGCCGTTGTACTGTTGGATAAGCAGAACGAGGGTGCGGGTTAAATTAATGCTGAAGGGGAATTAGAGTGTTTTGAATGAGCCGAAAGAAACCTACTGGGAGCACGTTAATAAGTACACTAAAATGGGTGTCTACTTAACAAGTGTTGAAACGCAGTTTATTTTTGCTTCCCATAGTCTAAAAACAGCCGGTCTGGTTGTTGATGTTGGAGCTAATGCCGGTCGCTTTTCTCTTCCTGCCGCGGACATTATGCGTGTAGTTGCTATTGACTTGGATTTATACGCGCTTAAGCGATGAAGATTGAAAAATCAAGATGTGGCTGTTGTTTTAGCTGATGCACGATTTATTCCATTGAAAAATTGTGTTGCCGACAATGTTATAATGATTGAGTTGCTAGATTATGTTGAAAATGCAGAAGCGCCAATATCTGAATGTGCTCGGGTCCTCAAAGATGACGGTTTAATTTTTCTTTCGTTTGGAAACAAGTCCAGTTTAAAAGGAAGAATTAAAGGCTTCTCTGGGAAGTCTTATCGTTATTCTTATCAAGACATTTTGCGTGTTCTGAAGGCTGAGAAATTCAAGATTGCTAGAAAGATGGGTTTCAACTGGTTGCCCTTTGGGCGTGATTCCAATAATCCTGCTATTTATTTGTTTGCTAAAGGTGAAAGAATCTTGGGGTTAAGGAAGCTTGCGAGATTTAGTCCATGGGTGATAATCCAAGCAGTTAAAGTTGCTGAGTGAAGCTTTATATTATTTTTTGGCGGCCTTTGTGTTGTTGCTTTTGCGGTTGGGTTGAAGGCAAGTTTGCTCTTTGCTTGCGTGTTAAGAAATTTTAAAGGGAAGCAGAAAAATGTGGCGCTTCGCGGTGTTATAAGTGCGTCGTTTTCGCTGGTGCCTACATAATTTATTTTTCTTGAGTTTTGGCAATCATTAGTGGAAAGTAATCGTAGTATTCAGTTTCGTTTTCTTTGTAAATCAAGTAGGGTGTGTCGCCTATGCCGTCGCCGTTTGTGTCTGTGCCATTATAATCGCTCCAGTAGTTGCCCTCTCTGCCGTTGTCCCATGTGTTTGGCAGATTTACTGAGACGTGGCCTGTAGGCATGTTGTCTATAAAGCTGTTGTGGTATAGTATGTTGTCTGTGGATTGGTAGAGGAAGATGCCCATGTTGTTATTTTTTATATAATTCTTTGTTATGGTAGTTTTGTTCGTGTATCGCATGTAGATGGTGTAGTTGGCGTGTGATGTAAACGTGTTTTCTGAAATGGTGTTTTCTATGGATTCTTTCAGCCAGATCGCATACATCTTATTCTTCGTCAGGTTGTTTCCGTGGATGATGTTGCCGTTTGAGGATGCCTCAAGCCAGATGCCACAGTGATTGTTTGTCAGAATATTTTGAGAGATAACATTGTTGTATGCGGCGCTTAGGTAGATGCCGAAATCAAAATTTTGGATTTTAATGTTTGTTACTGTAACGTTTCTTCTTCCAGTTAGGTCTATGCCTCTGGAGAGGTATTCCTCTGTTCCGTTGAGCGTGTGGCCGTTTCCGTCAATTATTACGTCGTCTTTCCCTACTATTATTGGGTTAGAAATGTCTGCAGTGAACAAGTAACGGTTGCTTCCATCATTCACGATTGGCGCATTGGACGGGTTAATTGTGCCGTCGGGCATGATGACGATATAGCCGCTTACAGGTGTTACTGGAGTTGTGCCATCCGTCGGTGTCGCGGGCGTTGTTGAAAGCTGCCATAATCCATAAACTCCCAAAATCACGATAAGCGCAAGAACTGCGAGGAGTATTTTACCTTTCGGCATCTTGCGCGGCTTTTTCTTGGCTTCACGTTCCATCTGAATCTTGAAAGCCTCTTCAGCGCGCTGCTGCCTTTTTTGTCTCTCGCGCTGTATTTCCCGCCAGCTTTTCTTTTTTTCTTTTTCAGGCATTTTCTTGCAACCTTTACAAGCTTCTTTCTGCCTTTCCGATGGTGGTATTGTCTATTAAAGATTTTTCGAAATTGAACTTCAATCCGTTAAAATTTCCTTTGCACCGTTGAAAATCATGTTTTGCAGTTAGCTTTAATTGCCGGGTTAATTGAAAGGCAGAAGGTATTAGCCAATAAATTTTTGCCCTTATATTGACGGCTTATTATAAGCAGATTTAGGTAGAGTTCTGTCTATTGATATTTATAGAGTCTTGTTTGAAAGAAATTACGTGCTGGTTCAGCAAAAAATGTGCTCTGCAACCGCAGTAACCGGCGATCTTCGTCTGTCGGTAGTAGTTAAAAGTTACCAAATAGTATTCGCTTATCCTTGCATTTTGAATCTCAGTATTGCTGCTATGCCGCCGAACGCGTTTTTCAGCATCTGTCCTTCCTCGGTTTCGATGGAAATAATTTCCACTTCAGCGTTGGCTTGTTCAGCTAACTCTGCTAATTCGTCAATTATGTCTTGCTTATCTGCAATAAACAAGGAAGGTGCTTGACACTTTGGGCATGGCTTTCCCGTCAAGCCTTGCTCAAACTCCAGCAACGCTTGGGTTTTAACAGTGTGTTTTTCCTCGTAGCCACATGCGTTGCACTTAACTGTAACACGTAAAAGATCAACTTTCTCCGAGATTAAAAGCGTTCTAACAGCGCCAGCAGCGAGCGCATTACGCACTTCTGCTTCGCCGTAAGTAATCATTCCAGTGTCATGGCCCACTTCGTAAAGGAACTGTTGCATAATCTGCTTCTCTTCGATGTAGCGGACTTTCCGCATTATTTCAGGCGCTTTTTCCACGACTTCCTTAACGCCTTGTTCTTCGACATAAGCAGTGTCGATTGTGTCGATAATCTTGTTCTTTAACTGATAATTCATGTAGTCGCCTTTTTCGAAATCGTACTTTGTCGGTCCTGGACCAGCGATGATTATGCCCTTCAAGTTGTCTATGGGCAAGAATACCTCGTTAGCATGTTGCCCCACACGTGTAAAATACTCGTTAAGCTGCATCTCCCTCAAGCGCTCGTATCTCCTTGCTGACTGCCCTCCTGCGCGCGTTTTTCCGCCAACACCTGAATACATCTGTCGGACTATCTCAAGCCGCTTACCCTGCAGAGTGGCAATTGTAGCGCCTGTAGCGTCGATTAGGAGGATACCATAAGTCTCTTTTTCCTTAAGCAACTCCTGTAGATGTTCAGTGTGAAATCGCGAGTCACAGCGGTATAGGTAAATCTTGATGGGCTCAGGTGGTATAATGACATAAGTTTCTATTTTTTCACTGCCTGGACCTCCGCCTTCCTGTGGAATGGCGCCACAGAAAATAACTAGGCCGTTCTCTCCGGAGTCCTTGAATAGCTTAAGCCGTTGCTGCACCTTCACGATGGCTTCCTGCACATTCTTGCGCGTGGTAGTGGACTTAATGTTTGAGGCTGTGCCATACTCGTCGCGTAGCATGTTAATGGCGTCGCTAATCTGCTTCCCAGGAGGGATATAAAGCGTAATCAGCTCTGTATGACTGCCTGTTTTGCTGGCTAACATGTTCAGCATTTTTCGCAATCTGAACAGTTCCAGCGAGGATTTTTTTGCTGTGCTCACGAATTTCCACTCGTCATGATGTAAGCTACAATTACGTTATTAACGGTTAAAATAAAAGTTGCTACCCTAAAAAAGGGTAAAATTATAGTGCTTGAAGCACTTCCTTCAGAAAAGCCTTGTACGGCCCAAGCTTTCCGCCATAGTTGCC
>Ga0315298_1007267_pt1 | contig 14689 bp, 13 predicted proteins | sample WHS_1_MG_FD_203077 | JGI IMG/M metagenome (GOLD analysis project Ga0315298, IMG submission 203077) | Extremophilic microbial mat communities from Washburn Hot Springs, YNP, Wyoming, USA - WHS_1_MG | ecosystem: Environmental > Aquatic > Thermal springs > Hot (42-90C) | place: USA: Wyoming... | reverse complement strand
TGCAGCTCGAAGAACTGCTGCAGGCTGGATTGCCGGTAGTTTCTACGTGCGAGGAGCTTTCGTTTCCGGTCGCTGAGCGTCGGGAGATAGCTGCCCAACTGGATGCGCTGGCCAAGAGCAGGGGAGTCTCCCTGCTGGGCACAGGGGTCAACCCGGGCTTCGCGATGGATGCTTTTCCCATATTCCTCACCAGCATCTGTCAGGAGGTAACATCGATAAGAGTCAAGCGAGTGAACGACGCTGGTAAGCGTCGCCTGCCGCTGCAGCGAAAGGTAGGGGCGGGTTTGGATCCGGAAAAGTTTCGGCAGTTGGTAGATTCTGGCGCCGTGCGCCACGTGGGCCTTCGGGAATCCGTCGAGATGATTGCCGAAGCGATGGGCTGGACTCTCGAAAGAGTGGACGAGATAACTGAGGGGGTCGTTGCAAAGGAGGGCGTAACTACGGCTTATCTGACGGTAGAGCCAGGACAGGTTGCGGGTGTTCGCCAGGTCGGGACGGGCTATGCCGATGGACAGGCGGTCATTACTTTGGAGCTACAGATGTACGTGGGCGCCAGGGACGAGACTGACGAGGTTTGGATTGAGGGACGCCCTCCACTGCACGTCCGCTGCACCACCGGCTTTCCGGGCGATATCGCTACCACAGGCATACTGGTCAACGCCGCTCGCCGGGCACCAGAGCTGGCGCCCGGCCTCCGAACTATGAAGGATATTCCGCCGGCGTATTATCGTTGCAGATAGATTTTGGAGCGCTTTGGTCCCGCAGGAGGAAGAAAATGGTATCGAGTATTGACGAGCGTTTCCTGGCTACTCACAGGAAATCGAGAGAGTTGTGGCAGAGATCGTTGAAGGTAAGCCGTGGCGTCCACCACGATTCGCGGCACGCCCAGCCGTTTCCGATATACTGCACTCACGCCCAGGGGGCACGAAAGTGGGATGTGGACGGCAACGAGTACATAGATTACACCATGGGGCACGGTTCGCTAATGTTTGGCCACGCCCATCCTGTTCTGGTGGAAGCCGTTTCGCGGCAAGTGGCGCTGGGCACTCATTTTGGTGCTGAGACCCTCCAGGCTCTTGAATGGGCAGAACTGGTTCATCAACTGGTGCCGTGCGCTGAGAGGGTTGAATTCGTTATGACTGGCACCGAGGCCAATATGCTGGCAGCCCAGCTCTCGAGGGCCTGCACAGGGCGCCACAAGGTGCTCAAGTTCTCGGAGCACTTCTTCGGATGGTACGACGAACTGCAGGTAGGAGTCAATCGGCCCTACGACAAACCGGTAGCTGGTAGGCTGCCCTCGATGTACGAGGACGCGGTGTCTGGCGGCACAGTGGTCATACCGGTCAACGACCTCGCCGCCTTGGAGAAGGCTCTAGCCAAGCGAGACATCGCCGCGTTGTTCCTCGAAGGAGGGGGCGCACACTGCGGGGAGATTGGCCTTCCTCCCGATGTGGTGCGAATGGCCCGAGAATTGACGAGCAAGTATGGTAGTCTGCTGGTTATCGACGAAGTTATCACTGGCTTTCGCTGGTCGCCTGGCGGATACCAGGCTACGGTCGGGGTCGTGCCCGATTTGAGCTCGCTGGGCAAAATGGTAAGCGGCGGATTACCGGGAGCAGCCCTTTGCGGTCGCGCCGACGTGATGGAGTATCTGGAGGTCAAGCCCGGCCAGGCAGGCTGGAATCGCTATCGCCGAGTGGTGCATCCTGGGACGTGGAATGGCAATCCGCTTGCTGCGGCTGCTGGCACCGCTATGTTGAAGCTACTGGTCTCCACAGAACCGCAGAAGCAAGCTGAGATGATGGCCCACCGACTGGCGAAAGGGATCAACGCCAAAATGGCGGAGGCGGGGATCGAGGGCTGCGCCTTCAACGCTTCTTCGGCAATTCATGTGTTTATTGGCAAGTGCCAAGGCTGCGATCGGAGCGTCTGCCTCGATAGTCAGAAGCAGGAAGCGCCGGGAGTTCCCCTCACCCTGCAGAAATACCTTCTGATGAATGGCGTGCATTTGTTGCGCGGGACCGTTGGCTGGGTATCGGCAGTGCACACCGTCGAGGACATAGACCTTACTGTGGAAGCTTTCGGCCGGGCGCTATATGGCATGGCACAGGAGGGCGCGATTTAGACACTCTAGCGTTCGACATAGGGATACTCTGCTAGCCCGGTATGAATAGCCACGCTCTCACGGCGAAAACGCACCCAGAGCAGGATAAGCAGACTGCCAGCGAGCATGGCGAGGAATCCAAGCAGGCCACCTTCTGGGCCAAAAGGTCCTCCGGTCCACAAATCGGGCCCGCCTTGAACCGTCGCAATGAACGTCGTCTGTGAAAAATCGGCCCCGCTGACGTGAAAACCGAAGACGTTGCCCTGGAAGAAGTTCCAGGCGATATGCAAGCCTATCGGTACAGCCAGTTCGCCGGTGAGTACGTAGCCTAATCCCAGAAAGATGCCTGCCACGAAAATGCTCCCTGTGCTGGCCAGGGTAGCATTGGGATTGCTGGCGTGGGCCAGACCAAAGGCAACAGAGGACAGTAGCCAGGCAAGTACCACCGCAACTCGCGGGTCTGCCCTGTGCAAGTTCAGTCCTTCGGCCAGGTTGTGCAGCAGGTAGCCTCTGGATAGCATTTCCTCATATGTGCCTACAGATGAGAACAGAATGACTGCCGCGACAAGGCCCAGCGCAAAGGGCTGGCCGGAATTGGCGGACCGGAAGCTCTCCACGACAGTCAGCCATCCTGCTGCTAGTTCCGTGAGGAAAATGACTACCATAAGCAGGGCCCCCAGTAATAACCCGAAGCCAAAATCTAGCCACCAGCCCCGATCAAAGCGAAAGCCGTAGTCGCGGAAAGGGCGATGGTCGAGGAAGCGAGCCGAAAGCCACATGCTGGCGATGGTTGCCAGGAGGGTGATTACGGCGCCGTATGCGGCGACATACAGGAAGCTACCTCCAAGTCCGGGGCTGATAAGAGGCTGCAGCGCCAGTGCGAATGCAATTCCCAGGACGACGATCAAGCCGAGCAGAAGTACGAGTTCTCCGAGCAGCCGCCAAAGAGCGCGCGGTCGCCCTTCCCTACTGTTCCAAAACAGCCGGATCACGTACGAAAGGGTTGCACTCATAGGCGGACGACTGCGAGAATTTGGCTAATCAAGGTCCCACTCGCCGCTACAATGGGTCACCACAGCGAACGGAAGTCTATCGGTATTGGCGTAAACACGAGCGCTAGAATCACGAAAAGCAATACTACCAGCATCTTCTCGTGTCCGCGCAACCGTGTAATGTCGTCCATGGGCACCGCATGCACCCTGCCCAGGAAGAACACCAGGCCAGCCCAGATAATCCATCCGTTCCAGAGAAAGCTCAGGCCAACGAGCACTGCAACGACTATCCAGGTCAGCCAGCGCGCTCGCTGGCCCAGCAAGGCATATGCCAGATGACCTCCGTCGAGCTGCCCAGCGGGAATCAAGTTCAAAGCAGTCACGAGCAACCCGGTCCAACCGGCCAGAGCTACCGGGTGAAGAAAGACATCGAGGCCATTTGCTGGCAGGAATCGCCCGAAGATGAGAATCTTGAGGCCTGCATATAGAAGCGAGTTACCTTCCTGTATGTATGGCCCGCCCAGCGGGACTATCTCAACCGTCGAGAGTTTCAGGCCCAGCACGAGAAGTGGAAGCGCTAGTGCGAGCCCAGCAAGTGGCCCCGCTGCGGCGATCGCCACTAGCGCCCTCCGGTCATGTGGTGGGGCTTTCATCTGAATCACCGCACCCATAGTTCCTAGAAAGGACAGTGGCATCGGGATAAAGTACGGCAGACTGGCGGGAATGCCCAGTCGACGACTCATTATGTAGTGCCCGAATTCGTGGGCAAGTAGTATGCTGAGCAGGCTAACGGCAAAAGGCCAGCCAGAGAACAGCGTAGCTACCATACTGGAATGTGGCCTGGGAGTTGAACCAGCTAAAAGAACTGAAAGCAGCGTGGCCAGGAATAACCCGAGCGCCAGCCACCAGCGTGAGCGCGAGTTAGGGGCCTCTCCGGGGACAGCAATCGCCAGGTCCCCTTCGAGGGAATCGCGCAGCAGGGCTAGGTACCCTCGTGCTCGGAACCTCTCGGCGATTAGGTGGTATGCGCGGTCTGAGGGCAACCGAAGGCGGCCCAGGAATTCTATCGTAGTGCCTCTACTACGCACTCCGGCTCCGACTTGCAGTCCTTCCCTCAGTCGCCGGATCGAGTGAACATCGAATACGTCGTCGATGGCTGCGCTCAGCGCGGCGATGTCTCCCTCGACATCGGTTGCGGTTGCCGTGGGCAAATCATTTCCAAGACTCATACAACTATTCTATACCGAACACTGCTTTTTCATCCACTCCTGCGGGTCGAGAGAAAAGGGCCCGACGGCCGAAAGCTGACCATTGACAGAGTCACGTGATAGCCTTTGAGAAGCTTGATTTCGCCGCAAAGATCGCAAAGGACTTCCTGAGGATTTTGTGCACTTTGCGGTCAGTCGTGCCCGACTGCGTTAGTCCCGTCACTGGGAGCCACTCAGTTCCGCCGGATATTCTGTCTGACAACACGCACCAGGCCATCCAGGTCGAATGGCTTGCCTATCCATCCGACGGCGCCAACTTCCTCGGCCCTTTTCTTAGCGTCCTCGGCGGCAGTGAGCACGACGATGGGCGTGTTGCTATTGTACTCCGCGTGGAATCTCTCTGCAAATTCCCATCCATTCATTACCGGCATCTTCATGTCAAGCAGGATCAAATCGGGCATGCTACGCTGCACCATTTGCAACGCGTCGCGACCGTCAGTTGCCGTCAACACCTTGTATCCTTCATCCTCCAGCACTAACGCCACGAGGGAAAGTAGGTCACGATCGTCATCCACCACCAGAACTGTCTTCGAATCAGGCCTTGTCACGAAAACCTCGCAACCGCGTGCTTCATCATATGTATTATAGATTTAATTCGCCACATACTCAATGTGAAGGTCTTGCCCTCTCGATTTTCGTATCTTAGCCTGCTCCGATGTGTTATAATTTCCGGACGGAAAAGAGAACGGAGTCTTTATCCTCCTCAGTCTATATCTTCTCGTGTACCAGATTTGACGGTGGTTGGAGACCTGAGGTAATGAAACTTGCGATCGATGCGATGGGGGGAGACTCTGCGCCTCGCGAGGTTGTCAAGGGCACTCTGGATGCGGTGGCGGAGTACGGTGTTGAAGCGGTGTTGGTTGGACGCGAGCCTGAAATCGTGGCCGAACTATCCAGGCTGGGGCATTCGCGGAAGGGCGTGACAATCGTTCATACTGATCAGGCTGTGGAGATGCACGAGAGTCCATCGACGGCGGTGCGCAACAAGCGCAGTTCCTCAATTGCCGTTGGCCTCGGTCTCGTGCGGGATGGTCAAGCTAGCGCCTTTGTTTCCGCTGGAAACACCGGGGCGGTCATGGCCACGGCCCTCTTCACTTTGGGCCGAATAGGGGGCATTGAGCGGCCCACTCTGGGCATTGTGCTGCCTACCAAGACAGGTAAGGCCATCATTGTGGATATTGGCGCGAATGTCGATTGCCGGCCTACTCACCTGGTACAGTTCGCGGTAATGGGCAGCCTCTACATGTCGAAAGTGTTCGGCATTGAGAATCCTCGGGTAGGACTGCTCAACATCGGTGAGGAAGAGACGAAAGGAAACCACACGGTTGTGGAAGCGTACGAACTGCTGAGGAAAAGCCGTCTGCGCTTCGTGGGCAATGTGGAGGGCAAAGATATCCCCGAAGGGCTCGCAGATGTGGTGGTGTGCGATGGTTTTGTGGGCAACATTGCGATCAAATTGACCGAGGGCCTTGCCGAGTTTATTTTCTCCATCATAAAAGACGAACTCGCCAGCGGAATGTTCTCTAGGTTGCTCGCCCTCGGCCTGCTGTCTAACATAAGGCGCATAAGGGATCGACTTGACTATGCTGGTTTCGGAGGCGCAACTTTACTCGGCGTTGATGGAGTCTGTATAATTGCTCACGGTCGAAGCAATGCCAAGGCAATCAAGCACGCCATTCGTGTTGCCCGCCAGGCAGCTAACGAGAACATCGTGGAGGCTATAAAGCGGGGAGTTGAAGTGGGAGGCGTAGATGCTTTCGTCTGAGAACAAAGCGGGGAACGAATGGGATTCCGGACAAGTCGGAGACTTCCCGACTATAATTACACGAGAGAGACGCGACCGCCACCGAGTGGTGATAACTGGCATGGGGGCCATTACTCCTATAGGCCTTTCAGTGGAGGAGTACTGGAGTAGTCTAAAAGCGGGCGTATCCGGGTGCGGGCAAATCACTCAGTTTGACGCAACTGGCTTCCCTACGACTATTGCTGGCGAGGTGAAGGGATTCGATCCCCTCAAGTTTATCGAACCCAAAGAGGCTCGCAGGATGTCACGCGTCGTCCAGTTTGCCATCGCTGCTTCACAAATGGCTCTTGATCACTCGGGGCTCAAGATTACCGATTCCAACGCTCACGACGTGGGTGTGATTATTGGAAGTGGCATAGGTAGTCTCACGACTACCGAGAGAGAGCACAAGGTTCTGATAGAAAAAGGCGGAATGCGGATAAATCCCTTCTTCTTGCCGATGATGTTGCCAAACATGAGTTCGGCTCAAGTAAGCCGCATGTTCGGCATCAAGGGGTATAACACTAGCGTTGTGACAGCCTGTGCCAGCGGAGGGCACGCGATAGGCGAGGCTGTCGAGGTCATTCGACGGGGCGCGGCGGATGCGATGATCACCGGCGGAGTTGAGGCGTCTATTTGCGCCTTGGGTTTGGCTGCGTTCTGTGTTGTCAGGGCGCTGAGCCAGCGCAATGATGAGCCGGAGAAGGCCAGTCGTCCTTTTGACTTGAATCGCGATGGGTTTGTTCCCGCGGAGGCGGCTGGCATCCTCGTAATAGAGAGTCTAGAACATGCCCTTCGTCGTGATGCTCGCATTCTCGCGGAGATCATCGGCTATGGAGCAACTGGCGATGCTTATCACGTTGTCGCTCCCGAGCCTGAAGCTGTGGGAATCGCTGAGGCCATGCGGCGAGCTCTACGGGATGCTCATATCGACCCGACCGAAATCGACTACGTGAACGCTCACGCGACCTCGACTGAAGCGGGGGATATTGCTGAGACGGTGGGCATCAAGAAGGTCTTTGGCGAGCACGCCCGAAAATTGGCGGTGAGCGCTACGAAGTCGATGATTGGCCATCCCATTGGAGCTGCTGGGGGAGTGGAGATGATCGCCTGTGTTGAATCGATTCTTGATGGGACTGTGCATCCTACCATAAACTATGAGACGCCTGATCCAGCGTGCGACCTCGACTATGTGCCGAATGTTGCTCGCCGGATGAAGGTCGATGCGGCGATGTCTAATTCGTTCGGCTTCGGTGGACAAAACGCCTCTCTGATAGTGAGGCGGTTCGAGCTCTAGAAGGGAAAGCCTTTGCAAATCGTAACTAATGAAGAGTTCGTGAAAACGCGGGCGAGAATAGGCAAGCTCGGGACAGTTGTCGGTCTTGTGGGAATGGGCAGCGGTTTTGTGGCATCGTTCAACGTGGAGTACATACTCGCCTCGTACATTCTGCTCATTTTCGGCATTCTTGCCTTCAATGTGGGAAGATACAACGCTATGCGCTGGGGTATGCACCCCCGCGAAGATGAAATCATCGCCAGTTCCCTGAAAGGGCTGGACCACAAATACGTGCTGATCAACTACGCTCCGGCGATGCCTTCGATTCACGTTGTCCTTTCGCCTTTTGGTCTCATCCACATCGAGACTAGGCATAGTGAAGGCGAGATTGTCTGTGAAGGAGACAGGTGGCGGAGGAAGAGGGGCGTGCTGACTTGGTTGAGGGGATTCGCTGAGGGGCAACTGGGGAATCCGACCAAATCGGCTCAAGCGACAATGGAGCGTCTCAAGACGTTTCTGAGCGAGCGTGTTGGAGCAGACCTCGCCGAGCAAGTACCTGTGGAGGCAGTAGTGGTCTTTGTCAATCCCAGAGTCAGTCTGAAGGCCACTAATCCGGTGGTCCCAACAATGACCTCCAAGGACTTGAAGGCTCACATTCGTACGCCGCAGGGCAGAACGAAGTTGCCACCCGAAGTGTACCGGAAAGTGCAGCAGACTTTGACCAGCCCGAATGGAACGGGTAGGCATAATGGCTGGTCAAACAAGAATACCAGGTAATCCGCTGAGATTTATGGGAGGGGTATTTTGGGAAGTTCACCTACTATCGACGAAGTGATTGCAGAATACTTGGCTAGCTTGCCTGCCGACGCACGGGCGAGTCAGCAGCAAGAACTGAGCCGGTTTGTGCGCTGGTTCGGGCTCAATCCTAGTATTGAGCAGGTAACGGGTATCAACCTGGAAACTTACCAGCAGCAGTTGGAACGTAGTGGCGCTGATCTGATTCGCCATTTGGAGCCAGTAAAGGCATTCGTTCAGTACTCCTGGAAGAAGGGTTACCTTCCCGAAAACATTGCCAAACTCATCAAGTTCAAGAAGGTCACGAGTAAAGGACAGAAGAGCGATCGGGCAAACAGCAGAGTGGAGAAGGCCGAGGAAATTCAGTTGACCAAGGAGGGTCTTGATCAGATCCAGGCCGAACTCGATTACCTCATAAACGAGGTGAGGCCGCAGGTGGCCCACGAACTCTTTGAAGCCCGAATCGACAAGGATTTCCGGGAGAACGCTCCCTATGACGCAGCTAAACAGCACCAGGCTCACGTTGAGGCGAGGATAAGAGAGCTAGAGAGGATTCTTGCCACAGCTACTTTGATCGAAGAGAATCACTCGGGAGACAAGGTGGGGATTGGTTCTGTCGTCGTATTGCACGACATGGCATTCGATGAGACGGTGAAGTACACTCTGGTTAGTTCCAGTGAGGCCGACCCGAAGGCAGGGAAAATATCAGTAGCGTCTCCCGTGGGCAAGGCGTTGCTTGATCGGTCACCAGGCGAAGTCGTTGAGGTATCGGCGCCGGCGGGCATCATCCATTATCGGATCGAACGAATAGAACGCTAGCGTGGTCTCAGCCTCGGTAGCCGCAGACCGACTCTCCATACTTCCCTCTTAAGCGTATTCCTCCTCACCCGCACGGATCGTGTGCCGCTTAGATGAGGCGACGGAGGCGGAAGAACCCGAGCATCACGGCGATGGTGGCTAGCATAAACGCCACTGACACGAGAAAAGCGTAGTCGCTATGAGCGAAGGGCAGGCCCTCGATATTCATCCCATACACGCCTGAGATAACGGCCAGAGGAAGCATTATCGTCGAAATCACCGTCAGCACTTTAATGACCTCATTCATCTTGTAAGACGTTAGCGAGTCATTTGTGGCTGCCAGCCCGTCGACCACGTCGCGGTGGTCCTCCAGAATGTCCCACATCTTAGCCACGTGGTCGGAGATATTTCCCCAGTAGACATCGAGGTCTTCCTGCAGGAACGGCCTTTCCTTGTGCTCGAGGCTGGCGATTATAGCTATCTGTGGTTTGATTATCCGTCGGAACGAGATTATGTCTCTTCTCAAGATCGAGATTTCCCGCACCGTCTCCCGGGCCTCTTCGCTGAATATGTCGTCCTCCACGGCCTCGATGTTGGCAGCTATCTTGTTCAAGATCGGGAAGCAGTAATCGACCAGTCTATCCACGAGCTGGTACAGGAGGTACCCTGAACTTCTTCCCATCATCTCCTGGCGGACCTTTTCGTCAATCAGACATTCCTTGAAAGCTTTGCTAAGTGGCCTGAGGTCGCCGTCGTGAAGGGTAATCAAGTAGCCGTCGCCGATGAAGATGTCAATCTCGCTAGGTACGGTGACCCTGACTCGGCGATTGTACACGGGGAAGTGAAGCACTATGAAGAGGTAGTTGTCATACTCATCGATTTTGGGCCGCTGGATCCTACTCAGGCAGTCGTCGAGGTCGAGGGGGTGAAACTCGTAGTTCTGGCGCAGATACTCGATTTCGGTCTCGGTGGGTCGCTCTATATTCACCCACGTCAGCTTGCCGTGCGTGATAGTCTGGATATTCGGTTGGCGAGCACCGGCCTGAACAGGCTCCACCGTTAGTCCCCCTCTGTTCAAGGCCGGGAACTGGCTGGGAGAGAATCCCTTGACCATCGCTCCTCTTCCCGAGTATAGCGCTAATGGTTTCGCCTTCTTCGTGGCTTTCGGGACTGGATAAATCCGGTAAGGACAAGTAGCCTCACTCCCAGGATATGATCCATACGCAGGCCCCGGCCAACAGTATTGTCGCCACAGTCAGCGCGGCAAGCTGTCCGGGAAGCAGTCCCACGTCTTTTGAGGCCCAGAGCATTATGGCCACCATCCCGATGGCTAACGCAATCCAGGCCACGATCATTGGGTGATCACTTACGAATCGCCTAAAGGCCGACAAGTCTTATCCTCTTCCGCTAACAGCTTATCCGACAACCATTACCTAGCTGTCAGAAAAGGTCAAGTGTGCTTCAGCAGTATTTTAGCAGTTTGCGAAGCAAATTGCACTAGCGAGAACCTTGCGCCAGCACCTATTTATCTGTTAACATTGATTTGGTCGTGCTAGACGGGGAACTAGCGGTGCCCTGAACCCGCAAACCGCTATAGCGGGGTCGAATTCCCATTCGAGGTCTGCGCTCTTGCGGTTGTGTTGGTGTCAAGTGGTGTTGAAGGCTGGGTCCTGCGCGGCAGAAGCCTACAAACCCCGCCAGGTTCGGAAGAAAGCAACGGTAAGTAGTAACTTCTGGGTGCCGCAGGGTAGCCTGGCCTGAGCTGGCTGGCATCGGCAGGCCGTGGGATAGGATCGACAGTGGGTGCACGACCAACATACGAATCATATGAGGTTAGGGTGAGGGCTAGGCTAACTAGCCTTTCTTTGTAATGATGGCGAATGTGCCCTCACGTCAAAACAGGCAAGATGCCCATAATGGCAGCAGCGAGTCCTCTGACCGTGCGGAAAAACGTCGCGAACCCGAGAGGCGGCGCGGATCAGGTCGCGTACAAGACCGCCCTCAAGCTCCAGCTTCCGTTAGGGCGTTGCTGCACCATCTCGGCCTCCGTCCCTATAAGCAGATGGGGCAGAACTTCCTGGTGGACGAAGATGTCCTCGACAGGATACTGCGAGCAGCCGACTTGCGATTTCGGGATACTGTCGTGGAGGTTGGACCTGGCCTGGGTGTTCTTACGAAGGAGTTGGCCAAGCTGGTCTCGCGGGTCATTGCCGTTGAGCTGGACAGGGGCCTCGCAGCCGCTTTGACGAAGATGCTCGCTGGATTTGCTAGCGTTGAGATAATCAACCAGGACGTGTTGCAGTTTGACCCAGCAAGGTACGTGGAAGACAGAGCCTACAAGCTGGTGGCTAACTTGCCCTACTACATCACTTCGCCTGCTCTGAGACACTTCCTGGAGTCAGACGCCAGGCCAGAGTTGATGGTGGTGATGGTGCAGAAGGAGGTCGCGCAGCGAATCGTGGCCAAACCTGGCGATATGAGCTTACTTGCCGTAAGCGTGCAGTACTACGGTAACCCCACGTTGCTTTTCACTGTTCCGGCCAGCGCCTTCTATCCTCCGCCCAAGGTCGATTCAGCCGTGATTAAGGTTCAGGTGTATGAACGACCGGTGGTGGATGTGCCTCCCGAGAAGTTCTTCCGAGTGGTAGAGGCAGGCTTCTCCCGTCGCCGGAAGCAGCTCCACAACGCGTTGTCGCAGAGCATCTGGCTGCCCCCGAATGCGGCGATAGAGACTCTCAGGGCAGCCGGCATAGACGAAAAGCGCCGGGCGCAAACCCTTAGCCTGGACGAATGGGCTCGACTTTCTCGTGAGTTGGAGAGAAGAGGTTTCCTGTGAATCCCACTACCATTCGTGCCTACGCTCACGCCAAGATAAACCTCACTCTGGAGGTGCTAGGCAAGCGTCCTGATGGCTACCACGAAATTGTTTCGGTGATGCAGTCGCTAGCTCTTCACGATACGCTCACTTTTGCTGCGGCCGAGCGGCTTACACTGCGGTCCAGCGTGGCTGAATTCCAGATGGACGAGAATCTGGTGCTGCGCGCGGCTAGGCTTCTACAGACAGAGTGTGGTATCTCGGAAGGTGTAATGATAGAGCTGGAAAAGAGGATTCCAGTGGCGGCAGGCTTGGGAGGAGGAAGTAGTGATTGCGCGGCAACGCTCTTGGCCCTGAACGAGCTTTGGAGACTTGGCCTCTCTCGTGAGCAACTTGTAAGTCTAGGAGCGCGGTTGGGGTCCGATGTGCCTTACTTTTTCTACGATGGCACTGCCTTGGTGGAGGGACGGGGCGAGAAGGTGACTTCTCTTCCTCCTTTCCCCTTCCATTGGGTTGTGCTGGTTACTCCGAACGTGAGGTTGCCGGAAAAAACGCGGACGCTCTACAGCAAGATAACTCCAGACAACTACACATCTGGGGACACAACACGTCGGATAGCCGAGCGCCTGCGCCGCAGAGAACCTGTAGACATCTCCTCGTTTCCCAATGCCTTTCTGCCCATTCTTCTCAGCGAGAGCGCGTCGGTCCGAGCGTGTTGGAATCGTCTGCACCAAGCAGGCGCACAAAATGTGCTGCTTTCGGGCTCCGGTCCCACGCTGTACACACTTCTAACCGACGAGTCAGATGGTCGGGCAATCTGCGCGCTCTTGATGGGACTCGACGCCCAGGTTCAGCTCACTACTACCTCATAGAAGTGGAGACTAGTGCAAGAATGGCCTGTCCACGAGCGGCTGGCTGGCATTGAACTGGTGTTTCCTCCACGAAGTTCTCAGAGCTGCTTGAACACTTCCTTTGTCGCGCCGCACAGGGGACAGACCCAGTCGTCGGGCAGTTTTCCGAAGGGGGTTCCAGGGGCGACACCATTGTCAACATCGCCTACCTCGGGGTCATAGATGTACCCACAGACTTCACATTCCCAGCACTCCATCTGCACGCTCCCTAACGCTCCAAGATATTCTTCGGCTGCTAGAATTGTATCGAATCCTTCTGGATTACACAACAGCGCGAAAGCAGCGCGGGCGTTAACCCTTTCCCCCCGTTCCTCTCTCTTGCCTACTCGCTTTGGTGCCAGAAGATGCACCAGAGGGAAACCCCTCGGCACGAGCGCGGCAAGAGTTGGACCTCCGTTGCCCTAGCGATGGTATAATTTCAGGCTGGTGCCGGAGAGCTTTGATTCCTAAGCTCAAGACGCTATAATCATAGCACTACTCGTGCGGAGGGATCGCGTTATGATGCCGATTGGCCCTTTGATGATAGAGCACAGGCTCATCGAACGTATGATCAAGCTGGTGGACAGAGAAGCCGGCACGATGAAAGGAATCGGCAAGGTCGACATCGCCTTTATTGATGCCGCCATCGAGTTTATCAGAACTTATGCCGATCATTGCCACCATGGGAAGGAGGAAGATATCCTCTTCGCGGATTTGTCGCACAGGGATATCTCGCCAGAACACCACGAGATGGTGAAATCGTTGATTGGCGACCACGTCTGGGCGAGGCAGAAAGTGGGTCAGCTAGTCTCCGCCAAGGAACGGCTGGCGAACGGCCAAGCCAGTGCCCTGCAGGATGTAATCTCTCTCCTGGAGGCCCTTGCGGGCTTCTATCCCGAGCACATCAGAAAAGAAGACCGAGAGTTCTTTCTTCCGGTGATGAATTACTATTCCAAACAGGAGCAAGATGATATGCTCCAGGCCTTCTGGGAATACGACCGGAAGCTCATTCACGAGAAATATCGGGCGCTGGTTGAGACTCTGGAGAAGGCGTAGGTCTTAGTTAATCTCGCCCAGTTTCCCGCCGAAGCAGCGACTGTCGGTTTTGCACCCTCCCATTACTTGTGTAGTGCACTTGTGGTAACGTTCAGTTGTACAGAGAGCCGGTAGATCACGCGGCGGCCTACTTGGCAGGTGCGAAGGGTCAGGTTGACACGTCCAAGGAAATTCGTGAGTGCCCGTGCAGAGGCGCCGGATAAGCGATCCAGCGACTGGTAGGTAATCATATAGAAGTATAATTGATCCCGCCGGAACACAGAAAGTCCCTGAAGGGTAGCCTCGCTAGCATCTGAAAGTGCGCATTTCCCTGGCGAGGAATGGGACAGCATCCATAAGGCTGCCTGGATTGAGGTGGACGAGGAAGAGGCGGGAGAGGGAAGGCAGGCTTCGTGAGCTGTTTTCTGGACATCAGCACCGACAATTAATTAAGGAGGTTATATAGATGGACTTGTCGGATGTAATAACCCCTAAAGCTCCGGCGGCCATTGGACCATATTCTCAGGCCATCGTAGCGGGCAATCTGTTGTTTACTTCTGGCCAGATAGGTCTGGACCCGGCGACGGGGGAGTTGGTCGGTCCGGGAATCGCGGAACAGACGCGGCAGGTGATGGAGAACCTGGCCGAGATCATTTTGGCGGCTGGGTCGTCGCTGGACAAAGTGGTCAAGACGACGGTTTATCTTTCCAATATGGACGATTTTGGCGCTGTTAATGCCGAGTACACCCGGTACTTTTCCGGCAGATACCCCGCGCGGTCGACAGTCCAGGTGGCCAGGCTGCCTAAAGGTGCGCTGGTGGAGATCGAGGCGGTCGGGTGCGCGTCAAGTTTCTGCGTCCGGCAGACATCTATGGATGGCGGATGGCGTAGGATTGGTTGCGTGAGTGACGTAGCGGCGCGTTTTTGGCGGGG
>Ga0315298_1007266_pt1 | contig 14690 bp, 12 predicted proteins | sample WHS_1_MG_FD_203077 | JGI IMG/M metagenome (GOLD analysis project Ga0315298, IMG submission 203077) | Extremophilic microbial mat communities from Washburn Hot Springs, YNP, Wyoming, USA - WHS_1_MG | ecosystem: Environmental > Aquatic > Thermal springs > Hot (42-90C) | place: USA: Wyoming... | reverse complement strand
CTCGACCACCTCTGCATGGAGGGCGTTTTCCGTCTGCACGATCATGATATCGAACGTCTCTTTTTCGAGCATCTCATGGTAGCAATCATACTTTTTGGGGATGCCCAGTTTTTCCATGAGATACTGTTGGTTCCACTGGCGGGTATAAGGCGCTACACGCAGTTCGGGCTTCATCGGCTTGGTATCCGCACAGGCCACCCACTCCACTTGGGGGTGCGCCCCGTAGAGTTGGGCGACGTTATTCACATGCATATGCCCAAAACCGATGATCCCCACGCGATACTTTTTAGCCATCATGCCCCTCCTAAAGGGCGAAAATAATTCGAATGACCCCACAGGTGGGTGCCCCTCTTTCAGGAGGGGCACCCCATTGTGATCCTATCTCGCCTCCGATGGGATGAGCCGCAGGCGCTCAGCCGATGCACCAGGTCTCGTTGTTGACGAGTTCCAACTTGCCAGAGGCCGCAGCGCGGGCGCCCGCATCGAGGATAGCCATCGCGTACAGGTTAAAGTCCAGGTCGAGCGTGATATGCACCGGCTCGCCCGTCTCTAGGTGATGGATATACTCGTGGGCCACATCGTGGCGCCCCTGGGGCAAGGGGTCTGGCTCATAGATCGTGGTTTGCCCATGGCCGCGCTCCAGGCGCACGCGCTGTTTGCCCTGCACCGTCTCCACGACGAGAGTACCCGTCTGCCCATAGACGATCGGTCCGCCCGGCACACCGTGATCCCACGTCGTCCACGAGCCTTCGAGGAGGGCCATCGCCCGTGGGAAGCGAATGACGAGCGCGGCGTTATCGTTGGCATCGCCCCACTCGCTGTTGAGGTTGGCCTTCATCCCCACGGCGGCCACGCCCGGCTCGCCGATGTACCAATACGAGACCATCGCGCCGTAGCAGCAGTAATCCAAGAGGGCGCCGCCGCCGGCCGCCTCTTGATGCCACCAGGTAGCGGCGCGCTCGGGGCCGGTCATCGGGGCGGCCGTATCGCTCACCCCGGCGTGATGGGCACCCGGGCCGAGCGGGCCGGTGTGGCCAGAGCGCCACTTGACTTCCAGCACCCGCCCGATGACGCCCTGGTCAATGAGTTCCTTGGCCTTGCGGGCCGCCGGGCTCCAGGTGAGCGGCCAGTTCACGATGAGTTTCGTGCCATTGGCCCGCACGGCGCGCGCCATACGCAGCGCATCCGAGAGGGACATGGCCATCGGCTTCTCGACGCAGACGTTCACGCCCTTGGCCGCGCAGGCCTCGACGATATCCGGATGCTGGGCGTTCTCGCTCTGCACGATGATGATGTCAAACTTTTCCTTCTCGAGCATCTCATGGTAGCAATCGTACTTTTTGGGGATGCCGAGTTTTTCCATGAGGAACTGCTGGTTCCACTGGCGCGTATAGGGGGCTACGCGCAATTCTGGCTTGAGCGGCTTGGTATCCGCACAGGCCACCCACTCTACTTGCGGATGATCGGCATAGAGTTGGGCCACGTTGTTCACGTGCATATGCCCAAACCCGATGATCCCAACGCGATATTTCTTGGCCATAGCGAGACTCCTTTCCCTTGCTTGTGTGTGCACCCCATCCCTCGCGGGGCGAGCGTCAGTTCACGTCTTCGACGGGGACTTCATGCCCCAACTCGGCGGATTTATAGATGGCATCCAGCGCGCGCATCACGTTCAGGGCCTCGGCACGCTTGACCAGGAGTTCCTTTTCCTCGCCGCGGATGACCCGCACAAAGTGCGCGCACTCCATGTAATGGCCAAAGAAGGCCACTTGGCGATCTTGCGGCACGCGCGGCGTCACATCCACCTGGTAACTCCCCATATTCGTGACGTAGGTCAAGGGCTGGAGTTTGAGGCCGCCCTCGGTGCCGAGGATAAAGGTGCCGCCCATCCCCTCGGCGATATTCGCCGCCCAAGAGGCCTTGAGGTAGATGGTAGCGCCGCCCTCGAGGCGCATAAAGCCCACGCCAAAGTCTTCCACGTTGAACTCGCGGTAATCGTAGGGGCGCGGCGTAAAGAGGCCCAAGGGCGCGCCGCTATCGGCTAGGGAGGTCTTCAACCCCTCGTCCTTGTTGGCGATCTTGAGGTAGGTGGCCCCGCTCGCGGCGATGACCTTGGGGTTGCCCATAATCCACAAGAGGGCGTCGAGCGAGTGCACGCCGATGTCATAAAGCGGGCCGCCCGCGTTGTGCTCCTTCATATGGAACATCCCCCACTTGGGCACGCCGCGCCGCCGCAACGAAGCCGTCTCGGCATAGTACATCTCGCCCAGTTTGCCCATATCCACGAACTCTTTGGCGGCGATGACGCTACCGCTCCAGCGCATCGTCTGCCCCACAAAGAGCAATTTCCCCACGCGCTCGGCCGTATCGAACATCTCGGCGGCATCACGGGCGCTCGTGGCCACGGGCTTTTCGCAGAGGACGTGCGCCCCCGCTTCCAACGACATGATGGTGTATTGCTTGTGATAGCAGTTGGGCGTGCATACCGAGACGATATCCGGCTTGCACTCTTCGAGCATCTTTTCAGCGTTCGTATACGCCTTGGGGATGCCGTGCATCTTGGCCGTATTCTGGGCATTGGTCTCAAAGATATCCATCACGGCCACGATTTCGACGTCATCGGGAAGGTCCTTCCACGCGGGGATGTGTGCCGCATTGGCGATCATACCGGCCCCAATAATCGCAACCTTGAACTTGTCCTTTGCCATGATACCCTCCTAAAACATTTTTTAGAGCACGCCAAACGTGCCTGGCTAGAATAATGAATCCCCCTTGCGGGTTTGTCAAGCCCCGCAAGGGGGATCCTTTCTTAACTCGATGCTTCTCGCTCGCGGATGATGCGATCCACCACAAGTTGGCGGAACTCGGGCGAGAGGCTGGCAAAGTAGGCGCTAAAGCCCGTCACGCGCACCACGAGGTCGGGGTACTTGCTCGGATCCTTGTGCGCCTCGAGCACCTTATCGGCATCCATCACGTTCATATTGATTTGGGTGCCGCCCAAATCCATATGGGCTTTGATGAGGTTGGCGATATTTTCGATACCCTCTTCATCGCGCGTGATGCCGGGGTCCAGTTCGATCTGCATCGGCGCTGAGTTGCCCCAGCCCGGCTGAACGCTGGCGATGGCCACAGCCATGGCGCTCGGTGCGCCGTCTTTGCGGAAGCCAGGGTCGGGGTTCGCCCCGTGAGAGATCGGTTCGCCTGCGCGGCGCCCGTTCGGCGTGGCCTTGAGCACCTTGCCCATGGGGATGGTATTCGCCCATGAGAAGTAGCCGGGGATCATATTGAAGCCGTTCGGCGTGGGGCTTTCTTTCACAAACCGCGTAAAGACCTCGGTGATCTTGACGGCCCACTCATCGGCCCGAGACCCGCCCGAGCCAAAGCGCGGGATGTTGCGCATCATAAGCCGAGCGCGTTCGCCATCCGGGCCGGCCCAGTTCGTCTCGATGTATTTCTTGATCTCTTCCCAGGTCATCACCTTTTCCTTTTCGATGCGCTGCTCGAGCGCCGCGAAGGAATCGGTAACCGTGGCGAGGGCCGCACCATCTACGCAGAGGTTATAGTAATCCACCCCGCCGTGCGAAGCGTCTTCCCCGCGCTCGATCGGCCCATAGCACAGGAGATCGAGCACGAGTTCGGGGAACACCTGGTGCATATGCTCCATATGAAAGTCCAGGCAACGCGCTAGCCACTTGATGGCCTCTTTGAGATGGTACTGGAAGAGGTTCCACAGTTTCTCCACGCTGGCCGTGGAGACATCCTGCATCATCTCCTCCCAGGCCACCTCGAACACCGCGCCCAGGTTGATCTTGACGCAATCATTGAGGGTGTACTCGCGGCCGGGGATGGCGAACCAATGGCACCCCGAATAGGCGCGCTGGCGGGCCATAGAGAGGTCATAGCCGTTGCGGGCAAAGCCCTCCACGATATTATCCGTGCCCAAGAACTTGGGGATGCCCGTCCGGTCTTGGAACATGATCTCCACGCCTCGCCGTAGGAGGCCGGGGTCCGTGCTCGGGCCGACCGTGACGCCGATATTCGCCGGGATGCGCAGGCGGTGCGCCGCCTCGAGGACCAAGTACGAAACCTTGCTCGTGGCATCGCGCCCATCCGGCAGGGGGCCACCCAACTGGATGTACGCCGTATCCAAAAGGAGGAGGTTCGCGATGTGGAAGATCGCCTCTTCATCCGTCAGGATGCCCGCGGCGACATCGCGCTCGTAATAGGGCTGCAGGAGCACATCCAGTCGCCCAAGGGAACCGCTCCCGTTATACATGCGGGCTGCCATCTGGTACCAAGCCATCCACTGGCAGGCCTCGTGGAAGGTCTGTGGCGGCTCGGTGATGAGGCGCTCGTTCATATCGGCCAGTTTGAGGAGGTTCTCGCGCAGTTGAGGGTTCTCCTCTTTTTCGGCCATACGGCGCGCCTCGTCCACATTCGTCTTGATCCAGGCCTGCATCCCCGTAACGATGGCTTCGAGGCCGTCATAGAAATCGGCCTTCTCCGGCCCGTGCTGGGCGCGATAGAAGCGGATCTTGTCCAAAAGGCCGCCCCAGCCGAGTTTGAAGCCGATTTCGAGATCCTGGCAAAAGTGTTGCGAGGCGCCGATGCCCGAGATGAGCTTGTATTTATCAATGTAGGGCTGCAGATGCGAGTAATCGAAATCGGGGTTCCAACGTATCTTGCGGTACGAGGAAAAGTTCACGTTGTACCCACCCAAAAGCGAGGCCATCGGGTCCACATAGGGCGGGTGAACCCGCAAAAGAAGGCCAAAATTCTCGCCGCAAGCCTTTGGCCCAAAAAACCCTCCGCTGGGGTGGTTCGGCACCGGCTCATAGCCCTCGAGCAAGACATCCGTGATCGGCATGCCCGAGGTGCTAATGGTTTTGACGATCTTGCGCCGTTCGGGCGGCGGCAAGATCAGCGCCCAGTCGTCGTGATCCATCGAACCGACGACTTCTTGCTTCTCGCGAGTGTGGAGCATCTTGGTTTCGCGCAGCGATTCCAAGCGCATCTGATAGGTGATTTCCTGCACGGTCGTTTCGACGCTCATGGTCATGCCTCCAACGGTAATGCGAATATGCCCATCGGTAAGAGGTTGCCGCTTTTGCTAACGCCCTCTAGCCGTTCCCAATGTGAACGTTCACACCGTATTGTAGACGAAGGCGGGTCCCTTGTCAAGCCAGCGCCTCACAGGTAACCCGCCTTTGGGCTGCTTAGCCGATGCACCAGTTCGCGTCGTTGACGAGTTCCACCTTGCCGCTGGCCGCGGAACGAATGCCCGCATCCAAAATGGCCATCACCTGCAGGTTCTGCATCATATCGAGCGTGGGGTGAAGCGGCTCACCCGTCTCGAGATGGTAGATGAACTCCTCCGCCAAGGTGGTGCGCCCTTCGGGCAAGGGGTCGCCCTCGAGTTCCTGGTCTGGCTCGAAGCCGTAGCCATGCGTGGTGAACACCTGCACCACCGGCACGCGGCGCCCCTCTTTGTTGGCACTCGTAACCACGAGCGTGCCCTTGGTGCCGTAGATGATCGGCCCCGTGGGGATGCCTGTGTGCCAGGTGGTCCACGTGGCCTCCAAGATAGTGAAGGCCTCCGGGTAACGCACCACGATGATGGCGTTGTCGTCGGCATCGCCGTAGTGGCTGGTGAAATTGGCCTTCATGGCCGTGGCAGCCACGGCGGGCTTTCCGATGTACCAGCGGGAAAGGCAAGCGCCATAGCAGCAATAGTCTAGCAAAGCGCCACCCCCCGGCGCGGCCTGATGCCACCATTCCTCGCCCTTTTCCTCGGGCAGCCAGGCCTGGTCACCCGTGGAGTAGGAAAGCGGCCCCATAGATGGCCCATTGCGCCACTTGACTTCCCACACATCGCCGATGATGCCCGAGTCAATGAGTTCCTTGGCTTTGCGCACGGCGGGTGACCATGTGGTAGGCCAGTTGACCATCAACTCGACCTTGTACTTTTTGCAGGCGCGCACCATGCGCAGGGCATCCGACAGGCTGGCGGACATCGGCTTTTCCGTCACCATATGGGCGCCGGCCTTGGCGATGGCCTCTGCCACCTCGCCATGCTTGGCGTTCTCAGGGCAGAAGATGATGATGTCGAACTTTTCCTTCTCAAGCATCTCATGGTAGCAATCGTACACCTTGGGGATGCCGATCGTTTCATGGGCATACTTGAGGTTCATCAGCCGGCCGGAGGGCTTCATCGTCCGCGAAGGCACGGCCGGCGTATTATCCGCACAGGCCACCCACTCGATGTTCGGCAGTTTGTTGAACTCGTCGAGCAGGTGGTTGATGTGCATATGGGCGAACCCAATGGCTCCGAGGCGATAGGTCTTGCTCATCTTGTCCTTTCCTTTCTCTCTTTCTGGTAAAGGCGAATTCCTTTCGTGGGGGCGGAATGCAGCCGCCCCCACGTTTGCACCGATCGCTACAGCATAAACTGGCTGAGGTACTTTTTGCTCAAGAGGAGCATCTTGCGCTTCATGGGGCCGCGGCTCCAGATGGGGCCATGCGGCTCCATGATGAGGTACCCATCGTAATTGACCTCATAGAGGAAGGCCATCACCTTGCCCCAGTGGATGTCTCCCATCCCCGCCGCCGGCTGCGAGACGATTTTGCCATCCATAAGGATGCCCTCTTTGATGTGCACCTCATACACGCGGTGGGCATAATCGCGCAGCCACACATAGGGGTCACCCCCATGGCCGACGATATTGAGCGGGTCGAGTTTAATGCCGACGTTGGGGAATTTCTCCCACACGGCCTTGTAGCACTCGATGTTCTCAAAGAAGGAATTGCCGTGCACGGCATAGGCCGCGAACTTCATCCCATTCTTTTCCATCTTTTCGATATACGGCGGGAAGACCTGCGCAAAGGCCGCCACGTTCTCTTCGAGCGTGCCGCCCGTCTGCCCGCCGCCCGTGATAAAGATGGGCGCGCGCAAGATGGCCGCATAGGTGATGGCCCGATCGAGCATCTGCAGGCTTCGCTCTCGCTCAGCGGGATCGGGCGCGGTGTGGTTCCAGCCCCATAGACCGAAGGAAGAGCAAGCCACGCCGTAGCGATCCAAGATCGCGGCCATCTTGCCCACTGTCTCGGGCGTCAGGTCGGCAAAGGCCGCCCAATAGTTGAACTCCAACCCTTCAAAGCCGTTTTCGGCGGCAAACTTGGCATCCGCCTCGAGACCATCGAGGTCGTTGCTGGCGATGAATCCGAGTTTCATAGGGAACTCCTTCATACTGTTTCGAGTGTCTTCCATATGCTAGCCGGGGCATATCCCCGCTGTCAAGCCTAATCCAAACGCACTTCTTTGCCCGTCTCGCCGCTTTTGAGGATCGCCTCCATCATCTGCTGGACGATGAGGCCATGCCGCAGCGGCGCTTCGCAAGGGATGCCATCCAAAATGCAGGCAATGAAATGATCGGCGATGTTGTTCCAAGAGGTGCGCTTGGTCTCCGGCAGGGTTACCGTGATATCCTGCGGGGCGTTGTTCACCGTGCGATAGAGCGTGAGCGGCCGCAGTTTCGCCCCTGCCTCGGTGCCAAAGAGTTCGATCTGCGTCGCATCGTTCTCGCCGTGGTGCCCTGCCCAGAAGGATTCCACCTGCAGCCCGATGCCATTCTCAAAGAGGATGAACCCTCCGCCATAGTCATCCGCGGCGAATTGGGTATAGAATTCGGGCTTGGGCTGGCGATAGTCCCAATACCCCAAGCCGCGCGGGCCGAACTTGGCCCCGGCCACCCCTAGCGCGGCCACCGGCTTGGGCTTGCCCAAGAGCCACCAGACGGAATCGAGCACGTGCACGCCCATATCGCGGAAGGCCCCGCCGCCCTTCTGAATGAACCCCAGGTTCCAATCGGGGATGCGGCTGCGGCGCCGCGCCTGGGCATGGGCATAGTAGAGATCCCCATAAAAGCCCTGGTCGCGCAATTTGCCCAGGTACTGCACCTGATCTGAAAAACGCATCGAGAGCGACATCATGTTCACCACGCCAGCGGCCTCGGCGGCCTCCACGAGTTCGCGGGCGGCCGCTTCCGAATCCGCCAAGGGCTTGGTAACCATCACGTGCTTGCCGTTCTTGACGGCCTCCAGCGCGATGGGCACATGCCACTGGTTCGGAGTGCCCACAAAGACGGCGTCAATATCCGGGTCCTGGCACATCTCCTTGTAGTCGGTATAGAACTTGACGGGTTCCGGCAGTTCCTTGGCGAACTCTTCCATCCTTTCGGGGATGATGTCGCACAGAGCCGTCACGCTGGCGCGCGGGTTGGCCGCGATGGCCCTCCCGTTCGGCCGCCCAATCCCCATACCCACGATGCACGCACGCACTTTGTCCATTTTGCGGTCTCTCCTTCATAGATTATGCCCAAGCGGGCGAGCAAAATTCAGCATACATCGTTTGCTGAGCCTTGGCAAGCGTGCGCGCCATCAATCCAAGCGCACTTCTTTGCCCGTCTCAGCGCTTTTGAGGAGGGCCTCCATCATCTGCTGGACGATGAGGCCATGCCGAAGCGGCGCCTCGCAAGGGATGCCATCCAAAATGCAGGCGATGAAATGCTTGGCCACCTCGCTAAAGCCCTCGGCCTTTTTCGGCACGTTGACGACGATATCCTGCGGGGCGTTGTTCACCGTGCGGTAGAGCGTGAGCGGCCGCAGTTTCGCCCCTGCCTCGGTGCCAAAGAGTTCGATCTGCGTCATCTCCGTGTGCTCGTGGTGCCCAGCCCAGAAGGATTCCACCTGCATCCCGATGCCATTCTCAAAGAGGATGAACCCTCCGCCATAGTCGTCTGCGGCGAACTGCGTATAGTATTCGGGCTTGGGCTGGCGAAAATCCCAATACCCCAGGCCGCGCGGGCCGAACTTGGCCCCGGCCACCCCCAACACGGCCACTGGCTTGGGCTTGCCCAAGAGCGACCAGCAGGCATCCAACACGTGCACGCCCATATCGCGGAAGGCCCCGCCGCCCTTCTGGATGAACCCCAGGTTCCAATCGGGGATGCGGCTGCGCCGTAGGGCATGGGCGTGGGCATAGTACAGTTCGCCAAAGAACCCTTGCTGGCGCAACTGTTCCAAATACATCACCTGGTCAGAAAAGCGCATCCCCAAAGACATCATATTCACCACGCCGGCGGCCTCGGCGGCCTCCACGAGTTCACGGGCGGCCGCTTCCGAATCCGCCAAGGGCTTGGTGACGAGGACGTGCTTGCCGTTCTTGACGGCCTCCAGCGCGATGGGCACATGCCACTGGTTCGGAGTGCCCACAAAGACGGCGTCAATATCCGGATCCTGACACATCTCCTTGTAGTCGGTATAGAACTTGACGGGCTTGGCCAACTCTTTGGCGAATTCCTCCATCCTCTCTGGGATGAGATCGCAGAGGGCCACGACCTCTCCCCTCGGGTCGGCCTCGATGGCGCGGCCATTTGCCCTACCGATGCCCATACCGACGATCGCGGTTCGCACGACCCGTTTTGCCATGTCTCACCCCTTTAGCGCGCAGCCCAAGCGCGCCGTATCGTTTGAGATGTTTGAGTGGGCGCTGGGCCAGGGCGCCCAAAAAGGCATCTTACTTCACAGCAACCCACCTGTCCAGTGCGCCCACACGCCCCGCTAGAAGGTCGTCTCGATATCGAGGGTGCGCTTTTCGCGTGCGGCCTGGTAGCACTTGTTCATGATCTCGATGACGTGGCGGGCATGCTCGGGGGTAAGCACCGGGTCTCGCCCCTCGATGATCGCGTCTATCAAATCTTTGACGCCGATGGATTGATAGCGCGGCTCTTCGGGCATGGGTGGCTCTTCCCAGCCGGGGCCGCCATCCTCGGGCATGGCGCGGAAGAGGCGCGTGGTGGAGCCGCCCTTGCGCGTTTGGCTGATGACGCCGCGGCTGCCAAAGATCTCCAAGTTCGGCCCCTCATAGTCTTTGACGCAGTAGGTCATATCGATGAAGGCAAAGGTGTTCTCGCCGAAATCGAGCAGGGCCAGGCTGCAATCGTCAACCTTGACCTCAAAGGGCACGCCCTCATATTCTCCGCCGCAGCCCACCGCCGCCCGCGTGGGCACCGTGATGCCGGACATCGCCGTGACGGCCTTGGCCGGCCCCAGGATGCCTGTGATGGTGTGCAAGCCGTGCACGCCCAGGTCGAAGATCGGTCCTGCACCGGGCTGGTAGAACCAGGAGGGATCCGAAAGGCGCGAACGCTGGTAATACTCGGGGCCGCCGTGCGAGGAGCGAATCCGCGCCCATTGCACTTTGCCGATGGTGCCCTCGCGCACCATCTTGCGGATGGCCTGCACCGTGGGGCGCAGCATATGGATGGGCGAGGCACTGATCTTGAGGCCTTTGGCTTTGGCCGTCTCGATGAGCGTGGTGGCCTCTTCGACGGTGAGCGCCAAGGGCTTTTGCGAATAGAGGTGTTTGCCCGCCTGGAGCGCCTTCAGGTTGATCTCATAGTGCGCCTGAATGGCGGCCGTATCCACGACGATGTCGCAATCCACCTTATCCAAAAGGTCATCAATGCTTGTGAACCAGCGGGGGATGCCGAACTTTTCGGCAGCAAAGCGCGCGGCCGCTTCGACGTTATCGGCCACGGCCACCAACTCGGCGTTCTCCATCGCCTTAATTTGCGGGAGATAGTGATCCTTGGCGATGGTGCCCGCCCCGACCAGCGCAACCTTGAACGTTTTCATCGCATGCTCCTTCTATGAAAAGATAAAAGGCATTCACCCTCCAATATAGAGCCTTTACGCAAAGGGCGCAAGCCCAAAAACGCGCGCACAAACATCCTTCGCCTTTCCCTCGCACACGCCGGAAAATCCAAAGGGCATGTCCCCTTGCAGGGGCGTGCGACCCGCTTTATACTACGCCTATCTTCGACCGCATCGCTTCAGCCGGAGACCTATGGCGAAACACGATCGCACCCTTATCGCACTCGGCTTGGTGGGCCTCGTGCTCCTCGCGGGCCTGGAGATCTTGCTCCTTTCGAGCGGCGTGTTGGCCTGGCCGATCTGGGTTTTGTTTGGCCTCACGGCCGTATGGCTGGGGTTTGCTGCCTATCGGTTGGCCCTATTGCGCCGAGACCTGGTCCTGCGCCAGCACCTGCTCGAAATCGGCCGCGAACTCGCCTCCCTCCGCGAAAGCGGCGAACTGCTAGACCATTTGGTCGAGGCCGTGGCCCGGCTTATCCCTCAAGCCGATAAATGCGTCATCCACCTTCTCGGCCCAGGGGGGAAGCGCCTTTTCCCCCGCTATACCACCGCGCCAACGCCCGGCCCCTCCATGGGCATGCCGGCTGATCAGGGTGTGGCCGGCCAGGCCCTTCAAGAGCGGCGCGTCATCCGCGTGGCCGATGTGACGAAAGAGCCGGCCTTTCTGCCGCTCAGTTCCGGGAGCGACCTGCGCGCCCTCTTGGTGGCGCCTTTTTATGTGGCCGAACAGCCCCTCGGCACCCTGAGCCTCAACAGCCGCATCCCCGGGGCCTTTTCGGCACGGGATGCCGAAATCGTCTCGATCCTGGCCGGGTTCGCCTCCAACGTCTTTTATCAAAGCCGCGCCCTGGCCCAAGGCCAAGTGCAGTCAAGCCACCTGGCCGCCGTCGTGGACCTTTTGGAGGATGGCATCCTGATCCTCGATGAGGCGGGGCGCATCCTTCGGCACAATGCCGCCCTCCTGCAGGTGATCGGCCTTGGGATGCGCGACCTGACGGGCCTCTCGTTGAGCGAGAACTCTTCCGATGAGGCCCTTCGCCGCCTGGCCCGCCTCGTCGGCGCCCTCGATTCCACCCCCGAGCGGGGCATCCAACGCCTTTTGGCGCTCGAGGGGGCACCCCAAGCTCACCTGCGGGTCATCCGCACGCCCTTTACCGATCGAGACGGCAACCGGCTGCAGATCATCATCCTCCGCGACGAGAGCGAACACCTGCGGCAACTTCACACTCAGCAAGCCTTGGCCGCCGCCGCAGGGCTGGAACTCTGGGCTTTGCAAAAGCGCGTTCTAGAGGGCGATCCGCACCAAGCCCCAGCCTTGGCTGCCGAGATGCGCCGCTTGGCCGCCAACCTGGCCGACCCTTGCCTCCTGGATGGCTCCCCCTCTCTCCTCCAGCGCGAGCCGGTGGATTTTTCGGCGCTCTTGCTCGAGGTATACCGCCGCTTTGGGCAGATGGCCGACGTCTCTTCGGGGCTTCTTGCCATCAAATGCCCTGATGAGGTGCCCCCCATCCTGGGGGATGCGGAACGTTTAGGGCGAGCCTTGCTCTGCCTGTTAGCAAACGTCGCCCATCGGGCGGGGGAAGATACGGAGGCTATCCTGCGCGTGGCGGTGGAAGGCGATATCTTGAGCGTCACCCTGGAGGATACCGGCACCCCGATCTCCTCGTCGGAGCGGGAGCGCATCCTGAGCCACCCCTTCACGTTAGGGGAGGCCCTCCCGACGGACCCCGCCGGCACGGGGTTCGACCTGTACGCCGCCAAGCGTATCATCGAGGCCCACGGCGGCCAGATGTGGCTGGCCGATGCCTCTGGGGGCAAAACGGAGTTCCGCATCGTGCTCCCCATCGCGCCAGCCTTTTAGCGCGCCGCGATGGATTCCTCTTGGAGAAAGGCGCGAGCCTGTTCGAGGTCTTGCGGGGTATTGATGTTGAAAAAGGAGCGATGCGCCCCGGCGATCCCTTGGAGGGCTTCTTCTTCCAGGTAGCGCACCGTCAGGTCCCCTAAAAAGGCGCTGAGGCGGCGCTCTCCGCGCTCTAGGGCGCGGTACAGGGCACCGAGGCAACTCGTGTGATAGAGCGCATGGAGCGGTTCGAGGCCTACCCTTAAGCGCGGCACCACGGCCTGGCACCCCTCGGCCAAGGCGAGGAGGGCCTCGACCACAGGGCGTTGGACGAAGGGCATATCGCACGCCAAGACGAACACCCACTCCGAGCGAGCGCTTTTGAGCGCGGCGGCTATGCCCGCCAGAGGGCCTTCGTACGGGGGCAAATCCTCCACGAGGCGCGCCCCTTGTACCGCAAGGGCCTGGCCACGCCGTAAGGCGACCCAACGATCCTCGCTCAGCCAAGCCAAGCGGCGCAGGGCGCGGTCAATGAGCCGTTCGCCCCCTAAAAGGAGGCCTGCCTTTTCGCCGCCGAGGCGCGCCCCCTCTCCCCCCGCCAAGATGGCAAGGCTCACCCGCCCGATATCTGCTCGCTCCCTCACACGCGAGAAACCCTTTCTGGCACGTAGCAGAGGCCCACCGTGCCCGGCCCCGAATGAACGGCCAAGGCCGGGCTGAGTTCGCAAAAGAGGGTCTCCACCACGTTCACCGCTTCGGCCACCAGGGCGCGCAACGTTTCGGCCTCGTCGCGGGCGGCCACGTGCGTGAGGGCCAGGCGGATGCCTTCGCCGGGCGGCACGGCCTTTGCTACCAACTCGACCATGCGCCGATAGGCGCGCTGCCGCGAACGCGCCAAGCCAGCGAGGGCGATCTCCCCCTCTTCCATCGAGATGATCGGTTTGATGCTCAAAAGCGACCCCACCAGGTGCTGGGCGCGCCCGATGCGCCCCCCCATATAGAGGTAGCGCAGGGTATCGGCCGTTTGGAGCATGCGCGCCACGGGGATCATCCTCTGCACCAGCGCCATAATCTCCTCTAAACTGGCCCCCCTAGCGGCGGCGCGCGCCGCTTGCAGGCTCATCCAGCCGTGGCACATGGAGACGTTCTGCGTATCCACCACGCGGATATCCAGATCGGGCCGGTGCTTCAGGGCCATCCCGCGCCCTACCAGCGCCGTCTGGTAGGCGCCGCTCCCGCGAGAGGTCATGTGGAGCGAGATGATCTCGCGCGTGTGCTCCGCCGCTTGGAGATAGGCCGCCTCATACTCGCCCGGGCCGGGGTTGGCCGTCTTGGGGAGTTCGGCATCCTCGGGGAGGGAGAGGAGGTATTCCGCAAAGGCCTGCGTGCCGATATCCACGCCATCGCGCAGGGCCTGCCCTTGCACATGCACATAATAGGGCACCACGATCAGCCCATACTCCGCGATCAGCCCCTCCGGCAGGCTGGCCACACTATCCGTTACCACCGCAACCCGTGCCATGTTACCCCTCCTTTCGGGTGCGCCCTGGCGATAAGAAAAAGGGGGGCCGGGACCACCCCTTCTCCCCCCTTCGGAACCCCCATCCCTTCCGGTCAGCGGGCGCCGTGCTTCTCCAAATAGTTCACGGCCTCGGCCACCGTGGTGATCTTTTGCGCATCCTCATCCGAGATCTCGCCGCCGAACTCCTCTTCGAAGGCCATGATGAGTTCTACCAGGTCGAGCGAATCCGCCTCGAGATCCTCGCGGAAGCGCGCCTCCATGGTTACGCGGTCCTCATCCACCCCTAATTGATCGACGATAATGGCTTTGACGCGGTCAAAGACGGTCACGTTTCTCCCTCCTCGTATAGTTTGTGGCGAGTATAGCATCGCCGGAGCCTTGCGTCAATACGCTCACCCCTATAACACGCCATCCCCACGGGGGTTGCGCGAGAAAATCCTCCCGCAGGTTTGGAACCTGCGGGAGGGTCAAGCCCCAGGCCTGCGGGCGCCGCTAGGCGCTAGCCCTTTTCTATTGGGAAGGGCGTAAGGGGCCTTGCGGCCCCTTCGCGAGGCGGGAGCCTCGCGCTCCCCATCCCCTCTCTCACGTGGGGGAGAGGGCAAGGGTGAGGGGGAG
>Ga0315298_1007264_pt1 | contig 14693 bp, 28 predicted proteins | sample WHS_1_MG_FD_203077 | JGI IMG/M metagenome (GOLD analysis project Ga0315298, IMG submission 203077) | Extremophilic microbial mat communities from Washburn Hot Springs, YNP, Wyoming, USA - WHS_1_MG | ecosystem: Environmental > Aquatic > Thermal springs > Hot (42-90C) | place: USA: Wyoming... | reverse complement strand
GGAGGAGGCTGGGGCGACCGCGGTCGCCGAGTCGGCCACCGCGGCGACGGCGGCCCCGAAGCGCGGCCGCCGTGCTGTCGCGGCGGTCGAGGCGGCCCCGGCCGAGCGGCCCCCGAAGCCGAAGAAGGCCGAGCGGCCGGCGCGCGAGCCGCGCCGCGGCGAGCCGGGGGTGGCGAACGTCGTCGACGCCGACGGCAAGGCGGTCGAGACGCGCGAGCTGAACCCCGCGCTCTTCCAGGTGCCGGCCAGCGTGGCCACGCTGCACCTGGTGGTGCGCGCCGAGCAGGCCGCGCGGCGGCGAGGCACCGCCTCGACGCGCACGCGCGGCGAGGTCAGCGGCTCCACCGCCAAGCTGTACCGCCAGAAGGGCACCGGCCGCGCCCGCGCCGGCGACATCAAGTCGCCCCTGCGCACCGGCGGTGGCACCGTCTTCGGGCCCAAGCCGCGCGACTACAGCATCAAGGTCAACAAGAAGGTCCGGCGCAAGGCGCTGGCCATGGCCCTGAGCGACAGGGCGGCCACCGGCAGCGTCTTCGTCGCCCGCGACCTCGTGCTCGATGAGCCGAGCACGGGCACCGTGGCGCGCTTCCTCGCCGCGCTCGACGTGGCCGCCCCGGTTCTCGTCGTGACCAGCGACGAGCCGGTGGTGACCAAGTCCGTGCGCAACCTTCCCTATGCCGAGGCGAGCGAGGTGACGGCCCTCACGGTCGAGCAGATCCTGAGGGCGCGCACGCTGGTGCTGACCGAGAAGGCGTTCGTCGCCCTGAACGAGGCGTGAGCCATGGTTGAAGCCGAGAAGATCATCATCCGCCCGGTGATCAGCGAGAAGAGCTACGCGCAGATCGACCAGGGGCGCTACACGTTCGAGGTCCACCCGGACGCGCACAAGACCATGATCGCCCAGGCGATCGAGCAGCTCTTCAACGTCAAGGTGGTGTCGGTGAACACGGCCCGCGTGCCGTCGAAGCCCAAGCGTCGCGGCTTCACGCGCGGCCGCACGCCCGCCTGGAAGAAGGCCGTGGTCCAGCTCGCCCCGGGCGACAAGATCGAGTTCTTCGAGGGCAGGTAATGGGCATCAAGCGATACAAGCCGACCTCGCCCGGCCGTCGCTTCATGACGGTCGAGACGTTCGAGGACATCACGCGCACCGAGCCGGAGCGCTCCCTGCTCGCGCCGCTCAAGAAGAAGGGCGGGCGCAACAACTACGGGCGCGTCACGACGCGCCACCAGGGCGGCGGCCACAAGCGGCGCTACCGCATCATCGACTTCAAGCGCGACAAGGACGGCGTGCCGGCGAAGGTCGCCCACATCGAGTACGACCCGAACCGCTCGGCGCGCATCGCCCTGCTCCACTACCTCGACGGCGAGAAGCGCTACATCATCGCCCCGACGGGCCTGAAGGTCGGCGACATGGTCGAGTCGGGCCCCGGCGCCGACATCAAGCCCGGCAACGCGCTGCCGCTCGAGCACATCCCGGCGGGCACGACCATCCACAACATCGAGCTCCAGCCAGGCCGCGGGGCGCAGCTCGTGCGCAGCGCCGGCACCAGCGCCCAGCTGCAGGCCAAGGAGAAGGGCTACGGCGTCGTGCGGCTGCCCTCCGGCGAGCTGCGGCGCATCAGGCTCGAGTGCCGGGCGACGGTGGGCGAGGTCGGCAACGCCGACCACGCGAACGTCGACGGCGGCAAGGCCGGGCGCTCGCGCTGGCGCGGCATCCGGCCGACGGTGCGCGGCACGGCCATGAACCCGGTCGACCACCCGCACGGCGGCGGCGAGGGCAAGACCACCCCCGGCCGTCACCCGGTCACGCCGTGGGGCGTCCCGACCCTCGGCTACCGGACCAGGGCCACCCACAAGCCGTCCGACAAGTACATCATCCGCGGCCGCAAGCGCGGCAAGCGAGGGTAACGCAGGAGGCGCTGGTTGAGCCGTTCAGCGAAGAAGGGTCCGTTCGTCGACGAGCGCCTGATGAAGCGCATCCTTGAGATGAACGCTTCCGGCCAGAAGAAGATGATCAAGACGTGGTCGCGGGCCTCCACCATCTTCCCCGAGATGGTGGGCCACACCATCGCCGTCCACGACGGGCGCAAGCACGTCCCGGTGTTCATCACCGAGGCGATGGTGGGGCACAAGCTCGGCGAGTTCGCCCTCACGCGGACCTTCCGCGGCCACATCAAGAGCGACCGCTCGGCGCGCAAGAGGTAAGCGGCGATGGCAGTCAGGGCACAGGCGAAGTACGTGCGGGTCTCGCCGCGCAAGGCGCGCGAGGTCGTCGACCTCATCCGCGGCAAGTCCGTGGCCGAGGCACGCAGCGTCCTCTTCTTCGCCAACCGCAACGCGGCGCGGCTGGTCGCCAAGGTCCTCGAGTCGGCGGTCGCCAACGCGGAGCACAACAACGGCCTCAGCGCCGACGAGCTCTACGTGAAGGAGGCCCGCGTCGACGAGGGCCCGACGCTCAAGCGCTGGCGGTTCCGGGCCATGGGGCGCGTCAACCGCATCCGCAAGCGGACCAGCCACATCACGGTCGCGGTTGAGCAGAGGGAGGGCCGGTCGTAATGGGCCAGAAGGTGCATCCGGGCGGCTTCCGGGTCGGCATCATCCAGGACTGGAAGTCGCACTGGTACTCGGAGAAGGGCTTCAGCGAGTTCATGGCTGAGGACGAGCGCATCCGCGGCCACATCCAGCGGAAGCTCGCCCACGCCGGCCTCTCGCGCATCCTGATCCGCAAGGACCAGAACACCGTGACCATCGACATCCACACCGCCCGTCCCGGGATCGTGATCGGCAAGAGCGGGTCCGAGGTCGATGCGCTGCGCAAAGAGATCCACGCGATGACGCGCAAGAACGTGCAGATCAACATCGTCGAGGTGAAGCGGCCGGAGCTCGACGCCGTGCTGGTGGCGCAGTCGATCGCCGAGCAGCTCGAGAACCGGGTCAGCTTCCGGCGGGCGATGAAGCGGGCGCTGACGAGCGCCATGCGCTCCGGCGCCGCCGGCATGCGCGTGCGCTGCGCCGGGCGCCTGGGCGGCGCCGAGATGGCGCGGGCCGAGCACTACAGCGAGGGCCGCGTGCCGCTCCACACCCTGCGCGCCGACATCGACTACGGCTTCCGCGAGGCGCGCACCACGTTCGGGCGCATCGGTGTGAAGGTGTGGATCAACAAGGGCGAGATCCTGCCCGAGGGCTACCCGATGGACGAGGCCAAGGCGCGCCAGGAGCGCGACGAGCAGCGGCCCGACGACCGCGGCCGCGACCGCCGCGGGCCGCGGCGCGAGGGCGCGCGCACGACCCGCCGCCCGGCGGCCCGGGCCGACGGCACGCGGCCGGCGGTCACGGCGCGCGCCGTGGGCCGCAAGCCGCGCGCGGCCGAGGCCGAGGCGAAGCCGGCCGAAGCTGAGGCGGCGCAGGCCGCCGCGGCGGCAGCCGAGGCGGCCGCCGCCGCGGCGGCCGCCGAGCCGGCTGCAGCCGGGGAGGGCGCCGAAGGGGCGCCGGCCGACGGGCAGAGCTGAACGGCGAGAGAGGACGTAACCATGCTCCTGCCGAAACGAGTCAAGCACCGCAAGCAGCAGCGGGGCCGCATGAAGGGCGAGGCCAAGGGCGGCACGCGGGTGGAGTTCGGCGAGTACGGGCTCAAGGCGGTCGAGCGCGGGTGGATCACCAACCGCCAGATCGAGGCCGCCCGTATCGCCATGACGCGCCACATCCGCCGCGGCGGCAAGGTGTGGATCAACGTGTTCCCGCACAAGCCGGTGACCCGCAAGCCGGCGGAGACCCGCATGGGCGGCGGCAAGGGGTCGCCCGAGGCGTGGGTCGCCGTGGTGAAGCCGGGCAAGGTCATGTTCGAGCTCGCCGGCGTGAGCGAGCCGGTGGCCCGCGAGGCCATGCGCCTGGCAGCGCACAAGCTGCCCGTGAAGTGCAAGTTCGTGACCAGGGAGGGCGGTGCCTTTGAAGGCTAGCAAGCTCCGCGAGCTCTCCGACGACGAGCTGCAGGCGCGCTTGAAGGACACGCGCAGGGAGCTTTTCAACCTGCGCTTCCAGCACGCCACCGGGCAGCTCGACAACCCGAAGAAGCTGATGGCCACGCGGCGCGAGATCGCCCGCCTGCTCACCGTGCAGGCGGAGCGCGAGCGTGCCCGCAAGGCAGCCGGTGGTGAAGCCTGATGGCGACGAAGAAGAGCGAGAGCGGCGCGCCAGCGCCGAAGAAGGGTACGGGCGGCGCCCGGGCGACGACCGCCAAGGCGGCGGGCGCCAAGTCGGGCGCCAGGGCCGCGCCGGCGAAGAAGCCGGCGGCGAAGGCCGCCCCGGCCAGGAGGCCGGCGCGCGTCAAGCCGGAGCGCCCGGCGCCGGCCCGCGTGCCCGGCCGCAAGGAGCGGCGCGGCGTCGTGGTCAGCGACGCCATGGACAAGACCATCGTGGTGCGGGTCGACGTCATGCAGAAGCACGACCGGTACGGCAAGGTCATCCGCCGGTCGACCAAACTGCACGTTCACGACGAGCACAACGCCGCCCACGTCGGCGACCTGGTGCGGGTGGTCGAGACGCGACCGCTCAGCGCCACCAAGCGCTGGCGCCTGCTCGAGATCCTCGAGAAGGCCAAGTGAGAGCGGGCAGAGGCAGCCATGATCCAGGTTGAATCCAGACTCACGGTCGCCGACAACACGGGTGCGCGCGAGATCCTCTGCATCCGCATCCGCGGCGGCTCCAAGCGCCGCTACGCCACCGTCGGCGACGTGATCGTCGCCACGGTCAAGCAGGCGACGCCGGGCGGCAGCGTCAAGAAGGGCGACGTCGTCCGCGCCGTGGTCGTGCGCACCAAGAAGGAGTTCGGGCGCAAGGACGGCACCTACATCGCCTTCGACGAGAACGCCGCCGTCCTCATCGACAACCAGGGCAACCCGCGGGGCACCCGCATCTTCGGTCCCGTCGCCCGCGAGCTGCGCGAGAAGAACTTCATGAAGATCGTCTCGCTGGCCCCCGAGGTGCTGTGATGCGCAACAAGCTGAAGATCCGCAAGGGCGACCTCGTCAAGGTCATCACCGGCAAGGAGGCCGGCAAGACCGGCAAGGTCATGCGCGTCGACACCGCCACCTCCCGGGTCGTCGTCGAGCGGCTGAACATGGTCAAGAAGCACACCCGGCCGCACCCGAAGAAGAACCCGCAAGGCGGGGTCATCGAGCGCGAGGCGCCCATCCACGTGTCGAACGTCATGCTGGTCTGCCCGGCCTGCGGGCAGCCGACCAGGGTGGGCTACCGGTTCCTCGAGGACGGCACCAAGGTGAGGGTCTGCCGGCGGGCCAACTGCGGCAAAGACATCGACAAGGCGTAAAGGACGATGGCCAGGCTCAAAGAGAAGTACCTGAACGAGGTCGTGCCCGAGCTCATGCGCGAGTTCGGCTACCGCAACGTCATGCAGGTGCCTCGCGTGACGAAGGTCACCCTCAACATGGGGGTCGGTGACGCCAAGACCAACGCGAAGCTCCTGGACGACGCCATGGAGGAGCTCGCCATGATCAGCGGGCAGCGGCCGGCGGTCAGGCGGGCCCGCAAGTCCATCGCCGGGTTCAAGGTCCGCGAGGGCATGGCCATCGGCTGCACCGTCACCTTGCGCGGCGAGCGCATGTACGAGTTCCTCGAGCGTCTCATCGCCATCGCCCTGCCGCGCATCCGCGACTTCCGCGGCCTGTCCCCGGACCAGTTCGACGGGCGCGGCAACTACAACATGGGCGTGCGCGACGAGACCATCTTCCCCGAGGTGGACTACGACTCCGTCGAGCAGGTGCGCGGTCTCAACATCTCGATCACCACGACCGCCAAGACCGACGAGGAAGGGCGTGCCCTGCTGGCCAAGCTCGGCATGCCGTTCCGGGCGAACTAGGAGCAGCTGAAGCATGGCCAAGACATCCCTGGTGGTCAAAGCCCAGCGTCCCCAGCGGTACAAGACGCGGGAGTACAACCGCTGTCGGCGCTGCGGTCGCCCGCGGGCGTACTACCGCAAATTCGGGCTCTGCCGCATCTGCCTGCGCGAGGTCGCGCATCAGGGCGTCATCCCGGGCCTGACCAAGTCGAGCTGGTGAGGGGGCGAGCGTCATGACCATGACCGACCCTATCGCCGACATGCTGACCCGCATCCGCAACGCCAGCCAGGCGCGTCACAGCACGGTCGAGGTGCCGGCCTCCAGGATGAAGGCGGAGATCGCCCGCCTCATGCTCGACCAGGGCTACATCGCCGGCTACGAGGTCAGGCCGGGCGAGCACGGCGACGTGCTCGTCATCGAGCTCAAGTACGGCAAGAACCGCGAGCGGGTCATCTCCGGCATCAAGCGCGTCTCCAAGCCGGGCCGCCGCATCTACGCGCGCAAGGACTCGCTGCCCAAGGTGCTGGGCGGTCTCGGCACCGCCATCATCTCGACCTCCCGCGGGCTCATGACCAGCGCCGAGGCCAGGAAGCTGGGCGTGGGCGGCGAGGTCATCTGCTTCATCTGGTGAGGACGGGACATGTCGAGGATCGGAAAAGCGCCAATCCCGCTGCCCGAGGGCGTGGAGTTCCGCTACGAGGACGGCGTGGTCACGGTCAAGGGCCCGCGCGGCGAGCTCACGCAGCGGGTGCCGCGTGACATGATCGTCGAGGTGGCCGACGGGGCCATCCACGTGAAGCGGCCGACCGACAGCGGCCACCACCGCTCGCTGCACGGGCTCACGCGCACCCTGATCGCCAACATGGTGACCGGCGTGACCGAGGGCTTCGAGAAGCGCCTCGAGATCGTCGGCGTCGGCTACCGCGCCGCGGCGAAGGGCGACTCGCTGGAGCTGCAGGTCGGCTACAGCCACCCGGTGGTGGTCGAGGCGCCGGAGCATGTCACGTTCGAGACGCCCCAGCCGACCGTCGTGGTGGTGAAGGGCATCGACAAGCAGGTGGTCGGCGAGGTGGCGGCCAAGGTGCGGTCGATCAGGCCGCCGGAGCCGTACAAGGGCAAGGGCATCCGCTACGCCGGCGAGTACGTCCAGCGCAAGGTCGGCAAGCGGGCGTGACGCCGCCGTGACAGGAGAAGGACGACCACGACGATGAGCACACCCAGCAAGAGAGAAGCGAGGATGAGGCGCAAGCGCCGCATCCGCGGCCGCATCAGCGGCACGCCGGAGCGGCCGCGCATCTCCGTGTTCCGCTCCAACCGGGCGATCTACGCCCAGATCATCGACGACGTCTCCGCCACGACGCTGGTGGCGGCGCGCTCGGCCGAGGTCGAGGCCGAAGGCCTCAAGAAGACCGAGGTGGCGCGGAAAGTCGGCGAGCTGCTGGCGAAGAAGGCGCGGGAGAAGGGCATCGAGCGGGTGGTCTTCGACCGCTCGGGTTACCTGTACCACGGCCGCGTCAAGGCGCTCGCCGAGGGCGCCCGCGAGGGCGGCCTGGTGTTCTGACGAGGAGAAGAGGACCCGTTGGCCAGAGGAACATACAGCGAAGGCAGCGAGCTCAAGGAACGCGTCGTCGACATCAACCGCGTCGCCAAGGTGGTCAAGGGCGGCCGCCGGTTCTCGTTCACGGCGCTGGTCGTGGTCGGCGACGAGAACGGCCACGTCGGCGCCGGGTATGGCAAGGCCCGCGAGGTGCCGCTGGCCATCCAGAAGGCCATCGAGGACGCCAAGAAGAACATGTTCACCGTGCCGCGGTACGGGACCACCATCACGCACGAGGTCATCGGCCGCTTCGGCGCCGCCCAGGTGCTGCTCAAGCCGGCGGCGCCAGGTACCGGCGTCATCGCCGCCGGCGGCGTGCGGGCGGTGCTCGAGCTGGCCGGCGTGCGCGACATCCTCACCAAGTCGCTGGGCACCACGAACCCCATCAACCTGGTGCGGGCGACGGTGGCCGGGCTGCAGTCGCTGAAGACGCCCGAGGGCGTGGCGCGGCTGCGCGGCATCCCCGTGCGCAAGGTGCTCGGCCTCGACGACCGTGAGCCGGCGCCCGCCGCGGCGAGCCGGGAGGCGTGACCCCGATGACGAACTACCTCGAGATCACCCAGGTAAAGAGCGCCATCGGCCGCAAGCCGGAGCACCGCGGCACGCTGCGGGCGCTCGGCCTGCGCCGCATCCGGCAGACCGTCGTGCACGAGGACACGCCGGTCATCCGGGGCATGGTCAGGAAGGTCGCGTACCTCGTCGAGGTGCGCCCGGTAACGAAGAAGCCGTGACATGAGTGGACTCGGACTGCACAACCTGCGCCCCGCTGAGGGCTCGAAGAAGGACCGCAAGCGCGTCGGCCGCGGCGTCGGCAGCGGCCACGGCAAGACCGCCGGCCGCGGCACCAAGGGCCTGAACGCGCGCACCGGCGGCCGCGTCCGTCCGGGCTACGAGGGCGGGCAGATGCCCATCTACATGCGCCTCGGCAAGCTGCGCGGGCCGCACATGAAGAAGAGCATGCCCATCGGGCCGTTCCGGACCTGCGCGGTGCCGGTGAACGTGGGCCGCCTGGCGCGGCACTTCGCGGCCGGCGACGTCGTGACGCCCGAGGCCCTGGTCGAGAAGGGCATCGTCAAGAACACGCGCGTGCCGGTCAAGATCCTCGGCGGTGGCGAGCTGGCGGTGGCGCTCACCGTGCGCGCCCACCAGTTCTCCCGCAGCGCGGTCGAGAAGATCGAGGCGGCCGGCGGCAAGGTCGAGCTCCTCTGACCCGGGCCGGGAGACGCTGGTGAACAACAAGCTCTGGGAGTCGCTCGCCAACGCCTGGAAGATCCCCGAGCTGCGCGCCAAGGTCCTCTTCACGGCGGCGATGGTCGCCATCTACCGGTTCGGCGCGCACGTACCGGTGCCGGGCATCGACCTCGACGCCCTGCGGCAGTTCTTCGAGGAGGGCGGCGCCGGCGTCATCGGCTTCCTCGACCTCTTCTCGGGCGGGGCGCTGGCGCGTGTGGCGGTGTTCGCCCTCGGCATCATGCCGTACATCACGGCCTCGATCATCATGCAGCTCCTCACGGTGGTCATCCCCAAGCTCGAGGAGCTGGCCAAGGAGGGGGAGCAGGGGCAGAAGGAGATCACCAAGTACACGCGCTGGCTGACGGTGCTCCTGTCGCTGGTGCAGTCGCTCGGCTACATCGTGCTCTTCCGCCAGCAGAACGCCCTGCCCGACCTCAACTGGTGGCGGGCGGCGCTGATCGTCGCCTGCCTCACGGCGGGGGCGACGCTCGTCATGTGGCTGGGCGAGCTCATCACCGCGCGCGGCATCGGCAACGGCATGTCTATCCTCATCTTCATCAGCATCGTCTCCCGCATTCCCTCGGGGACGGTGAAGCTGTTCAGCGTGAGCAGCCTGCCGGTCATCGCCGTGTTCGTGGCCGTGGCGCTGGCGGTCATCGTCGGCGTGATCTGGATCACGAGCGGCGAGCGCCGCATCCCGGTGCAGTACGCCAAGCGGGTGGTGGGCCGGCGCATGATGGGCGGCGCCAGCACCTTCATCCCGCTGAAGGTGAACATGGCCGGCGTCATCCCCATCATCTTCGCCTCGTCGGTGATGATGATCGTGCCGACCTTCGCCCAGTTCACGGGCACCGAGGGCGTCGGCGGCTGGTTCGTGCGCACGTTCGGCCCCAGCACCCCGCTCTACATCGTCGGCGAGGCCATCCTGATCGTCATCTTCACGTACTTCTACACCGCGGTGACCTTCAACCCCGTCGACCAGGCCGACAACCTGAAGAAGTACGGCGGCTTCGTGCCGGGCGTGCGTCCGGGGCGGCCGACGGCCGAGTACCTCGACCGCATCCTCACGCGTCTGACCTTCCCGGGGGCGCTGTTCCTCGCCGCCCTCGCCGTGCTGCCGTGGCTGCTGTCGCAGCCGCCTATCAACGTGCCGTTCTACTTCGGCGGCACCTCGCTGCTCATCGTCGTGGGCGTGGCCCTCGACACTATGCGGCAAGTCGAGGCGCAGTTGCTCATGCGGCACTACGAGGGCTTCCTCAAGTGAGGGGCTGAGGGCTGCGATGGGAGGCGCGCTCAACGTCGTCCTTCTCGGCGCTCCCGGCGCCGGCAAGGGCACGCAGGCGGAGCGCATCGTCGCCGACTTCGGGCTGCCGCACATCTCGACCGGCGACATGCTGCGCGCCGCCGTGGCGGCTGGCACGCCCATGGGGCGCGAGGCGGCGAAGTACATGGAAGCCGGCGCCCTGGTGCCCGACGAGGTCGTGGTCGGCGTGGTGAAGGAGCGGCTGGCGCAGCCGGACGCCCGCGAGGGCTTCCTGCTCGACGGCTTCCCGCGCACCGTCGCCCAGGCCGAGGCGCTCGACGCCCTGCTGGCCGCTGAGGGGCGGGCCATCACGCACGTCGTCCTCATCGAGGTCCCGGACGAGGAGCTCGTGCAGCGCATCGCCGGGCGACGGTCCTGCGGCCGCTGCGGCAAGCTGTACAACGTGACCTTCGACCCGCCGAAGGTCGAGGGCGTCTGCGACGTGTGCGGCGGCGAGCTCGTGCAGCGCGCCGACGACAATGAGGAGACGGTGCGGCGCCGTCTGGCCGTGTATCACGAGCAGACGGCGCCGCTGGTCGACTACTACCGCCGTCGCGGCGTGCTGCACAGCGTCTTCGGCGGCGGCAAGACGCCCGACGAGGTTTACGGCCAGGTCAGGGCCGCGTTGACGGCTGCCTGAGGCCGCGGTGATCGTCCGCAAGTCGGCAGCCGAGGTGAGCCGCATCGCCGCCGCCGGGGCGGTGCTCGCCGACTGCCTCGACATGCTGGCCGAGGCGGTGCGTCCAGGTGTGACCACGCGCTCCCTCGACCGGCTGGCCGAGCGCTTCATCCGCGGGCACGGGGGCGTGCCGACGTTCCTCGGCTACCACGGCTTCCCCGCCTCCATCTGCGCCTCGCCGAACGACATGGTCGTGCACGGCATCCCGGGCGACTACGTGGTCGCCGAGGGCGACCTCCTCAGCCTCGACGTCGGCGTGACGCTCGACGGCTACGTGGCTGACTCGGCGATCACGCTGGCCGTGGGAGCGGTCGAGCCCGAGGCGCGCCGCCTCCTGGAGGTGACGGCGGAGGCGCTCGAGGCCGGCATCGCCGAGTGCCGCGTCGGGCGCCGCCTGGGCGACGTCTCGCACGCCATCCAGGAGGTGGTCGAGGCGGCCGGGTTCAGCGTTGTGCGCTCGCTCGTCGGTCACGGCGTGGGTCGCGAGATGCACGAGGACCCGCAGATACCGAACTTCGGCGAGGCCGGCCGCGGGCCGCGGCTCGAGGAGGGGATGGTGTTCGCCATCGAGCCGATGGTGAACGCCGGCGGGCACGAGGTCGTGGTGGCCGACGACGGCTGGGCCATCCACACCGCCGACGGGTCGCTCTCGGCCCACTTCGAGCACACGGTGGCGGTCGGCAGGAAAGGGCCGCTGGTGCTCACCCGGCGGCGCACGGAGGTTGCGGCAGGGAGCAGGCGATGACGGGGGGTGGCGGTTTGGTGGGCCTTGTCGCCTATGGTAGTATGTCAGGCCGCTGTCTGTGGACGAGTAGGGAGCATGGCTGAGAAAGAAGAAGCCATCGAGATCGAAGGCGAGGTCGTCGAGGCCCTGCCGAACACCATGTTCAGGGTTCACCTCGACAACGACCACGAGGTCCTCGCCCACATCTCGGGCAAGATGCGCATGAACTACATCCGCATCCTGCCGGGCGACCGGGTCAAGGTCGAGCTCTCTCCCTACGACCTCACACGCGGCAGGATCACGTACCGGTTCAAGTAGGGGCCGGCCGGGGCCGTCCGGAGGAGGCACGGGCGGCCGCGCGTCTGCCCGACGCCCAAGCGAGGATCACCCGATGAAGGTACGAGCGTCAGTCAAGCCGATCTGCGAGAAGTGCAAGGTCATCCGCCGGCACGGCACCGTGCAGGTGATTTGCGTCAACCCGCGGCATCGGCAGAGGCAGGGGTAAGTCCACATGGCACGAATCGCCGGCGTCAACATCCCGCCGCAGAAGCGGGTCGAGATCGGGCTCACGTACATCTACGGCATCGGCCGTTCGACGGCCAACAAGGTGCTCGCCAAGGTGGGCATCGACCCCGACACGAAGGTCCGCGACCTCACCGAAGACGAGATCATGCGCCTGCGCGACGTGATCGAGCGCGAGCTCACGGTCGAGGGCGACCTCCGTCGTGAGCGGGCGCAGAACATCAAGCGCCTCATGGACATCGGCTGCTACCGCGGCATCCGCCATCGTCGCGGGCTGCCGGTGCGCGGCCAGCGCACGCGGACCAACGCGCGCACCCGCAAGGGTCCGAAGAAGACGGTCGGCAAGCGCAAGAAGTGACGGATTCCCCGCCGGAGGAGTAGACGAGAGTGGCAAAGCCGCAGAGAGCCAAGGGACGCCAGCGGCGCAAGGCCCGCAAGAACATCGCCGTGGGCCAGGCGCACATCAAGACCTCGTTCAACAACACCATCGTGACCCTCACCGACAAGGAGGGGAACGTCATCGCCTGGGAGAGCGCCGGCTCGGTGGGCTTCAAGGGCTCGCGCAAGAGCACGCCCTACGCTGCCCAGGTCACGGCTGACTCCGCTGCCCGCAAGGGCATGGAGCACGGCCTGCAGAAGGTCGAGGTCTTCGTGCGCGGCCCGGGCTCGGGCCGCGAGACGGCCGTCCGCTCGCTGCAGGCCGCCGGCCTCGAGATCATCAGTGTCAAGGACGTGACGCCGGTGCCGCACAACGGCTGCCGTCCGCGCAAGCGTCGCCGGGTCTAGGAAGGTCGCCGTGGCGAGAGACACCTCTGCACAGTGCAAGCAGTGCCGTCGTGAGGGGGAGAAGCTCTTCCTCAAGGGCGAGCGCTGCCTGACCGACAAGTGCGCCATCGAGCGCCGCTCGTACGCGCCGGGCGAGCACGGCCGCGGCCGCGTGCGCCAGAGCGAGTACCTGCTGCAGCTGCGCGAGAAGCAGAAGGCGCGCCGCTACTACCAGGTCCTCGAGAACCAGTTCCACCGCTACTACGAGGCGGCGAGCCGCCGCGAGGGCATCACCGGCGAGAACCTCCTCCGTCTGCTCGAGATGCGGCTCGACAACGTCGTCTACCGCCTCGGCTTCGGGGCCTCGCGGCGCCAGGCGCGGCAGCTGGTCCGCCACGCGCACTTCACGGTCAACGGGAAGAAGGTGGACATCCCCTCCTACCAGGTGCGTCCCGGTGACGTCATCGCCGTGCGGCCGAACAGCAAGGCGGTCGAGACCGTGCGCGCCGCCACCGACCTCACCTCGGCCGTGCCGCCGTGGCTGCTGGCCGACCACGACAACCTGACCGGCAAGGTCCTGCGCGCCCCGGAGCGCGACGAGATCGACACGCCGGTGCAGGAGCAGCTCATCGTCGAGCTCTACTCCAAGTAACCCGCTGCAGCCTTCCCGCGGCGAAGAGTCAACAGGAGGCCAGTTGCTACAGTTCCAGATGCCCACCATCACCCGTGAGCAGCTCGCCGGCAACCGGGCGCGCTTCGAGGTCGAACCGCTCGACCGCGGTTTCGGGCATACGTTCGGCAACGCGCTGCGCCGGATCCTGCTCTCGTCGCTCGAGGGCGCGGCCGTCACGTCAGTCAAAATCGAGGGCGTCGCCCACGAGTTCACCGCCATCAAGGGCGTCAAGGAAGATGTCACCGACATCATCCTCAACCTCAAGGGCATCGTCTGTCGCCTGCACGGGGAGCTGGACGAGGTCCAGGTCCGTCTCTACAAGGACAAGCCCGGCAAGGTGGTCGCGGCCGACATCGAGATTCCGGCCGAGCTCGAGATCCTCAACCCCGACCACCACATCGCCACGCTGGCCGACGGCGGCTCGCTGGAGATGACGCTGACCATCCGCCGCGGGGTCGGCTACGTGCCCGCCGAGGGCAACCGCGGCGCCGAGACGGTGATCGGGGTGATCCCCATCGACTCAATCTTCAGCCCCATCCGCCGCGTGGCCTACCGCGTCGAGAGCGCCCGCGTCGGCCAGCGGACCGACTACGACAAGCTCATCCTCGACATCACGACCAACGGAGCGGTGAGCCCGGACGAGGCCCTGCGCATGGCGGCCGAGATCCTCGTCGACCGCATGTCGATCTTCACCGACCCCGACCGCACCCGGCAGCGGGACGAGGCGGCGGTCGGGGGCGTGGCGCCGGCCGGGGCCGGCAGCGAGCTCGACCGCATCCCTATCGAGGAGCTCGAGCTCGGCGTCCGTTCCTACAACTGCCTGAAGCGCGAGGGCATCCAGACCGTCGCCGACCTCGTGTCGCGGACCGAGGCCGAGCTGCTCAACATCCCGAACTTCGGCAAGAAGAGCATCGAAGAGGTCAGGGAGAAGCTCTCGGAGCGCGGGCTCTCTCTCCGGGGTGAGGACTGACGATGCGCCACCAGAACGCAGGCCGCAAGTTCAACATGGCTCCCGACCAGCGGCGGGCGCTGCTCGCCGGCCTCGCCTGCCAGCTGCTGGAGCACGAGAAGATCAAGACCGGCGCCGCGCGCGCCAAGGAGATGCGCGGCGTGGTCGAGCAGGCCATCACGCTGGCCAAGCGGGGCGACCTTCACGCTCGCCGGCAGGCCATCGCCCTGCTGCGCAACAAGAAGGTCGTCTACAAGCTGTTCAACGACATCGCGCCGCGGTACGCCGACCGCAAGGGCGGCTACACCCGCATCGTCAAGCTCGGCCCGCGGCCGGGCGACGGTGCCGAGCAGGCCTACATCGAGCTGGTCTGACCGTGTGAGCGGCGGGCGG
>Ga0315298_1007263_pt1 | contig 14694 bp, 9 predicted proteins | sample WHS_1_MG_FD_203077 | JGI IMG/M metagenome (GOLD analysis project Ga0315298, IMG submission 203077) | Extremophilic microbial mat communities from Washburn Hot Springs, YNP, Wyoming, USA - WHS_1_MG | ecosystem: Environmental > Aquatic > Thermal springs > Hot (42-90C) | place: USA: Wyoming... | reverse complement strand
TTTTGACCAGCTCGGTGGCCTGCTCCAGGGTTAACCCCTTGGCTTTCCGTCTTTCATAAACATGGTTGGCAAATTCTTCTTTCCAGGCTGAAGTTAGCGGGTCCACGATTTCTACGTCGTCAATTTTGACCTTGTTCTCAGCGGCGATTTTCTTGATGTTTTCGGGGTTGCCCACCAGGATGGGCACACCAATTTTTTCTTCAATGATAGTTCTGGATGCCTTCAGGGTGCGGATGTCTTCTGCATCCGGGAAAGCGATTTTTAAGTATTTTTTGGCTGCTTTTTCTCTAATTTCTTTAACAAAATTGCTTCCGCTCATTTTAGCCTCCTTATTTAATCACCACATGCGTGGTGCATCTTTGACCACTCTGACCGTGTCTCTGGCCAGAAGCAGTTCTTCGTTGGTCGGAATCACGTAGACCGCCACTTTGCTGGTTTCTTTGGAGATTTTCATGCATTTGCCGCGCACGGCCTGTTTGTTGAGTTCCTCATCCAGCTCAATACCCAGGTTTTCCAGACCCTCGCAGATCATCTTGCGAATAAGGACACTGTTTTCACCGATACCGGCCGTGAAGATGATGGCATCAGTACCGTTCATCTCAGCCATGTAGGCGCCGATGTATTTTTTGACCCTCAAAGCAAACATCTTCAGGGCTAACTGAGCCCGGTGCTGGCCTTCAGCCGCGGCTTTTTCGATGTCCCTCATATCGTTGCTCAGCCCGGAAATTCCCAGCATACCGCTCTTTTTGTTGAGGATGTTAAATATGTCAGCGACGCTGCCGATGCCCTTGTTGAACATGTATTCTACGATAGCCGCATCAATGTCCCCGGAACGCGTCCCCATAATCAAACCTTCCAGTGGGGTCATACCCATGGTGGTGTTGATGGATTGGCCATTCTTAATGGCGCAGGCAGAACATCCGTTGCCGAGATGCAGAGTAATGACGTTTACTTCTTCCCTGGGTTTGCCCACCAGTTTGCGGTAGCGATAAGCCACGTAGCGGTGGGAAGTGCCGTGGAATCCGTAACGGCGAATGCGGTATTTTTCGTAATACTCCATGGGGATGGCATAAAGATAAGCTTCTTCCGGCATGGTGGAATGAAAAGCTGTGTCAAAAACTGCCACCTGCGGAATCTTATCACCAAAGATTTCGTAGCAAGCATAAATACCTTTCAGGTTGGCCGGGTTGTGCAGGGGAGCCAGGTCAGCACATTCTTCAATCTGAGCCAGAACTTCTTTGTCAATCTTGACAGATTTGGTGAACTTTTCACCCCCGTGGACCACGCGGTGGCCGATGGCATGGATATCATCCCAGCTATGGATGCCTTCAATTTTCGTCCCCGGGTCTTCCATCCATTTCTTGATTCTGAGGATAGCTTCCCGGTGGTCGTGGATGGGCTCTACGGACTTGACCGGCTCCTGCCCCTCAGCCTCGAAATTGACGATAGCGTCGTCTTTTCCCACTCTCTCAATCAGACCCTTGGCCACCCGACGGTCGCTGTCGGTTTCAAACATATCCAGGTCGGTGTTGATAATTTGAAATTTGACGGAAGAACTTCCGCAGTTAAGCACAAAAACGTTCATTTTTATTCCACTCCTTTTAGGTATTAAAGACAATAAATATACCAGAATAAATGCTATAATTTCAACAAGTTCGGTGAATATTTTCAAGGTAGAGTTTTTCCTATTGAGGAGGGGGCGGTTTTAGGTTTTGTTGTTGCCAGCCATAAATTAATGTTAAATTAAGGTAACCAGATTAAAATATCCAAAGAAAAAAAATAGTAATAGCCGATGAAAAGGGCAGAATTGACCAGTCAGTTAAAAGAAAGGGAAAAATTAGCTAAAAAAATATTATTGGAGAAAATATTATTGGGCAAATAATTAACCCGGCTGATAGACCATGAAAGTACTGATCATAGATGATTACCAGCCTTTAGCCAAGAGTCTGGCCAAAGGTTTAAGAGAGGAGGCGTTGGCTGTGGACCTGGCCTTTGATGGCGAAGAAGGTAACTTCCTGGCTGAGAATAATGATTATGATGTAATTATTCTTGACCTTCTCTTGCCCAAAATTGATGGCTTGAGCCTCCTTAAAAAATGGCGAGAAAAAGGGCTTAATACTCCGGTTTTGATTTTAACGGCTCTGGATGCCCCAGAACAGGTTGTGCAGGGTCTGGAAGTCGGAGCGGATGATTATCTGGTTAAGCCTTTTCACTTTGAGGAATTACTGGCCAGAGTCAGAGCCCTCATCAGAAGAAAATTTAACCGTCAGAACCCTGTCCTGAAAGTAGCTGACCTCGAAATTGACACCAGGTCCAAAAGGGTAAAGAGAGGAGGAAAGGATATTATCCTGACGGCTAAGGAATATGCTCTTTTGGAGTACCTGGCCCGGCGAGCCAATGAGATTGTCTCGCGCCAGGAATTGTGGGAACATGCCTATGATTGGGCGGCCGAAATTAACAGCAATGTTCTTGATGTTCATATCTATAATTTACGCCAGAAGATAGACCGGCCATTTAAAGTTAAGTTGTTAAAGACTATTAAGGGCCTGGGCCTAATTTTAAGCGAGGGGAGAAAAGAAAAAGGAGAACCCGGTTGATTGGGCGCCTTAACTCCTTACGGCTAAAGCTCACTTTGTGGTTTATTCTTTTTTTAATGATGGTTTTTGTGGGCCAGAGCATTTTTCTTTATGTCAACCGACGGCAGGTACTTTACCAGAAAATTGATGGGGAAATGAGCTTAGCCGCTCTGAAACTTATAAATCTGTGGAAAGAAAAAGAGGAACATTATGAGGGAAAGCTGGACTTTGATGTTAGTATCTTAGAAAGGTCGGTTGGGTTATTGGCCTTTAATGCCAGGGGAGAAATAATTTTTGAACGCCTGGTTGAGCTTAAGGGTAATGAAGGCCGGCCGCTAAAAACAGCTGAAGTTAAAAAGTATTTGTCTCAACTTGTTCAGGAAAAAATAAGAAAAGATGCAGAATTAACAGAGCCGCTGGTTCCGCCAGAAGATATTCGCCAACTTTTAAAAATCAACCGCCAAGATTCAGAACATTCTCTCCGGCTGCTTTTAGTTGCAGCAGAAGCCCCGGAAGAAAATAATCAGGAAGAAGTAGTAGAAGAGAGGCGACTATCTAACTACCATCCTATCTATCTTATGTTGTACAGGTCCACCTTTGAAGCTGATGAAGAGCTGGAAAAATTAATAAGAGTTCTCTTATTAAGTGGTTTCCTGTCTTTATTGATCTCGGCTGGAGGCGGATATTTCTTGGCCACTCGGGCACTTCAGCCCATTAACAGGCTAACTGCTTCTCTTGAAGAAATTACTAGTTCAAACTTCAACCTCAGGGTAGACAGGGGTGCTTTTGACCAGGAATTACTGCCCTTGGTCGAGCAGCTTAACCAGACCCTGAAAAGGTTGGAACTAGCCATGCAACAGGAAAAGAGGTTTACTGCAGATGCTTCTCATGAACTGCGCACGCCACTTTCTGCTCTGATTAATCAACTTGAGGTGCTGGTCAGAAGGCCCAGGACGGCAACGGAATACCAGAAAAGTATTTCTGAAGTTCTATCGTTAGCCAAAAACTTAAAAGAAATAGTTGATGATTTACTCACCCTCACTCGCCTTCAATCGGGACATGGTTCTCTTGAATTTCAACTGATAAATCTCAGCCAGCTAACCGATGAAGTCTGGTCCTGGCTCCGGCCTGAGGCTGAGGCTAAAAGAATTCGTTTTGAAAACAACATAGATAGTTCGCTTTTTCTTAAGGCCGACTTGGAGAAGATGAAAAGGATTTGGACCAACCTGTTGAAGAATGCGGTGGAGTATAACTACGAGGGTGGTTTGATCTCAGTTGAAACTAGATGGCATGGCCAGGAGGTAACAGTCAGCTTTTGTAATACCGGGCGAGTCCCTTCTCCGGAGTCTCTGCCTCATCTGTTTGAACCATTTTTCCGTGACCAGCATTTTTATCAGGGAAGGGGAGGAGCCGGCCTGGGGCTTTCCATTGTAAAAACTTTAGTTGAGCTTCATGGTGGACGTATAGAAGTTGAAACCCGGCCAGAGTTAAGCTTAATTACTTTCCGGTTGATATTCCCGGTCTGATTTTCTTTTTTGGTTTTTTCCAGAATATTTCTTTTCCAGAGGGCGAGAAAAGCCAGGAAATATTTTTGGCAAATTAATCTTCAATTAAGGTTCAGAAATTTATAATAAAACCCTAAAAATCTTTATTGGAGGTAAAAATGGTTAAAAAAAATTTTCTGACGACGGGTCTGGTCTTGGTCCTGGTGATCCTGACGCTGAGCTTTGTTGGCTCTCTCTCAGCTCAAAAAGTGGAAAAGCTTAGCCCGAAGATGTTGGCCAGCCAGGCTAAGATTAAAATGGAAGAAGCGGCGGCCACAGCGCTCAAAGAAGCTCCAGGTTATGTACTTAAGGCCGAGCTGGAGAAAGAAAAGGGGAAGCTGATCTACAGCTTTGATATTCTGCCTTCTGCCACCAGCCAAAAAATAACTGAGGTTCAAATTGAGGCCATAACCGGCCAGGTGGTGAGCAAGGCGGAGGAAAACATCTCTGGTAAAGAAGAGGAAGAAAAAGAAGAAGCAGAGGAAAAGGGAGAAAAAAAGAGCGAAGAGAAAGCAGAAAAAGAAGAAGAACCAGAGGTTAAGGAATTAATTTCAGCGGTGAGGATTACTTTTGATCAGGCTATAAAAATCGCCAGGCAGGAAAGTCCCGGGTTTGTCCTGAGTGCTGAGCTGGAAAAGGAAAAAGGGCAGGTGATTTACAGCTTTGATATCCTGCCAGATTTAAACAGCCAGGAGATTAATGAAATTCAGGTGAACGTGACTACCGGTAAAATTGCGGCCAAAGAAAAAGAAAAAATAAAATAAGGTAAAAGACCACTGGCCCAAGAAAAGAAAATATTGACCTCGGTCGGTTAAAGTATTATATTGCTGAGCAAAGTTAATGGCCGAAGATTCTGGTTGACAATGACCGCCAATAAGTGGCTATGGTTCTTGTTTTCCGCATTGCTGATGTCCAATTTTGCCTGTCTTCGCTACCAGGCCAAGCCCCTGACCGTGGTCAAGAGCCTTTCTGACTGGCAGGAGAGGAAACTTGATTCAGCAGAACTGGCCAATTTCCTGATTTTAAATCGTGAAGTAACATCTTGGCCACCAGAGGTCTGGGACTTAAAAAGCCTGACCCTGGTGGCCTTTTATTTTAATCCGGAGATGGATTTGGCCAGAGCTCGCTGGGGAGTGTCCAGGGCTGGCCGTCTGACAGCCGGAGAAATTCCCAACCCAACTGTAAGCCCTAAGCTTGGCTATAATTCCACTACCCCGCTCAGCTTGATGCCGCCCTGGATTCCTGAAGTTTCTCTGGAAATTCCGCTGGAAGTCGCCGGCAAAAGAGGCCTCAGAATAGCCCAGGCCCGGCATTTGTCGGAGGCGGCTAGATGGAATATTTTGGCCACGGCCTGGAAAATAAGATCTGAGTTGAAGCAAGCTCTGCTGGACCTCTACTATTCTCATGAGAGGCAAGGTCTCCTCCAGCAGACTATGTCCTTTGAAAAAGAATTGGTTCATTTAATGGAGCTTAAAAAATCAGCGGGAGAAATTTCCGGCTATGATTTGGCCAGAGCCCGGATGGAACTTAATGCGACTGAACTCGAATTGGCCGAAGCCATTAAGCTCACCAATCAGGCCTGGGTTAAGTTGGCCGCCGTACTCGGCCTGAGCCCAGAAGCAATTTCCAGAATAAAAATTTCTTTTAAAGAGTTCAAAAACCTGCCGGAAGACCTGCCCCAAATCGTGCAGTTGAGACGGCAGTCGTTGACCAATCGGGCTGATATCTTGGCCGCGCTGGCCGAGTATGCGGCCAGTGAAGCAGCTCTCCGGCTGGAAATAGCCAGGCAATATCCGGATCTGAATTTCGGGCCGACCTATCAGCTCGACCAAACAGATAATAAATGGACAATTGGCTTAGCTTTTGAACTGCCAATTTTTAATCGCCATCGCGGCCCCATTGCTGAAGCTGAAAATAGGCGCCGAGAAAAAGCCTCTTCTTTTCTGGAGCTACAGGCCAGAATTCTAACCGAGCTGGAAAAGTCAGCCCAGGATTATCAGTCCATGCTGGAAAAGGTTAAGATAAGCGAAAACCTGAGGCACAATCTCGAAAGCCAGCTCGCCGGGGCTGAGAAAAAATTAGCTGTCGGCGAAATCTCCCGTTTTGATTTCCTGACTTTGAAGTTAGAATGGGCCAATACTTATTTAACTCGCCTGGAAATCCTGGTCCAGACCCAGAAGGCACTCTGCCAGCTTGAGAATGTCTTGCAGAGCCCGCTTCAAGTTAAAGATTGGATTTATACCCTGGACCGGGCCGAGAATTCAGAACAAAAAGACAAGTGAGGTTACATGGACCGGGGAAAAAGTAAGGTTTTGTTAACTTTGTTACCTATAATTTTACTGGGTCTGGTGGCTGTCTTTTTCCTTTTTCAGAAGAAATTGACCACGAATTCTTTTTTGCCTGAAGGTGAAACGGAAACTGAGGTGGCAGTTGAGGTTGGACAGATTGTTCAGACCACTCTATACCGCCATATTACAGCCTATGGTCGGGTAGAGCCAGAGCCGCCCAGCGGTGGAAAAAAAGGCGCCCGGGCCCTGGTTTCTTCGCCAGTGGGCGGAATATTGAAGGAAGTGCTGGTGAAAGAAGGCCAGGCCGTAAAAGAAGGGCAGCTTTTATTCCAACTGGATTCTCGACTGGCTGAGATTGCCGTAGCCAGAGCCGAAAAAGAGCTGGCTTTCGCCAGTAAGAATTATGAGAGACAGAAGGAATTACTAACTGGAGAAGCTACTTCCATAAAAAATTTCCAAGAGGCGGAAAACTTTTTACGGCAGGCAGAAGAAAACCTGGCTGCCGCCAGGACTGAGCTTGCTTATCTACAAATAAGGTCTCCTCTATGCGGTTTGTTAGCCAGAATTGAAGTTGTCCCTGGGCAAACTATAGAACCAAGCCGGCCCTTAGCCGAAGTAGTTGACCTGGCTCGTCTGGTCATTTCTGCCAGAGTGCCGAGCTCTCAGGCCAAGTGGCTTCAGGTCGGTCAGGAAGCAGAACTTATACCTGAAGCAAAAACCAGGGCCAGGCTATTTTTCATCAGCCCGGAGGTTGACCCACAAACCGACACCGTGCTTGTCCGCTTGAGCCTGCCGCCTGATTCTGGCCTAAATCCAGGTAAGTTTGTCGGCCTTAGAATTTTGGGAGAGGTGCATCATGATTGCCTGGCTGTTCCCATAGAAAGTCTGGTTAGGGAAAGAGAAAAAGAATATATCTCGGTCGTGGAAAACGGTTATGCAATTCGCAAACAAGTAACTTCTGGCCTTCGCGACCAGGGACTGGTTGAAATCTCCGGGGCAGGGCTGAAAGCCGGGCAAACGGTGGTGACCACCGGGGCCTATACCTTACCCGAAAAGACGAAGATAAGAATTTTAGGCAAATAATTCCCGGAAAGAAAATGACCCCTGAACTGGATAAAAAGTATTCGGCTTTTAAAAAGACCTCATCTTTAAGCGATCTACCTCAGCGTCATAGTTCATTAATAATTTTTTTGGCTGCGGCTCTCTGTTTGCTGGGACTTTATTCGGCTTTTAACATTCCTTCCTCCGTTTTTCCGCAAACTGACTTCCCACGGGTAGTTATTCTGGTTGATAACGGTGTCATGCCAGCAGAAGAAATGATGGCGACGATTACTCGGCCGATTGAAGAAGCCATGAAAGATATTCCCGGTTCCCTCGAAATTCGCTCCGCCACCAGCCGGGGTTCTTCAGAAATAAGTGTATTTTTTACCTGGTCCACCAACATGGTGCAAGCTGAGCTCTATGTCTTGGGTAGGCTTTCACAGATAAAAAGCAGCTTGCCAGCGACGGCGACCACGGCTGTTTATCGCTTGACCTTTTCTGCTTTTCCCATTATTGGAGTAAGTTTGATCAGCCCGAAAAGAGATATAACCGAACTTTGGGAGCTGGCCAACTATGAAATTAAACCGCGCTTTATCAGGATAAAGGGAGTGGCTAGAGTCAATCTGGTTGGTGGGCGGAGCCCTGAATTTCAGATTATCGTTGACCCGGTAAAACTCATGGCCGCCAACCTGGGACTTGACCAACTGAATGAAGCCTTGAGAAAAAACAACTTGGTGGCTTCTACTGGTATGCATGAAGAAAATTATTTCCTCTATCTTACGGTGGTAGATGGAAGACTTCATACCCCAGAAGAAATTTCTTCTCTGGTGGTGGAGGTGGTGGAGGGACATCCTGTGACTATCGGCGATGTGGCCAGAGTTGAAAGAGGACCAGAACCTGTTTTTAATGTGGTTACGGCCGAAAGCGTAAATGCCGTCCTCTTAAATATTTACAGCCAGCCAGATGGCAGCACTTTGCAGATTGCCAGAGACTTGAAACGTGAGATAGCGGCACTTAAATCCCAACTTCCACCAGATGTCAAAATTGCTTTTTTCTATGACCAAGCAGAAATAGTTCGGTCTTCAGTGGGCAGTGTCTGGGAAGCTATTGTCTTCGGGCTGATTCTTTCTACGTTGATCATGTTCTTCTTTCTGAAAAACTGGTCCACGACGTTATTAACCATTGTGGCCATCCCCGTCACTGTGCTCATTACCCTGGTGGCTATGAAGATCCTTGGTCTAACTTTTAATCTAATGACCCTTGGTGGCATTGCCGCGGCCATCGGTCTGATTATTGATGATGCTATTGTGGTAGCAGAAGCCATCCATACCAAAATTTCTTACCGGGAAGAAAAATACCAGGCCATAAAAGAATCCATCCAGGAAATTATACTTCCTTTGGTTGGGTCCACTATGACTCCGGTGGTGGTTTTCATCCCGCTGGCTTTTCTAACCGGTATTACAGGGGTCTTTTTCCGGGCCTTAGCCCTAACCATGTCCGTTTCGCTCTTGACCTCTCTTCTTTTGGCTGTAACCCTGACACCATCACTCGCACTGTTGATTATCAAAAAAAATAGACAGTCTGTAGCAGACAAGCAGGCTGAGGGCGGGCCAATTCTTCGGCGGTTAGTAACGGTTTATGAGGTGGCGGTGCGCTGGGCGATTAAAAAATATAAAATTCTGCTGGCGCTCTGTTTATTACTACTTAGCCTGGCTTTTATCATTTACCGTAACTTGGAAAGCGAATTCCTGCCGCCGATGGATGAAGGCGGCTTTGTTATTGATTATTTCACCCCGCCTGGCACCAGCCTGACCGAGACCAACCGTCAGCTGCTACAAGCCGAACAAATTATCAAGTCTATTCCGGAGATAGAGAGTTATTCTCGAAGGACCGGGGCGCGGCTGGCCCTGTCTATAGCTGAACCAAATACCGGAGATTTTCTGGTGAAACTGAGGCCAGATAGAACGCGCTCTACAGCCATGGTGATCTCAGAACTGAGAAGGCGGCTTAACGCTGCTCTTCCAACCATTAACTGGGAATTCCCGGGCATCTTGAGTGATTTGATCGGCGATTTGATGTGGGCTCCTAAGCCGATAGAGGTCAAAATCTTTTCCCCGGACACGAACTTTTTAAAAGCCGAAGCCCCAGAAGTTGAAGCTCGCTTAAAACAAGTCAGAGGGGTGGTTGATACCTTTAATGGTTTGGTCTACACAGGCTCGGCTCTTAGCCTCAGAGTAAAGCCCGTTGAGGCCCGGCGTTATGGGCTAACCACTTCGGATATTAATTCGGTTGTGGAAACGGCCATGCTGGGGCGTACGGCCTCAAGCGTTTTGCAGGGTGATAGAGTTATCAACATCAGAATTAAGGTTGAGCCCGAGAACTTGAAGACCATGGAAAAGTTGGCCACCCTGCCGCTTAAGACACCAACCGGAGAACTGATTCAACTTTCACAGCTGGTAGACTTTAAGGCAGAAGACGGGCAACTGGAAATAAGGAGAGAGAATTTAAGACAGGATGTAGCGGTTACAGCCCGGCTGGAAGGACGTGACCTGGGCAGCGCCATGGCTGAAATTAAAAAAATTCTAAGCCAGGATAAATCTATTCCTCCAGGAGTAATTGAATACGGCGGTTTATACCAGCAGCAGCAAGAATCATTTCGAAATTTATTAATAGTTATGTTCATGGCTGTTGTCATGGTCTTTACCGTACTTCTGGCTGAGTTCGGAAATTTCTATCAACCGCTTTCTATATTGCTTGGAGCTGTTCTGTCATTATTTGGCACTATCCTGGCGTTGTGGCTCACTAAGACTTCGCTGAACGTAGTTTCTATACTTGGAGCCATTATTGGTATTGGTATTGTGACCAAAAATGGTATCTTGATGCTTGACTATACCAACCATTTGCGGAACGAAGGACTATCGCTGGCTGAGGCCCTGGTTAGATCTGGAAGGAGAAGGTTGCGGCCGGTGCTGATGACTTCACTGGCCGCCGCTCTTGGACTTTTGCCTTTGGCTTATGGTATTGGTTCAGGTGCGGATATGCTTAAACCATTAGCTCTGGCCGTCATTGGAGCCCTGACCATTTCTGTCCTTTTATCTCTAGTTGCCACGCCAACTTTTTATTATCTCATGGTCAGGAAAAGAAAAAATTAGAACCAGGCGCTGAGGCCTCCCTTAAAAAGTTAAGCTAAGGGTCGGATAGGACGATAAAAAATTAAAATTACAAATTGAAAGCTGCTACAATTCTCAGACCGGAAAAGTTTTTTGCAGAAAAGATTAATTTAAGGGTTATGAATCTTGACTTTTACGAAAGTGGCTTGTAAATTAGAAAAGATTTAGAAAATTATCTGGGAATTCTGGCCAAGTACCTTTGGTTGAAAATTTTCGGGTGAGCGACGATAAAATGGAAGAAGATGGAACTTACCTGATAGGTAAGAGCAATACCTGGTTCGGCCGCAACCGGCTGGCCAGCCGTCTCGTAGAACTCGGGCTATGACCTGACGGTTCGCCTCCGGTTGTGAGTTTAGAGCCAGTAAACGGAGGCGAACGTGGTGGATTCTTGCTGGTTTAATTCTTTCCTCCTTTCTCCAAAAACCTATCCTGAGCTATTGACTGAAAACCCCGCTTGTCACCTGCCCAGGAGGTATGCCTGATGCCGGATAAAAAAAGAGGTCTATGGGCCAGGCTTTTTAACAGCCGCCTGGAAGAGGAGAGGAAAAAGACTATTCTCAGAGAGGTAAGCCAGTACGAAGCCCAATTAATTGAAAAATGTTGCCTGCCTCTGGAAAAGGTTTTTCAACAGTTGCAGAGTTCAGCCAAGGGGTTGAGCTCTAAGGAAGCAGAAGAACGGTTAGAAGAGTTTGGCCCTAATGTGCTGCCTACCAAAAAAAGGCTCAGCTTCTGGGAAGATATGCTGCGCCGCTTTAAAAGCCCTCTGGTTATTCAGCTTTTAGCCATTGCCACAATTTCCGCTATTCTCGGAGAGTGGAAATCAACTTTCTTGGTTAGCCTGATGGTCCTGCTGAGCATCGGGCTGTCTTATGTGCTTGACCGGCGCTCTTTCCAGGCAGTGGAAGCTCTGGGCAAAAGAGTCAGGTCCAAGACCCTGGTTCTAAGAAATGGCCTGGAGACGGAAATAAACATTTCTGAGGTGGTGCCGGGCGATATAATCATCCTCCAGGCCGGTTCTATTATTCCGGCTGACCTGAGGCTAATCCAGGCCAAGGATTTCTTTGTCAGCGAATCAGCCCTGACCGGGGAATCAATGCCTGTGGAAAAAACTGTGAGCGCACCGGCCACGCCGCCTAAAAGTGCCCTGGAGCTGAGCAATGCCTGCTTCTTCGGTACGTTTGTCATCAGCGGAACGGCTCGCGGCCTGGTCATTAATACCGGAGCCAAAACTATTTTTGGAGCTATTTCTGAAGAGTTAACGGAAGAACCAGCGGAAACCAGCTTTGACCGCGGGTTAAAAGATTTTACCTTCTTGATGATCCGCTTCATGCTGGTCATGGTTTTTGCCGTATTTTTTATCGTCGGGCTGACTAAAGGTAACTGGCTTGAAGCCCTGCTTTTTGGCATTTCGGTGGCGGTCGGTTTGACTCCAGAGATGCTGCCGATGATTATAACGGTTAACCTGGCCAAGGGCGCCCTGTCCATGGCCAAGAAGAAGGTCATCGTCAAACGTCTGCCAGCTATCCAGAACCTGGGGGCCATGGATGTGCTGTGTACTGATAAAACCGGGACGCTGACCCAGGACCGGGTCGTTCTGGAAAAGCATGTGGATATTCTTGGCCACACCAGTGAAGAGGTGCTGGTCTATGCGTATCTCAACAGTTATTTTCAGACCGGTTTGCGAAACCTGATTGACCGGGCGATTCTGGAACACGTAGAACTGGAGGTGGAAAGAAATTGCCGGCTAGTGGATGAATTGCCCTTTGATTTTCAGCGCCGGCGGATGTCTGTGGTGGTGGATTATGAGGATGTCCATGTGCTAATTTGCAAAGGAGCAGTGGAAGAAATTTATTCTTGCTGCACTCATTATCAGATTGAGGATGAAGTCTATCCCCTGATTGATATGATTCGGGCCGACCTGTTTGAAGAAGTGGAACGGCTCAACCGCGATGGATTTCGGGTGCTGGGCATTGCCTACCGTGAATTTCCTAAAACAAAAACAGTCTTTTCCGTGGAGGATGAAAGCGGGCTCATTTTACTCGGTTACATAGCTTTCTTTGACCCGCCCAAGTCCATGGCTCATGAAGCCATAAAACTTTTGAAGGGCGCGGGAGTTAAAGTCAAGGTTTTAACCGGTGATAATGCTCTGGTTACGGAGAAAATCTGTCGTGAAGTGGAAGTAGAAATTGAGGGCCTCATCAGCGGACCGGAGCTGGCTGGTTTATCCCCAGAAGAATTTGCCCGGGCCGTAGAAAAAAATAACGTTTTTGTTAAACTTACCCCGCTGCAGAAAGAAGAAATTGTAGAAGCTTTGCGGAATAACGGCCATGTGGTTGGTTTCCTGGGCGATGGCATCAACGATGCCCCGGCCTTAAAAAGGGCTGATGTGGGCATTTCCGTGGATTCAGCCGTGGATGTGGCCAAAGAATCGGCGGATATTATTCTTCTGGTCAAAAGTTTGCTGGTCTTGGAAGAAGGCGTGATTGAGGGACGGCGGATATTTGTCAACATCATAAAATACATCCGGATGGCGGCCAGCTCTAATTTTGGCAACATGTTCAGTGTGCTTGGTGCCAGCTATCTCCTGCCCTTTCTGCCTATGAGGCCGGTTCAGATTTTGACCAATAACCTGCTTTATGATTTTTCGCAGACCGGCATTCCGAGTGACCGGGTAGATGAGGAACAGGTGGCCAGACCCCGGCGCTGGGATATTTCTGGCATAAAAAAGTTTATGATTTTCCTGGGGCCAATCAGTTCTATCTTTGATTATGCCACCTTTGGCTTGATGTGGTTTTTCTTCAACTGCCGGGCCTACCTGGACCCCGCCCTGGCCTCAGGTCAGAAGGAAATGCTGGCCAGGTTGTTTCAGACCGGTTGGTTTGTAGAGTCCCTTCTTACTCAGACACTAATCGTGCATATTATCCGGACCAAGAGGATTCCCTTTTTGCAGAGCCGAGCGTCGGGTCAGCTGATGTTGACCACCCTCATCATCATGCTGGTGGGTGCCTGGCTGCCTTATTCGCCGCTGGCCTCCGTGCTGGGGCTGGTGCCGTTGCCGGCCACTTACTGGTTGTGGATTGGTTCTTTTCTTATAATGTATTCAGTTCTGGCCCATAAGGTTAAAAGGTGGTTCTTCAATAAATTTGGAGGTGATTGATGGAAACCTTGCTTGATGCCATTCAGGAAGGAAGGCTGTTTGAGCTGCCGGAAAATGACAAGACCCATGCGCTCCAATTTTTAGCCCATGTCATAGAAGCCTTCCCGGATACTCCGGCCGGAACCGATGTGGTTGGTCTGGTACTTAAAAGAGAAGAAACGGCCAACACCGGACTGGGCAAAGGCTGGGCCTGCCCTCATGCCCGGGTTCCCTATGAGGGAGACCTCATGTGTGTTATAGGCTGGAGTCCGGTCGGAATTGATTACCAGGCTTTTGATGGTCAGCCGGTGTCATTAATTGTTATGCACGTGGTACCTGATAACCAGCGCAGTCGTTATCTCAAAGAAATTTCCCTCCTGGCTAAGGCACTTTCAACTTATGCGGAAGTAGGCAAGGTAAAGGAAGCAAAAAATCTTGATGATGTCCGCCTTTACCTGTTAGATATGATAGAGTCTGCCCGGAAAGAGGCGGCCCCTGACGTTCGGGCGCGTATGATAAATTTAATAACCAAGCCGGCTACTCTGGTCCAGCCCCTGCCTGAAATCAGCAACCTGATTATTGAACCGGCCAGCATCATTGCTGGTCCTGACCTGAAGCCGGTTATTCTGGCTCAGAACCCGGCATTAGCTGAATACCTGGAAAAGGTTCCGGATTTAGTTGAAAAACTGGAAAAAGATGGCCTTTACCAGAACGGCGGCTGGCGAGTGTTGAAGAGGTCAGTTTCCGTCTACCAGAAAGGTCGGGTAGTCTATGATTGTTTGGCTATAAAAATAATAGCCGGAACTTCTAACAACAAACCTTCCTGATTTTTTTATTATTTTTGTTGTTTTATTTCTGAAGCCGGTCGGGTTTTTCTTCCTTTGGCTTGTAGTAGACAGAAACGTCTCTTTTACCGCGCTCCAAATAGCTTACGCCTTT
>Ga0315298_1007262_pt1 | contig 14695 bp, 10 predicted proteins | sample WHS_1_MG_FD_203077 | JGI IMG/M metagenome (GOLD analysis project Ga0315298, IMG submission 203077) | Extremophilic microbial mat communities from Washburn Hot Springs, YNP, Wyoming, USA - WHS_1_MG | ecosystem: Environmental > Aquatic > Thermal springs > Hot (42-90C) | place: USA: Wyoming... | reverse complement strand
AGAGATGGCATCCAGCACATAAGGAGGCAAAGTAGAGGCGAAAAGCGCATCGTGAAAGTCGCGCGTTTGGCGGTAGAGCCGCTCCTCATTGAGCGCGTAGTAACGGGCCACATCCAACGCATCACGCCATAGCGAAGCATAGTAGTTACGCCAGACAGGGCGCTCCTCACAGGCACATTTCTCTCCCACACCTCGCCAGTACTTGATAAAGTTGGGAAAATACCACGTCAAAAAGAAGGGCAATGTGGCCGATTCTCCGGCCTGCAGGGTGGCCCGTAACGCGAGTGTCCCCACGTCGCTCTTGCCCTCCTCAGAGGGGCCATAACGGTGATCCGGTAAGGCGCCATGAGCAGAGAAGACATCCCAGAACTCGTGCAGGGCGTCAAACCAGCCCGCGCGGAGCCAATGGGTTTGGCAACTCACTTCTCTCCAGGTGGTCGTCAAAGCCATGGAGCCAAAAACGGGAGAATCCGGTGGGTATTTCTGCGAGGTAAGATACAACCCACGCACGTCCCCCTGGTCCACATACTCGTTGACGTTTTGCCCCAGCTGTTCGCTCACCAACGGCCCCGCCCCCCGATAACCTATAGGGTTAAAGAGGCTGCCTGCCAGGCTCACGCGTACAGCGCGTTCCCCCCTGTTACGCAAGTGAAAGCGCAATACGGCGATGGGCAAGCCGGAGTCATCAGCGTTCAGGGGGATAAAGGGGCTGTAGGCCTCTAGGGTCACCGCCAAGGGCAGCTTGGGGTCCTGAAACTCCACCTCGGCAAAAGGAAACTCACCACGGAAGCGGGCAGAACGCATATGAGGCAAGCCGGAACCGTTCTCGCGCATCACGCCAAAGCCCAGGCCACGATAATTGCCCCCACCTTGGCCGCTGAAGGGGGGCATAGGAGGAGCTTGCAGGACGCGGGTCAAGGGGGTTTGTCCCTCTGCCTCGGCCCAGAGGATGAAAAAACTATAAGGCAAAATAAAGCCCTTGTTTGGCCGATTAAAGATCTCCCAATCCACTAACTCGCCTCGGCCTGAAAGGGATACACAACCTGTGCCGATCCCGCCCAAGGGAAAAGCGATTTCTCGGAGTCGCTCCCCTTCGTAAATCGGCGGCCTGCCCACGGTATAAAGCTCTTCCGCCTCAAAGACCTCCAATGCTTTGGACATCTTCCTCGCTCCTGGAGAGATTATGCTCTACCATTCAACCCACAAGCTGCCCCTTTGTCAAGCAAAGTTTGCCTGGTAGATATCAAGCTAGTACAATGGGGCTCGCTCTAGCTACATAGAGCCGAATCCTCAACATCTACAAAACTACACCGGGGAGTTAACCGAAATGCCGAAACCGATCAGCCCTGAACTGACCCGCTTAGCGGTCAATACGATCAAGATGCTGGCCGTGGATGGCGTAGAAAAGGCCAAATCCGGCCATCCAGGCCTGCCTATGGGAGCCGCCGATTACGCTTTCGTTCTCTGGTCCCGCTACCTGCGCTTTAACCCCGAAGACCCGCAATGGCCTAACCGCGACCGTTTCATCCTCTCCGCCGGCCATGGTTCCATGCTGCTTTACGCCCTTCTTCACCTCGCCGGCTATGATCTATCCCTTGAGGAGCTCAAGCGCTTCCGGCAATTCGGTTCCAAGACGCCGGGGCACCCCGAATATGGCTTGACGCCAGGCGTAGAGACGACGACCGGCCCTTTAGGTCAGGGCTTTGCTAACGGCGTGGGCATGGCCATCGCCGCCAAGATGGCTGCCGCGCGATACAACACGCCGGAGCACAAGATCGTCGATCACTACATCTACGGCATCGTCAGCGACGGAGACCTGATGGAGGGGGTGGCCTCAGAGGCGGCCTCCCTTGCCGGGCATTTGGGCCTGGGGAACATCATTTATTTTTACGATGATAACCGCATCAGTATTGAGGGCTCCACCGATCTGACCTTTACCGAAGATCGCGGCAAGCGCTTTGAGGCCTACGGTTGGCAGGTGCTCTACATTGACGGCCACGATTGCGAGGCGGCGGCGCAGGCCATTGAAGCCGCGCAGGCCGATACGGAGCGCCCCAGCCTCATCATAGCCCGCACGCATATCGCCATGGGCAGCCCCAACAAGGTGGATACGGCTTCCGCCCACGGTGAACCGCTGGGTGCAGAGGAAGTCGTGGCCACGAAAAAGAACCTGGGTTGGCCCTTGGAGCCCACCTTCTATGTTCCCGATGAGGTGCGCCAGCTCTTTGCCGAGCGTGTGGCCGAGCTGAAGGGTATCTACAGGGAATGGCAAAATACGCTCAGAGCCTGGGCCAAGGCTAACCCCGAGCTGGCCGCCGAGCGCGAACGAGCGATGCATAAGGTGCTCCCTGTTGACTTAGAGGAGCAACTTCTGGCCGCGCTCTCGGGCAAGCCCGACGCCACCCGTCGCCTAAGCGGTGAGGTCATCCAGAAGATCGCCCAGATCGTGCCCTACGTGGTGGGCGGCTCCGCCGACCTGGCCCCCTCCACCTCTACATTAATGAAGGGCTTTGGCGATATCGGTCGTGGTGCGTTCAAGGGGCGCAACTTCCACTTTGGCGTACGCGAGCACGCCATGGGAGCCATCGTCAACGGCCTTGCCCTCTACGGCGGTTTTATCCCCTTCGGGGCCACCTTCCTGGTCTTTGCCGACTATATGCGTCCACCGATCCGCTTGGCATGTCTGATGAGGATACAGTCCATCTTCGTCTTCACCCACGATAGCATCTTTGTGGGCGAGGATGGCCCCACCCATGAGCCGGTGGAGCAGATCGCCTCGCTACGCCTGATCCCAGGGATGACGGTCATTCGCCCGGCAGACGGGCCAGAGGTGGCTGCGGCTTGGGCCTATGCCCTGCGGCATCAAAATGGTCCCACGGCACTTATCCTCACCCGCCAAGCTGTGCCGGCGATCGAGCGTCAGGTTCCTTTCTCCTTCGCGGCCTTCAATCGCGGGGCCTATGTAGTCGCCGAGACGAAGGGCAGGAAGCCTGATGTAGTCCTGATAGGCACCGGCTCGGAGCTGCAGTTCGCCCTGGCAGCCCAAAAGGCGCTGGAAGAGGCTGGCTATGCCGCTCGTGTGGTCTCCATGCCCTGTCGCGAACTCTTTATGCAACAAGAGGAGTCCTTCCGCCACGAGCTCATTCCCCCCACGGCGAAAAAAGTGGTCATTGAGGCCGGTGTACGCTTCGGTTGGGGGGATATCGTAGGCTGCGATGCCCTCTTTATCACCCAAGACACGTATGGTCATTCGGCGCCCTACAAGGTGTTGATGGAGGAGTTGGGCTACACCAACGAGAAGATAGCCGCTAGGGTGTTGGCCTGGGTGAGGCGATAATGAACGTTCGTGAGCGGTTCCTGGCCACGATGCACTACCGACCACGCGACCGCGTGCCCTGGGGAGAGATGGGGTTTTGGCCCGAGACGATTGAAGTCTGGCACGAGCAAGGCCTGCCCGAGGATGTGCACCTCAACACCTTTTTCGGCTTTGATCGCCTGCGCGAGGAGGTGCCGATATCCTTTGGCCTCCTGCCGGGGTTCAAGGCGCAAACCCTGGAAGAGGGCACGAACTACCGCATTGTACGCCGCGTGGACGGCGTGATCTGCAAAGAGTTCACCGGTGACCACTCCTTCCGCATGCCTCAATGGCTGCGCTTCCCCTTGCAGACGCGCGAGGATTGGGAGAAAGAGTTCCTGCCTCGCCTCAATCCCCATTCCCCTGCACGCTACCCTGAGTATTGGGAGGAGCGGGTGCGCATCTATGCCCAGCGCGACTATCCCTTGGGCTTGCGTATGGGCTCCGTCTTCGGCTGGTTGCGCAACTGGATGGGCCTGGAGGGAATCTCCCAAGCCCTCTACGATGACCCACAGTGGGTTCAAGAGATGATGGATTTCATTGTGGATTTCTGTATCGCTGTGGGGCACCGCGCCTTGGAGGAGGTACAGATAGACTACGTGCTCCTTTGGGAGGACATGGCCTACAAGGCCGGGCCGCTCATCTCGCCCAAGATGTTTCGCCAGTTCATGCTAGAGCCTTATAAAAGGCTTACCTCCTTCATCCACGAGCATGGCGTAGAGCTGATCTTTGTGGATAGCGACGGCGACGCCGAACCCTTGCTACCTCTGTGGATAGAGGGCGGAGTCAACGGCTTTTACCCTATGGAGCGCGCTGCCGGGATGGACCCGATGAGGTTGCGTGAGCGCTTCGGGCGGCAGTTGCGCCTCATGGGAGGCATTGATAAGCGGGCCATGATCGCCGGGCCAGAGGCCATTGATGCCGAGCTGGCCCACGTGGCTCCGCTGGTTGCGGAGGGAGGTTATCTTCCCTGGTGCGATCATCACGTGCCCCCCGATGTGCCTCTGAAGCATTACCTGTATTACGTCAAGCGTATGAAAGAGATGACCCTGGATCCTTTGCGGTTCAGGGCCGGCTCCTGACAAAACAGTTCCGTAGAGGAGGATGATGACCCAACAGCCAGAGCTGAAAGCGCAGTATCCCCTTAAGGTGATCCCCGGCTACTTTGCCAGCAAGCCCGGGATCCAGATCGGGACCTACCTAGGCGCAGACGCCAGCGACGAGGAGATCCAGTTCCTGCACCAATTGGGGATCGAGTGGATCATGCTCCTCGTAGATGGCAAAGAGGCGCACACGGCGGAGAACTATATCCGCCTCCGGGAAAGGTTTGAATCCAAGGGCCTCAAGATCTACCGCTTGGCCAATCATCGCGTCCATAATATGGAACAGGTGACCCTCAACCTCCCTGGGCGCGACGAGAAGATCGCCGAGTTCCTGCAATTCATTCGCAATTTGGGCAAGGCCGGCATCTACTACTCCACCTATGGGCACATGGGCAACGGCATTTGGTCTACCGGCCATGCCGTCATGCGCGGAGGAATCGTCGGGCGCGCCTTTGACTTGGCCAAGGCTGAGCAGGGCGAATGGGATGGCAAGGTCTTTAAAGGCCCTTTGACTCACGGGCGGGTCTATACAGAAGAAGAGCTGTGGGATAACTATGCCTACTTCATCAGGCAGGTGGTGCCCGTGGCCGAGGAGGCCGGCGTCTATATTGGCATCCACCCCGATGATCCGCCGGTATATCCACTGGGCGGAGTACCTCGGCGCATCTTCGGCACCTTTGAGGGCTTTAAGCGCGCCCTGGAGATCGCCAATAGTCCCCATATCGGCGTTTGCTTGTGCGTGGGCTGCTGGCTGGAGGGCGGCGCAGAGAACATGGGCGCAGATGTAATCGAGGCTATCCGCTACTTTGGATCCCAGAAAAAGCTCTTCAAGGTGCACTTTCGCAATGTGAGCAACCCCATGCCCGCACCTTGGAGCGAGACGCTCCTTGACGACGGCTACATGGATATGCATCGCGTGATGCAGGCCCTGCGCGAGGTTGACTTCGATGGAGCGATCATCCCCGACCATGTGCCGGCGATGATCGGCGGAGGACGTGTCGGTTTGGCCTACTCTATCGGCTATATGCGCGCCCTCGTCCAAGCGGTAAACAACGAGTACATGGATGCCTCGGGCCAAAGTTAAGGGGCCTGGCCCGATCATCAGGAAATGGCCACTGCCCGTATTATCACTCTCTCGCTCGAAAGGACGCTCGGAGCGAGAGGGTAGCCTCACGCGCTGGTTTTCACTTTATGGTTACTTGTGCTATAATGAAAAGATGATGGACAAAGACGTCTTTCGCCACGTCGATCTCAACCAAGAGGATGTGGCTTTCTTAAAAAAATTAGCTGCGGACTTGCCCATTCTCGCCGATATCTCCCGGGCGGACCTTTTGCTCTATTGCGCCAAAGGGCGTGAGAAAGCGATCGTTGTTGCCCAGGCGATGCCACACTCGGTCTCTCCCTTGTACCAGGAGGAGCGGGTCGGATTGGTCTTTGGCCCCTCAGAGCAGCAAGAGGTGTTGCGTACGCTCAGTGGCAAGCCAAATCCTTCTCACGTTTACACCGTTGCTGTGCGTGGGGCTACTGTGGCTCGTCAGGTCTTTCCGGTGTGGAGCAAGCGCGGGAAGCTCATTGCCGCCATGGCAATGGACTCTTATTGGCTGGCTCACGAGCGCCAACTTCGCCGAAGCAAGGCTTTCCAGAATGCCCTGCGTGACCTGCGCACCATGGTCCTACACGGTGAGCTGCGCGGGGCAGAATCGCTCTCTCCCTTTGGCGAACATGATGGCATCGTATACGTGAGCGCAGAGCGCATCATCCGCTATATGAGCGGAGTAGCTGCTAGCCTCTATCGTCATCTAGGCTACCGGGATAGCTTGATCGGCCGGCGGGTGAACGAGCTAGAGACAGTTGATCCCTACCTGGTCAACCAGGTGCTTGCCGAACAGCGTTGCTTTGAGCGTCAGGACGAACAATACGGGCGCACCTGGATACGGCGGGCTTTGCCCGTCAGCGTGCCAGAGAGACCCTTCTGGGGATCGCTATGGAGGTGGAAACCCTTAACAAGGAACAGCACCTGGCGCCCCCAGGGCGTGTTGATCTTGATCCACGACGCCACCGAAACTTTGCAGGCTCAGCATGAGCTGGAAAGCAAGATGGCTCTCATCCGTGAGGTCCACCACCGGGTCAAGAATAATCTCCAGATCATCGCCTCTCTGATGCGCCTGCAGGCGCGAAGGGTTTCGAGCCCAGAGGCCAAGGCCGCCCTTGAAGAGAGCGTGAATCGTATCCTGAGCGTCGCTGTGGTGCACGAGTTTCTCTCCCAAAACGCCAAGGGAATGATCAACTTGTTAGAGATCGCGCACCGCATCCTGAGCCAGATACAGCGAGCGCTTATTGCTCCTGATAAGCGCATCCAACTACAGGTCAAAGGTTCGGATATCTGGCTCCCCGCCGAGCGCGCAACGCACTGCGCTTTGGTGATCAACGAACTGGTTCAGAACGCTATTGAACACGGTCTGGCTCGCCGGGATGAGGGCCTCGTCAGCGTAGAGTTGATCGACCGTGGCGAGGAAGTCAATATCGTGGTCGTGGATAATGGCGAGGGATTGCCTGCTGGCTTTGCCCTCGAGACCGACGCGAATCTCGGTTTGCGTATCGTACATAATATAGTTGAAAAGGATCTTAAAGGACGATTTGAACTGCACGGCGACGAGGATGGTACTCGGGCAGTCGTGCACTTTTCTAAATCCGCTTTAGGAGGTAGCTAAAGTTGGAACGAGTACGAGTGATCATTGCCGATGATGAATCAACCTACTGTATGGACCTACGGGAGATGCTCACCAACTTGGGTTATCTCGTTGTAGGAGAGACGGGCGATGGCCGTAGTGCCGTGAATCTGGCCCGTGAGCTCCGCCCCGATGTGGTGCTCATGGATGTCAAGATGCCTGACATGGACGGCATTGAGGCGGCCAAGATCTTGACCGAGGAACGCATCGCCCCGGTCGTCTTACTGACGGCTTATAGCCAGCGCGACTTGGTAGATCGAGCCAAGGAGGCCGGCGTAGTAGGCTATTTGGTCAAGCCTATCCAGGAGGCCGATTTGGCGCCGGCGATCGAGATAGCCCTGTCACGCTTTCGCGAGTTCCGTGAGCTGGAAAAAGAGGTGGACAATCTCCAGGACCAATTGGAGACCCGCAAATTGGTTGACCGCGCCAAGGGCATCCTCATGGACACTCAGGGGCTAACGGAAGCTGCAGCCTTCCGGCGTATCCAGAAGATGTCCATGAATACGCGCAAATCCATGAAGGAGATCGCCCAAGCGATCATCCTCACCCATGAGGCCGGGGACTAGTCAATCTAAAGGGCCAGCCCAGGCAGCAGGTAGCATAGGCGATACTAGCGTTGCGTCCCTGGTTTAGCCTGGGCTGCCTCATATGCTTCGCGCGAGATAAGCTCTCCGCCATTGACCTCGCTAGTAACCACATTGTAATTTTCATCCAGCCAAATCTCGGCGGTCATCAACTGAAAGCATTTGTTATCCATGACATCCTTGCGCAAAAGGAAAGCTCCGGGACCTTCCTCACGGTTGAGGTCGTTCAAGCGATCCACGCGAACGGCTACCACCGAACCACATCTCTTGCAACGGAAATAAAACCACAGCCCCCGAGTATCCCCCTCTACTGACGAGCGCGTTGAGGAGCCACCGCCAAAAAGCTGCCTTAGTTTGTCCAAGAAACCCATGTTCCCTCCTTTCCAGCCCGAGATCTTTCTCCCCGGCCTAAGATTTTCAACCTTAGTATATACCCCTCATCGCCTCACGTCGAGAACACCCGAAGCGTCTTCCGCTCTAATTGTCCGATTGAAGCCCTCTGGAAACCATGTTAAAATCACCTCAACCGTTCTTTGCTCAAACCGGTAGATCCTATCCGCACCTGAGTGGAGGCTCACATGGGAAAATTCACGGGCATTTGGCCGGCCCTGGTAACTCCCCTAACCCCGGAAGGCCGCGTTGACGTGGAGGCAGTGGAACAATTACTAGAGAACCTGCTCGCGGCCGGCGTAGCGGGCTTTTACGTGTGCGGAGGCACCGGCGAGGGCGTGCTGCTTTCGCCCGATGTGCGTCGCGAGATGGCTGAGGTCGTCATCGGCGCAGTAGCCGGGCGCGTGCCGGTGATGGTACATGTTGGCGCTCTGACCACAGAGGTCGCTGTGGACCTGGCACAACACGCCGGCTTGGCTGGCGCAGATGCCATTAGCGCGGTGCCCCCTTTCTATTACACCTACCCCTTTCGGGCTATCCTGGATTACTATCGGGCCATCCTCGCCGTAGCCGATGTGCCCCTTTATCTTTACCACATCCCCGCGATGACGGGGGTTTCCCTAAGCGTTGAGCAACTCCTGGAGCTTTGTGCCCTGGAAGGCGTAGCCGGACTCAAATACAGCGCCCACGACCTCTTTTTCCTCTCACGCCTATTGGCCATGCGTGATCCCGACAAGGTCAACGTTCTCTCCGGCCCCGATGAGTTATTCCTGCCCTGCCTCGCTTTGGGCTGCGAGGGGGCCATTGGCACCTCCTACAACTTTATGCCCCGGCTGTACATCGACATCATGCAATCCTTCCTCCGAGGGGAACTGACGACAGCCCGCCGGTTACAATTCGCCGCTAACGGGATCATCACCAAGCTCTTTCCCTACGGGGTCATCCCGGCAACCAAGGCGTTGCTCGCCATGTTGGGCTACAGAGTGGGCCACGGTGTACCTCCCATGCCGCCGATAGAGGGCGAAGAGGCCAGGAGGCTACGCAAGGACTTGGAGGAAGCGGGGCTATTTGGCCTCTTGCGGCGTAACGCGCTCTACGGCCCACCGGGTGACCCAATGCGGGGGAAGCTGGCCTAGAGGAGGAGCGCCTTGCGTCAAGATATGAAGCTCTCGGTCTGCAAGCTGAGAAAGCCAACAACACAGTTCCTGGACGCTCATCAATCCTTTAACCCTTTGTGATCATTGTCTATGCTTTATGGGATGACTCTTCAGTTTGCTTAGCCTTGCTGATAGACGATCAAATCGCTAGATCAAAAGGCAAGTCGCTGATATCGCGAAGACGGCGCCCCCTTACAAGCGTATCCAACATGTCCATTTGGTCACCATTTTCGCAATCTCTAGCAGCCTCCTCAAGCTCAGGTAACGCTATGTGGTAGACACAATCAATATCCCCCGTGCCTAACGCTAGGGAAGCAATGCGTGTTGGCAACGGCTCAGCGGTGACTGCTACGATATGCGGCGTATGCCCTTTCCGGCTACGGATAAGATTGAGAGCTTCTGTTCGCGTATTCTGCGAACGGTCACTCCGGATGGTCCATTTACAAGAAATACTGGCATGAAGAATGGGAAGAGGCTGTTCACGATTGGCCGCTCGCAAAGGCGTCAATGTTGCGCTCTTGCTTTGAGACTCCACCAGGATTTCGCGGGTATTGATTTCTTCATCTGAGCATGGGAGGCGACTGACAGTGATATCAGGTGTAATAAGATATCCCCCTCCAAAAGCTGAGGCCAATGCAGGACTCATAGTCAGTTGCTGCTCAAGGATAGACAGGTGCTCATATTGGTCAAACGCGGTGATACCAGCTTGATCCTGGCTAACCGAGAATTTCCACCTTCCTGGGCGCAAATGCTGCAATAGGCCAAAAACTCGGCGTAAGAATTCCATCGTATATTCGGTAAAGAGCTTGCCGGCCGTTTGTCCCACGGGTGGGTTCGGGCATAAAGGGTGTCCCAATTTGGAGACGAGCCTTTCGGCCAGCTTGATGCTACTGAGCATATCAACATCAGCATTTGTTGGAGCCATCATGCCTAGCTTTGAAGACATCCTGCGGCCCAGAATATGCGCACATATTCGCTTGTGATAGTCCGCCCTTAGCGATTCAACGCTCATGACAACACCCTTGACCAAGTCTCTTATTTGGAGCCATAGAGTCACTCCTTGTACAAGCCAATAACATACTCTACATGCATACGCTTCTCAATCACCGAATCGGTTTGCTGGCCAAACCGTGCAGGCATCATGCGTCGATTCCGGTCCAGCCTTCGCTCGGTAATACCTATCAATTTGAAACCAGCCGCCACCCCCAACTCTGCCAAACACGTATGTGTCTCCACATTCAGGCCGCGCATGGTGGAGGTGCCCACAACGATGACCGCTGCGGAATTATGCTTAAGCACACGAAACATCTCCCGGATAGATAACAGCATATCCACATAGTATTTGCGCAAGATTTTAGCTTTCTTAGCATCGATCTTTTCCAGCCGACAGACAATCCCCTGACTAAAGCTGGGCAACTCCTCTGATGGAGCCGGACCAAGCTGCTCAGAGCCGATATACCGTGCTCGCAAACCGCTTAGAGAATTTAGGGATTCTCCAAGCCAGACCAAAGAGAATTTATGCGCTCGCATATAGTCAATGGCGTTAGCATAAGGGGGCGAAGTGACTACCAGATGCACGCTCTCGGAGGCAAGGGGCATAGCCCGCGCGTCGCCGGCGATGATCAAAGCCGGAATATTCGTTTGTGCCAACTCGGCCATGCCTCTTATGCTCCTGTTCAATCGTTGAACGTACTCGTCCAAAGCCGATCTGGGCACTTTGTTCTTATCAAGATGGGGTCGCGTATGGGCCAAATCCCGAGCCATGGAGACCCCGCCCGACTTGGTGATAATGGTAGAGGAAAAAATGAGCTCCAGGAAGCGTCGTTGCGCCAAGTCATCTATCTCCCGGATAGCCAAAGCAAGCGCCAAAAGTTCTCGTTGAGTGTGTTCCAGAAACCAGTAGTCCACGAATCTTCTCGTTTTCTCGTCAAACGCGCTCGCGAGATGCTGCTCCATGCCGATCTGGTCAGCTAAAAACTCTGTAGCCCGTCGCAGTACACGCTGCCCCAATTGTCTGGTCAGATCCAGGTCAAGGGGTTGCGTTTTAGCTCTGGATAGCCTCAGAGCCAGCGGGTCAATATCCAGCCCAACACCCACTCGCCCCTCACGCACAGCCTCTACCACCGCGGTGCCTGAGCCCAACATCGGATCCAATACGACATCTCCAGGCCTTGTAAGGGCGCGAATGAAAAGCCCCGGCAACTGTGGGGGGAACTTGGCTGCAAAGGCATGCAAGGCGTGAGAGCCATAGGTGCTATTCTCGGCATGAAAATCAAGCTCCTCCCGGAGAAGACTGGCAAGGCGCTCAGCGAGAGTACTTTTCTCTTTACATATCAAAGAGACACTTGGAATCGGGGAAGCCTCTGCCGGTGAGAACAGGCTCAGTTGTTCGCGGCGGGAGCGTCGGTCATCAACCTTTAATCGCTTAAAAGAATGCTCAACTTGATCGCTGCCGGGCATGATGCCTATCCATCGCGTGCTGTTGGACAGAACCAGACATAGAACCAACACATTTGGATATTAGCATGCCTGGTCAGAGTGTCAAGCGGGTATTGTAAGAGCAATTTGCCTTCTCTCGCCTTTCGGCGTAAGATTAGCGGCCAAAAAACTTCTGGTCAAGGGAGACAGGATGTTAGAAGCTTTCTTTAATCCCAAATCTATCGCCATCATCGGAGCCTCGGAAAACCCTCAGAAGTTGGGGTATCAAGTCCTTGCCAACGTCATCGCCAGTGGGTTCAAGGGGGGTATCTACCCCATAAATCCCAAATCCGAAGAGATCAACGGCCTCAAATGTTATCCCTCCGTGTTAGAGGTACCCGAAGCTGTTGATCTGGTCGTCATCGTGGTGCCCAATACGTTTGTGGCCTCGGTTTTGGAGGAAGCGGGACAAAAAGGGGCCAAAGGGGCCATCATCATCACTGCCGGATTCCGCGAGGCCGGTCCCGAGGGCCTCAAGATGGAACAACAGCTCCTGGAGATCGCTGCCAAGTATGGCATGCGCATCGTCGGGCCCAACTGTCTTGGCGTCATTGATACGCTAGTGCCCATGAACGCCTCCTTCGCTGCCGGAATGCCGGCGATTGGCTCTATCGCCTTTATGTCCCAATCGGGAGCTTTGTGCACAGCCATCCTGGATTATGCCCTCGCCGAGAACATCGGCTTCTCGCATTTCGTCAGCTTGGGCAACAAGGCCGACGTGGATGAAGTGGCCTTGCTAGAAGCCTGGGGAAATGACGAGCGGACGAATGTCATTATCGCTTATATTGAAGGTCTGCGGAACGGTGGCGAGTTCATCAAAGTAGCCCGCAAGACGGCGCGCAAGAAGCCGATCATCGCTGTCAAGTCGGGGCGAACAGCGTCCGGTTCCAAGGCCGTCTCCTCCCACACGGGCAGCTTGGCCGGCTCTGACGCCGCTTATGATGCCGCCTTTAGTCAGGCGGGCGTCTTGCGCGCGGACTCGGTACAAGAGCTCTTCTACTATTCGGTTGCCTTTGCTCACCAGCCCCTCTTGAGGGGCAACCGCATCGCCCTGGTCACCAATGCCGGCGGCCCTGGCGTCATGGCCACAGACGCCCTAGAGCGTAACCGGCTGGTCCTTGCCCAGTTGCAGCCAGAGACCGAGGCCGCGCTAAAGCAGGTCTTGCCCGCAGCAGCGAATATTCACAACCCTGTAGATGTATTGGGAGATGCGCGTGCGGATCGCTACACGGCGGCCCTAGAGATCGTCCTGAAAGACCCGGGCGTAGATGGCGTCTTGGTCATCTTGACCCCCCAAACCGCCACCGAGATCGAGAAGACGGCCGAGGCCGTGGTGAAGATCAGCCAACAAGCTGACAAGCCCATCTTCGGATGTTGGATGGGCGAGAAAGAGGCCTCCAAAGGCACCAGGATCTTGGTACAGAATCATGTGCCCAACTATCCTTTCCCTGAGCCGGCCGTGGCCACCCTGGGAGCGATGTACAAGTACTATACCTGGCTACAACAACCCGAGGTGGAGATCGAGAACTATCCTGCAGATAAGGAAGCGGTCGCCAGGCTCTTTGAGAGCGTGCGCAAGGACGGCCGCCAGAGTATTGGAGATACCGAAGCTCAGGCGATCCTCAAGGCCTATGGCATCACTACCCCTAGATCGGAGGTCGCTTCTACGCCCGACGAGGCCGTTGCCTTGTGCCAAAAGATCGGTTATCCCGTGGTCATGAAGATCGCCTCGCCCGATATCCTGCACAAGTCGGATGTAGGCGGGATCATCGTCGGCGTTAAAAGCGACCAGGAAGCGCGCCAAGCTTTTGATACCCTTATTCAGCGGGCCAAGGCCAAGCCCGAGGCAACCATCTGGGGTGCACAAATCCAGGAGATGATCACGAACGCCCGCGAGGTGATCATCGGCATGAATCGCGATCCGCAGTTCGGGGCGCTGGTGATGTTCGGTCTGGGGGGCATTTATGTGGAGGTGCTCAAGGATGTCACCTTCCGCGTAGCTCCTATGTCCAGGCTGCAAGCGAGACAGATGGTAGAGGCCATTCGCACCTATCCCTTGCTCGCCGGCGTGCGTGGCCAAGCGCCTGCGGACGTTGAAGCCATCGTGGACACGATCCTGCGCATCTCGCAATTGGCTACAGACTTCCCAGAGATCGCCGAGCTGGATATCAACCCCTTGTTGGTCCGTGAGAAAGGCAAGGGCGCGGTGGCCGTAGATATGCGTTTGATTCTCAGATAGTCGCGGAGTTGCTAGTCTCCGCCAAGATACCGGGTTTCAGTTTAAACCTGAAAGGAGCAGATCCCATGACTCAAATAAGCGATATCAGAGCTCGGGAGATCCTGGATTCGCGCGGCAACCCGACTGTTGAGGTAGAGGTTGAGTTGGCCTCCGGCGCTGTCGGCGTGGCCGCAGTCCCCTCAGGAGCCTCAACAGGAGCTCACGAGGCCATTGAGCTTCGCGATGGCGATGCCAAACGTTATGGCGGCAAAGGCGTACTTGAGGCCGTGAAGAACGTGAACGAGGTCATCGCCCCAGAATTGGTGGGCATGGACGCATTGGATCAGGTAGCCATAGATCGTTTCATGTGCGGTCTGGACGGCACCGCTAACAAGAGCAAATTAGGCGCTAATGCTATATTGGGTGTCTCACTGGCCGTGGCCAAGGCCGCGGCCAACGCTTTGGGGCTGCCGCTCTACCGTTACATCGGTGGCGTCAACGCCCGCACCTTGCCTGTGCCCATGATGAACATCCTCAATGGCGGCAAGCATGCGGCCAATAGCACCGACCTGCAAGAGTTTATGATCATGCCCGTGGGGGCACCCTGCTTTGCCGAGGGCCTGCGTTGGAGTGCCGAGATATATCAAAGCTTGAAAAAGGTGCTCGCCAATAAGGGCTTGA
>Ga0315298_1007260_pt1 | contig 14697 bp, 10 predicted proteins | sample WHS_1_MG_FD_203077 | JGI IMG/M metagenome (GOLD analysis project Ga0315298, IMG submission 203077) | Extremophilic microbial mat communities from Washburn Hot Springs, YNP, Wyoming, USA - WHS_1_MG | ecosystem: Environmental > Aquatic > Thermal springs > Hot (42-90C) | place: USA: Wyoming... | reverse complement strand
GAAGATCATTGCGAAGCTATCTGGCTGGTAATAAATCAAGGTAAACCGGGGAGCACTTACAATATAGGCGGTGGAAACCAGCCTTTTAATATAGAGCTGGTAAAAAAAATATGTTCAATCCTTGATGAGTTATTACCTAATTCAAAATATAAGCCCTATGAACAACTTTTGACCTATGTATCCGACCGCCCTGGCCATGACAGACGCTATGCTATGAATATAGAAAAAATTAAAAAAGAGTTGAGCTGGGAGCCTAAAGAGAACTTTCATTCTGGCTTAGAAAAAACCGTGAAATGGTATCTTGAAAATCAGGATTGGATAAAAGGAATTATATCAAGGCCTGAATATAGAGCATGGATCGAAAAAAATTATAACAAGAGGTAGGGCATGAGGAAAGGAATTATCTTAGCCGGTGGAAAAGGGACGCGCCTTCATCCCTTAACCAGGGCCATATCCAAGCAGCTTCTTCCTGTTTATAACAAGCCAATGATATATTACCCGCTATCTATTCTGATGCTGGCTGGTATTAGAGATATACTGATCATCAGCACACCAGAAGACCTGCCTTTGTTTGAAAGATTGCTTGGGAATGGAAATCAATGGGGTCTTAATTTTTCTTATGCTTATCAGGAAGAACCCCGAGGATTGGCAGATGCCTTTTTAGTTGGAGAGAAATTTGTTAAAGGCTACCCTAGTGCGCTTATTCTCGGTGATAATATATTTTACGGAGCCGGTCTTCAGGAGACTTTAAAACAGGCTGCCTCCATTCAAGACGGGGCTATAGTCTTTGCTTATCCAGTAAAAGATCCAGAGCGATATGGAGTGGTAGAATTTGACAAAAATGGCAAAGCAATTTCAATTGAAGAAAAGCCGAAAAATCCTAAATCAAATTATGCTGTTCCTGGTATTTATTTTTATGATGAAAAGGTAATTGAGTATGCCCATGAGCTTAAGCCTTCTGCCAGAGGAGAGCTTGAAATTACCGATTTGAACAAAATTTATCTGGAAAAGGAAAAGCTCAAGGTGATTCTGTTAGGAAGAGGGGTAGCTTGGCTGGACGCAGGAACACATGAATCTCTATTGCAAGCTGCAAGTTTTGTCCAAACTGTAGAAGAAAGGCAGGGGTTGATGATCTGCTGCCCCGAAGAAATCGCATATCGTATGGGGTATATTGATGAAAAACAATTAGAAAATCTGGCGGCTTCAATGGCTACAAACGGATATGGCCAATATTTACTTAATTTGATCGGAAAATAACCTATGAAAATATTACTTTTCGGAAAGAACGGCCAGGTTGGCTGGGAATTAAATAGGACATTATTATGCCTTGGAGAGTTATATGCTTTTGATTATCCCGAAGTTGATTTTGAGAAGCCAAAAGAAGTTATAAAAATATTAGATGAGATTAAACCTGATTTAATTGTAAACGCCGCTGCCTATACTAATGTTGACAAAGCTGAGGAAGAGCCAGAAAACGCTCAATTAATTAATGCTATAACACCCGGTGAAGTAGCTAACTGGTGTAAAAAACACGGTGCTGTTTTAATTCATTATTCTACTGATTATGTTTTTGATGGAACAAAAGGTTCTCCATACGCAGAGGAAGATGAACCCAACCCCATCAATATATATGGAAAGACAAAGCTTGAAGGAGAGAGGGCTATTCAAGAGAGCGGTGCTATTCATTTAATCCTGAGAACCGCCTGGGTTTATAGCATGAGAGGAAATAACTTTGTTACTAAAGTATTAGAATGGGCTAAAAAAAGCAAAGAAATTAGGGTAGTTGATGATCAAATTAGCAACCCAACATGGGCTAGAGCTTTAGCTGAAGTTACAGCAAATATAATAGCTATGGGGATAAAAGATATAAGATTGCTTTTTAAGGAAAGATGTGGAATATACCATTGTGCTGGCTCAGGTTATTGCAGCCGATACGAGTGGGCAAGATTCATTTTGGAATATAGCGGCATAAGAAATGTAAATGTGCTACCTGCTAAGTCAAATGATTTTGTCGTTTTGGCGGATAGACCATATTTTTCTGCGTTAGATATAAATAAGTTTAAAAATTCGTTTGGGTTAGTTCTTCCATACTGGAAGGTTAATTTAAAATTGAGTCTATTATAAAAAAAATTAGGTTCTTCCGGCATTTTAATGGGTCAGCAGATGCGGTAGAAAAGCTCCGAAAGGAGCGAGATTTATGGAAGTTAAAGAGCTTTATCGTCAGATTTTGGGCATTGAGGAGCCGTGGAAAGTGAGTGAGGTGGAACTTGACGTTAAGGGGGAAAGGATAGATGTTCAGGTAGTGCATGATGAAGGTGTACGCTGGCCATGTCCTGAGTGTGGTGAACTTCTTACGGTGTATGATCATGCACCGGAGCGGGTCTGGCGTCATCTAGATACTTGTCAGTTTAAAACCGATCTTCACGCTCGTATACCTCGGGTTAATTGTCCGGATCCGGCTTCGATTCGGGAGCATGTGCCTGGGGCGGAAGATAAGCTGGTATTTGACCGCTATCATTTGATGAGGCACCTGGTTCAAGCAGTAGATAAGGTTCGTAAGCAAGAACATCGTGAGCTCAAGAGAGAAGATCTGGGATTGTTGGCCGGAACCAAGTATCTTTGGCTTTATTCTCAAGAAAATTTATCGCCTAAGGAGAGAATTTTCTTCACCTGTTTGAAGAAACGGTGAAGACAGCTCGAGCCTAGGCTATCAAAGAAAGCTTTAGGGAGTTGTGAGACTACCAGTCTCAGGGCTGGAACATTAAACATTTTGTATCTTGGTATGCGTGGGTTTTCCTTCCAGGTTGAACCCGATCAAACAGGTGGCTCGGATATTTCGTAAATACCTGCGTAATATTCTGATCTACCTGAAGCATCGAATCACCAATGCGGCAAGTGAAGGAATTAATTCTGCCATCCAGACCATCAAGAAAATGGCCTGCGGCTTTCGGAACCGAGAACTCTTTAAAATTCCTATCTACTTCAATTGCGGTCGATTAGAACTTTATCCTGGTGCCCTTGAAAATATCTGATGAACCAAAAACAATAATATTATTTTTAAAAAACTTCTCAACGTTATACTTATAAACCAAAATAATTGGAATAATTGGATTAAATTTTATTCTTAATAAATTCAAATTTGTTTCTAAATAAAGTCCTCCGAAATAAAAATAATTTGACAATATGGTATAAATTGTCCTTCCATGATTTATCAAAAGATATAATAAAAGGCCACTAAGTTGATTCTATCATGAGACAGCATTTTTAGTTGAGCTGATAACGGAGATAATCCAGGGCTGGTTTTAGCCAAGCATTATTAATATCCAAAGCATAGTAGGCGCCTTAAATAAAAGAGCAACGGTAATAATTAGACATATATATATTGGACATTTTCCAAATTATTTAAAACCAGAAGATATGAAAAAAATCTTATATTTTATGCACATCTCTTGGGGTTGGGTTAAACAGAGGCCGCATTTTGTTGCTGAATATTTGAGCAAGTATTTTGATTTAACTTTATTATTTAAAGAAAGTATTTATAAAAATATGTTAGTTCGAAACGATGTTCCTAAAAATATTAAATTTGCAAAACTTTTTATTTTTCCGAATAAATTATTTAGATATGATTTTATAAGAAAAATTAATTCTAAAATTATATTTTATAAAATAAAAAAAATAATTGGAAAATATGATTTACTTTGGTTTACACATCCTTTAATGTTCGAATATGTTGCAGATAAAATTCCTGAAAGTTGCAAAGTCGTTTATGATTGCATGGATGATGTTACGGAATTTCCTGATTTGAAATATGATCAAAGGAAAAAATATTTAATGTTAAATATTGAAAATAAATTAATAGCTAGAAGCAATATAATTTTCACAAGTTCTGAATATCTTAGGCAGAGGATAATGGAAAAATATTCAATTGATGGAAAAAAAATATATATAATAAACAATGCGATGACTCAAGAAGATCAAAAGGAGCTGCCAAAAAAATTGCTTTTAAGAATTAAAGAAAAATCGGATTTAGCTAAAGTTAAAATTTCCTATATAGGGACAATTTCTGAATGGGTCGACTTCGAACTTATTTTTAAAAGTTTAGATAAATATAAAGATATAGTTTATATGTTTTTTGGTCCTTCTACTATTAGAAAACCGCAACATGAAAGAATTTTATATTTTGGTCCTATTGAGCATAAGTATGTATTTCATATTATGAGTTTATCTGATGCCCTTGTAATGCCATTTAAATTAGATAAGTTAATTTTATCAGTAAACCCCGTAAAATTGTATGAATATATTTATAGTTATAAGCCATCAATTGTTATTGATTATCAAGAGTCTTCCAAGTTTAGTGATTATGTTTATTTATACAAGAGCGAAGAAGAATACTGTTATCTAATAGAAGAATTAGAAAAAGGCAGGTTACGTCTAAAAGCGGATAAGTTTAAATACAGAGAGTTCGCGCTTAAAAATAATTGGGAAAGTCGAATCAAAGATATGATAAATATAATAGGTGATTTTTGTGATAAATAAGGTTGCAATAATAATATTAAATTGGAATGGCTGGAAAGACACGATAGAGTGTTTAGAAAGTGTTTTCAGGCTTAATTATCCTAATTATCAAGTTATCGTTGTAGATAACTGTTCTCATGATGGTTCTATGAAATATATAAAAGAATGGGCCGAAGGGGAGAGGGAGATTTTGTCGCCTGAACCAACACATCCTTTATATCATTTATCGCATCCGCCAGTTCAAAAACCAATCCCATATATTGAATACAGAAGGAAGATAGGAGAGGCGGGTGGCCTAAAAGATGAAGAAAGATTATTATATGAGAAATTACCGAAAGGCTTTTCGCATCCGTTAATATTAATCCAAACAGATGATAATTTGGGCTTTTCTGGCGGAAATAATGTGGGTATTAGGTACGCCTTAGCTAAAGGGGCATTTGATTACATATGGATTTTAAACAATGACGTTGTGGTCGAAAATGATTCATTAAAAAACCTAATTAAAATTGATTATACCAAAACTTGTATAATTGGATCCATTATATGTTCGTATAAAAGGCCAGAATTAATACAGACTGTAGGAGGAGCAAAGTTTAACAAATATCTATTAAGATCAAAGTATGTATTTTCGAATTATAGCTTAAACGAAATAAAACAATTGTCATTAGATTATCTAAATAGAGTTGATTATATATCAGGAGCCGCCTTACTTGTTCCAGTTAAATATATATTTGATGTAGGCTTGCTAGATGAAAGATTTTTCTTGTATTATGAAGAATTAGATTGGCAAATTAGAGGTGCGGAATTAGGATACGGCTTTAAAATCGCCTTCGATTCTATTGTATATCATAAAGAAGGAGCAACAATAGGTTCCTCTAAGATTCTTTCGGAAAAATCAGCCAAATCTGAATATTTTTCAAATAAAAGTGCTATTGTTTTTGCACTAAAACATTATGGGTCTTATGGTAAAATTTTTATTACCTTAAGATTTTTTGCTAAACTTTTATCATATATTGTAAGTGGAAAAATTTACCTTATTAAAATATTAATCAGCTCATATATGGATTTTTTATTATTCCCTAAAAAAAATGTTAACTAATTATCTTTTAATTTTAATTTTAATTATTTTTTATTTATATTTGTTTAACTTTTCAATATATCCTATTTCTCTTGCTTTCCCGGTGTTTACAATATTTGTTGGTTTATTATTTTTGGAAAATAATCTATCTGTTAAGATTTACTTTTTTTTAGCTTTGGAGCTTTTAATAATAGGATATTATTTGGGCGTAAAAAAAATTAAAAAGAAATATAAAAAACTATTTATTCCATATAATATTAGGCCAGTGATTCGTACAAATAATCCTTCAGTTGAATATTATTCATTTTGGATATTAAGTATTATGTACACTTGTCTTTTTATCTATCATATGGTAAAAATGGGCATACCAATCATTAGAAATACAGAGATTGATAGATTCAATTTTATAGGATCTGGTTTATTCGGCATCCCCGGCAGAATATATTTATATGGTCTCCCGTTTTTGTTTATATTTACGTTCGTTTATAAAGAGGCGGTTATTAATTCACATAAGCATTTTAAATATTTATTTTCTTTCATATTTCTGGTTTTTGTAATTAGTAGAATTTTAGGTGGGTTTAAGTCTGGGTTGATTAACATTGTAGCACTAATAATATTAGCTAAGATAACATTGTATGGCCCAATTAATTTTTTCAATATCATAAAAGAATATTTTATTTTTATAATCGTTTCAATCTGTTATGCTTTATGGATGTCTACCAAGTTTTCATCCATCTTAAATATATACAGTTCTTTGGGCAAATACTTTTTCGAGAGGGTGTTTATTATTCCCGCACTGCCAAGCGTTTTTATATTTAGTAACAATATGTTCAACGGCTATTTCTTATATTTTTTAAACGACATAAAATATTATTTTGGCAGATACTTTAATTTATTTAAGCCAGATAATTTTCCGACAGTTAAAATTATATCAGCATATATATATAACACGCCACTTACAGAAACTTCATTCTTAGTTCCGGTTACAATAACTTCAGTTTCAGAATTATACTTAAATTTTGGGTTTATAGTATCCTTAATATTAATCTTGTTTATCGGTTATATATTCGGAAGAATTTTTTTTATTTCGCGCATAAAAAATAATTATTTGCAGATAGCAATGTTGATAGTTATCCAGGATGCTTTTATAGAGTTTATAACAAAGGGAAATTTATTTTATATTATTTTCAACTATTCTTTAATGATCGCATTGACATTTTTATTATATATGACTTTAAAATTATTAATAAAATTATCAGTTTTTTACATTAAATATTATGGCTTTCCCAATGTTTTAATGGGTAAGCAGGTAAGGTAAAATGGCTCCAAAAGGAGCGATATTTATTGAAGTTAAAGAGCTTTATATTCAGATTATGGGCATTGAGGAGCTGTGAAAAGTGAATCGTTTTGAATTTGTTGTTATTGATGAGAATATGGATTTTAAGCTGGTGCATGATGAGGCTGTGTGTTGGTCTTGTCATAAGTATGGGAAGCTATTTAAGGTATATAATAATTCACCAGAGCGTGTCTGGCGTCATCTGGATATTTTTCAATTAAATCACTATTTTAATGCGCGGATCCCTCGGTTTATTGTCTGGTTCATGGGCTAAGGAAATAAAAAAAATTTGAGGCTAGGAGTTTTGGGAAAGGCCTTCAGAGGTGGAAAATCCTTTTATTTTGATAGATGCATTCTATGAAAAGGTTCGGCACAACAACCGGGCGATATCCTAAGCCATAATGATAGTCCATGGAGTAGACTTAAGCGGGCATAGCAAGATATCAGTGGTAGAGCCGATTTGTGAGGAGAGAAAGGACTCCTGCCGGCAGTTTATGAGGAAGCTGAAGAGGCGTGGGGTGATGCGGGTAGGGATGTTTATTTTAGATTTCTTATCAAGAAATAAAGAAGTAGTAGTTAGGAGCCATATGGCAGAGATGTTATGCGAAACATCCTGGCTAAATTTTCTCATTGCGATAAGACTATTTTTGCGCATCAGCTGAAACAGATTTGGCTTCAGCCGGCAAGAAGAAGTGCAGAGAGGCTGGCAGAGCTGACCCTAAAGGAGCAAGAGGAGAAGTATGCTGAGGCTATGCGTTGCCAAGAGGAAGGATTTAAAGACTCATTGCAGTTTTATAATTTTCCGAAGACAGATAAACACCGTATTTTCTTTATAAATATTCTGGAGAGGACCAATCGTGAGATAAGACGGAGGAGTATAGTATCAGGAGTGTTTGCTTCGATTGAGGCGAACCTTAGGTTTATCACTGCTTATCTAATCGGGTACACTGAGGACTAGGCTAATGAGAATGTCTATATCAAAGATGATAAGTTGGGACCAATATTAGAGCTAGAGCTGGCGCAGGCAGCTAATTAGGAGTTAAAAATTGGAGTGTTTACGTTGGCCAAACTTCGAAATAAGCTTAACGTGGCTGGGAGGATAATATGGACAATAAAAATAAGCTAAAAATAATTTTTTTGAGCATAAATGTATTTGGAAGGACAATAGGAGGAATTGAAAACCATATTTATTATTTAAGTAAAGCACTTTCTGAAAAGGGAATTGAGATTGATATAGTACAACCTATATGTTCAAATCATAAAAAAATCGAGGTTGAGTCAGTAGGAAAAGTTACTGTTCATAGATTATATCTAAAGATACCATTATTTACAATCTTTAATAAAATTGATGAATTCCATGACGATTCAATATTTGGGATGGTCTTAGCTTATATCGGAAAAGCTAAATATATCTTATGTACCAATAAAGTAGTAAATTATATTAAAAAACTCAACCCAGATGTAATACATCAGCATGATTATATCTCAAATATATTTGCAACTAAGATTTTAGCAAAAAAATATATTACTATTTTAACGAACCATACTGGAGAATATTTATTTTTAAATAAATGGTTTTTTACCAGAAAAATCCAAGAAAAACTCATAGCTCATTTTAATTTTATTATCGGGCCAAGCAAGCAGTTAACTCCTAATCGAAATAATTCAATGTATATTCCAAATGGAGTAGATACTAATTTCTTTTACCCTTTAGACGAAAAAGAAATTGAATTAAAGAAGCAAAAAATGGGTTATAATGAAAAATTTATTATACTTTGCCCGCGGCGGTGGGCACCAACTAAAGGCATAATATACCTTGCTAAAGCTATAAAGTTACTAGAGGATAAATTATCAGCTGACGTGATTTTTCTTTTCGCTGGATCTAATTATGAGGGCTATAAAAAGTATAGAGAGAAAGTATTTAAAATCTTATTGGGTCTTAATGTGGAAATAAAGATGCTAGGTAATTTAGATGCAATAGCTTTGCGTGAATATTATCAAATATCTGATTTGGTTATAATCCCTTCTTTAATGGAGGCCACTAGTTTATCTGCTTTGGAATCTATTTCATGTGGTTGTCCAGTGCTTTGCACAAAAGTGGGCGGTATGCCAGATATAATAAAAGAAAATTATAATGGATGGTTAGCTGAACCCATGGATGAGAAATCTTTGGCCCATAAGATTCAGGAATCATATGAGGTATTAACAAATCTGTATCAAAGGCAAAGAATAAGAAAGAATTGCAGGGAATTCGTAATATCTCAATTTAGCTGGAATAAAATCGCCTGCGAAACGATTAAAATATATAAAAAATTAAGCGGCATAAATAAATTGTAAAAACAAGAAGCGATCCATTATTTAAATATAGAAATTGCTTGCGCAAAGGAAAATATGAAATATGATCTAAAGCGATGAGACATTTAAAGCTCTCCTTTTATAGACTTCAACCTTAAGAAATGAAATATTTATTTACGATGTGAATGCTTGCGCAAAACTGGACAGGGAAATAAGGTGCAAAATGGCGAGCCATAAGGTCAAAGCAGGTAGGGTAAAGCGGAAATAATGAAAAGGCAATAGTGTGAGGCAGCGTTTATGGCTAAGTTGGCAATTGAGGCGGTCTAAGGCGACAAGACCATGGCCCAGATAGCCAGTGAATTTAGGGTTCATCCCAGTCAGGCTCGGAAGGGGAAAGATCAGTTGCTGAGCATGTTACCTGTATAATTTTCGTATCTGGGGAAGAAGCGGGATGAGGATTGGGATGAGCAGAAGGCAGAGCTATTTCGTCAAATTGGTCAATCGCGGGTAGAGAACGAGTGGCTTAAAAATATTTTCAGCAGCTAGATAGAGGAGAAGCAATCATCGGCGAGAGATAATCATAAAATAGCAGTGAATCGGCAGTGAAAACTATTATGGTATCGAGGTCTTCTTATTATTAAAGTTTTACCCATAATGCTGAGTATAACATTATTTTATGGAAAGGATGAAGTTATAATGTCCTGAATATGTCTTGCTAGGAGAAATTATTTACATTATTTGGCTTCTAAGGTTTTATATATTTGGTGGTTTTGAAGGGTTGGATTAGTTTTTATATTATTTCGTGGCAACTATCTAATAGGCTTGATTATAGGTTCTGTGTCTAGGCTTTGAGCTATCGTATTTGGAATTCAAGGCCTGAGATTTTCGAGATAACCTAAGGTTCAGATAACGAAAAAGGGGTTTACATGGATATTAAGTAGGCATGTAATAAAACTAAGCATGAATGGCGAGGGCAGCGGTTGGATATATGACAACTTCTTAATAGGAAGATAATGGTGGACGATTAGGTACGAGGAATTATTTCTTTATGTATATCAGACTGCAAATGAAGCCAATCTAAGTCCAGGAGCGTGCTTTCAGTTCTAAAATGCATATGGGCAACATCAGGGCCTAGGATAAAGTAGGCTCTAAAAGGTATATTTTGGACATACGGCAAGTAAAAAACCTATTGATTAAAAAATAAGACAGGTTGTAAAAAAAGAAGCGTTTAATATGCCTTTTTACTCCTTAGAAATGAATATTACATTACCTATTTACAAAAGATTTTAAGGAGTTTTTGGATGAAAAAAAGAAATATCTTTTTAAATAGGATAAAGAGACTTTTAGAGATTATTTCTCTTTTGTGCGTAGATTTTTTTGCTTTTTATATTTCCTTATATCTTGCCATATATGTCAGAATAAAAATATTACCCTTTATTTATTCGGAATTTGCTATGGGGTCGTCTTTCTATTATCCTTCTTTATGGATATTTATTATTTTCTATTATTTAATTTTTTTAACTGAAGGGTTATATGGTCGCCATTTTGGATTTTGGGATGAAGTATATGCCTCTTGGAAAGCTTTAACTATTGCCGCCATAGCCTTTTTTGCTTTTAGCTCTATAAGCAAAATCAGCGATTATATTTCACGTCCTGTCGTTATATTAACTTGGTGTTTCTCATTGATTCTAGTTCCGGTTATGAGGACAAATGCCAAAAAAATATTAAGAAATATTGGGCTGTTTAAAAAGAGAGTACTTATATTTGGGACTGGTGAGAAGGCGATTAGAATAGCACGAGCAATAAAAAATAATTCAAATTACGGCTATGAAATAATAGGATTTTTAGACGATGCAGGGAAGCAACAAAGACAAATAGATGGAATAAAAATCCGGATAGGAATAGATCGAGCTGAAAGATATATATCGGCATGTAATATAAGAGTAATTGTGTTAGCCTTTAAAGATTCGGAAAATAAATTGCTCCGGCATTACGTAAACAGGTTCCAACATAAAGTCGAAAAAATTATTATAGTTCCAGAGATTTCTGATTATGTTTTCTTTGGAACAGAGATACGTCATTTTGTTAATAACCAGATGATTGCACTTGAAGTGAAAAACAATTTAGAATCACCCCTTAACTCATTTATAAAAATATCTTTTGATTATTTATTGGCCTTTATAATGATTGTCTTATTTTTCTTTCCTATATTGGCAATCGCATTAGCAATAAGAATTGAATCAAAAGGGCCGATTTTATTTTGGCAATATAGGGTGGGGAAAAAAGGCAAAATATTTAAATGCTTTAAATTTAGAACCATGTATTTAGACGCAGAAGATAGGCTGGAGAGAATTCTCTCAGAAGATTTAATTGCAAGAGAAGAATGGGAAAAGTTCAGGAAAATAAAAAATGATCCCCGGATCACGCGGGTAGGCAAATTTTTAAGAAAAACTTCGCTTGATGAATTGCCACAGCTAATTAATGTTTTTAAAGGTGAAATGAGTCTCATCGGGCCCAGGCCAGTTGTTCAGGAGGAAATAGATAAATACTATAAGGATGCAGCAAAATTATATTTTTCTGTTCTCCCAGGTATTACAGGACTCTGGCAGGTTTCCGGACGAAGCGATACGAATTATGAATATAGAGTTGCCCTTGATGCTTGGTACGTAAGAAATTGGCATCCTTGGATTGATATTATTATTTTACTTAAGACCATAAAGGTAGTTATTAGCGGAAAGGGTGCTTATTAAACTGCAGGACTATTTTATATGCTTTATCTATCCTTAGAATCAAAATCGACCTTATCTCATAAATATTTTACTTTACAAATTTGCAAACAGCTTCTTTTTTCTATTGTTCTTGCCATAATTTGTTTAGTTACCGATATTAGTAGGTTTAACAATGTTTTGCCCTAATTCAAGTAACCTAAAATTGCTTATAATTCTTTTGAGTCTGTTCAATTGGTGCTGTTTATATTAAAGCTTTTTTATTTGCTCATTAATGGAATCTAGATCGAAATGGGCTGATATAATATTTTGAATCTTGCATTAAAACACATAAAGATTATAAGAGTATGCACGACAGCGGTGAAGAAGCCTGCTGTTGTGCTTTTTTTATTTATGACCAAAGTTTTTGAAAGATCTGAGGGCATAGGATTTAAGAAAGGCGAAGGAATCAAGTTTGAAGAAATGGCTCAGGGCGAAGAAGGGTATGACGGAAGCGAGGCCCACGGCGGCAACTTTGATGGTCAGGGAGATAAAAGCGTGAAGCGAGGCGGCTGAGGTATTCTGGAAAAGAGGTAGAGCAAAATAGCAGACCAGAGCGATGGGAACGGAGCTTACGATTATCTTTATGGTTTCTGAAGCCAGTGCCCGCGGGAAGGGGTTGAGGTATTTTTTGAGATAAACGATATAAAGAATGAAATTTAAAATCATTACTATGGATGTCGCTAAAGCAATGCCTGCGGCGCCCATAAACCTGGATAGAATTATGTTCAAAATGATGTTCAGGCCGACGCAGACGCCGCTGATAATGAGCGGAGTGGCTGTGTTTTTGAATGAGTAGAAAACTCTGGCCAGGATGGGCGAGAGGGCATGGCCGAACAGGCCAATGACATACATCTGGGTGACAAAGGCAGTAAGCGCCGTGGCTTTGGGGTCAAAGGCGCCGCGCTCAAAGAACAGGCGAACGATGGGCTGAGCCAGGAAAAAGAGAAAAAAAGTTGAGGGGATGATGAGGTAAAAAGAGACGCCGATGGTTCGCTGGAGTCGCTCTTCATACTCATGGCGGGCAGAGCCGTTAAGAGCCAGCTCGGAGAAGGTCGGGAAAATGGCGGTGGCAATGGGGACGGCCAGGAGGCTCAGGGGGATGTTCCAGACGCGAGCTGAGAAGTTAAGGGCGGCGATGGAGCCAGCATCCAGGCCCGAGGCGATGGTTTTGTCCACAATCTGGTTGAGCATGGATAGACCGCCGGAGATGACCAGGGGCATAAGCAGGATGGCAAACTGGCGGATTTCAGCCCAGTCCACCTGGCGGTAGCTGAAGGTATGGAAGAACTTGTAGCGCCACCAGAGGACAAAGAACATAGCGAAAAAAGCCAGAGAAGCGTTGAGGAGTTGGCCGACTGTCCAGCTATGGAGGCCAAGCGAGCGATGCAGGAAAAAGAGAGAGAAGACCAGAGCCACGTTGCCGAGGAACGTTATAAATATGGGGAATAAGAACTGCCTTTCAGCCTGAAAAAGCCCGGTGAACATACCGGTGAGGACAGTGAACAGGCCCGCTACGAGGAGATAGCGGGTTAAGGTGACAGCCAGGGTGAAGCGCTCGCCGGTAAAGCCGTAGGCGATGATGTGCACGCAGGCCGGGGCGAAAATGAAAATGAGGACAGAGACCGCCAGGAAGATGGTGCCCCAGACGGTAAAGGCAGAGTCAACGAAGCGTCGGGCAGCCTCGGCTGACTGTGATTTTTTTTCTAAGTAATAGGGGATGATAAGAACATTAAAGCCGCTGGCAAAAAGCCAGAGGATAGAAGTGGGAATGATCAGCGCCACCAGAAAGGCATCTGTGGTGCCGGTGGCTCCGAAATATTTGGCCACCAGAACTTCGCGGAAAAAACCGAAGAATTTGCTGATAAAGGAAAAGACGGCAATCACCACTGCCGCCTCAGTTACTGTCTGCCTTTTTAGAACGGCTGGTATATTCATCCTTCCCTATTCCTCAATTCCTTCTTTATTCATCCTTCGCTACTTCTTTATTCATACTTCCCTATTCCCTAATTCCTTCTTTCAACCGGAACTTTGAAACTCAGACCCGAGAATAACTGGAATATTCATCTTTCTTTATTTCTTAATTCCTTCTCCCACCACCGCTATCAGATTACTCGGGCACTGCACCGGGGATTACCCCCGGCTTTTAAATCGCCCCGGTACTAGCTCATCCAGTTATCAAATCACCCACGTAACAGATCAGCCAAATAACGAATCATCCATGCATCAAATCACCCAAGCGCTAAACAACACAGCGGCAAATAACACAGTGTCAAACAACCCAGGTATCAAACTGCCCACGCATCAATTAACCCAAGGATTAAATTTTAAGGGATGTATTTTACCAAAAATCGTGCTTAGTTAGAAGAAAAAAACGGGGGACGTCCTACGCATTCCCTGATTTTCTTGAGGAGATCGGGGGAAATTGCGGGACACCTTGCTTATTCTTGGCACAAAAGAAACTGGTGACACAATACTCATTCACCAATTTCTTTATAGCAAAGAGGAGGGACAGAGTGCAGGAACGGGGGACACGAACTACTTTTAGCAAAATGAAGAAGTCCAGATTAAGGCAGAAAGAAGTTCATGTCCCCAAAACGGGGGACGTCCTACGCATTCCCTGATTTTCTCGGGGAGAACAGGCTAAATAGAGGGACACCTTGCTTTTTCTTGGCCAAAACAAAAACAGAAGAAAAACTTTGCTCCTG
>Ga0315298_1007254_pt1 | contig 14706 bp, 18 predicted proteins | sample WHS_1_MG_FD_203077 | JGI IMG/M metagenome (GOLD analysis project Ga0315298, IMG submission 203077) | Extremophilic microbial mat communities from Washburn Hot Springs, YNP, Wyoming, USA - WHS_1_MG | ecosystem: Environmental > Aquatic > Thermal springs > Hot (42-90C) | place: USA: Wyoming... | reverse complement strand
CGTGGCACTACGCTTTTAAAAAATCTTCAAACGGCTCCGAAAAAACCGTTATCTTCCAATCCTCTATCGTGCCGTTATCGTATCGTTCCGGGTTCCACTGTTGAAGTCGGGCCTGAGGCTCCCTATCCAAAGCCCGCCATTCCACTCCCGGCCCACATCTGGCGGCAAACTCAATGGTGGATATGTATGTCCAAAACCGGTCGGTTTCGGACACCCAGCAAGGAATATGCCCAAAACTATGCTTGACACTATTATGGGCAATGACCGATAGTCGCGGTAGGTTTTTGGACGAAATTGCCCCATGTCGCGCGTATTTCTGTATGCCCGCGTATCGACGGTTGAGCAGACCGCCGAGAATCAGATAGCCGAGGCGAAGGCCGCCGGCTTCGCCATCCGCCCGAACCGGATCATTATGGAAACAATCTCGGGAAGCGTCGCGGCTCGCCAACGGCCCGAGTTCCGCCGCCTCCTCGATCGCCTCGAAGATGGTGACGTTCTCGTTGTCACAAAGCTCGATCGGCTCGGCCGTAGCGCACTCGACGTGCGGGCCACCGTCGATGCCCTCGCCGGCATCGGTGTCCGGCTGCATTGTCTGGCCCTGGGCGGCGTCGATCTCACCAGTTCGGCCGGCCGCATGACCATGCAAGTGATCGCGGCCGTAGCGGAATTCGAGCGAGACCTGCTGATTGAACGCACGCAAGCTGGGGTCCAGCGTGCAAGAGCGAGCGGCAAGGTGATCGGGCGGCCCGCATCTTTAACAGATGAGCAAAAGGCGGCTGTCAGGTCGGAGCGAGGATCCGGCGCGTCAATTTCATCCCTAGCGCGGAGCTACAAGGTCAGCCGTCAGACTATCGGCCGTGTCTGCGAATGAAGCCTTGTCGCCAGGTTTATCGCCGTGCGGGTGCGGATCGCCGATGGACCGCCGCAGCCGATCCGCGACATGGGGGCTCAGCACATGCCAGGTGAAGAGGTCTGACTCAACGGAGGGCGCCGTTCGAATGGCGAACGCAAATACTACGTCTCCAACGAGAGCGAGTCCGGCGCACCACAACCATTGTTTCCCTTGCCACCGCTCGGCCCACTCGAGTGCCGCCAATTCGACTACACAGACCTCGCCGACAGTCCCGCTGAACTCGACGCCACGATCCGCAGGACGCGACAATCGCTGGATGGGCTGGTGTGGATACGGCAAGATGAGCCGTAATGACAAACACCTCTTTTTTGACTCCGTTCTCCTGCCGAACCCTCCATGAGCAAGAGGCAATGAACCAATGATCCCGACGACATCACGAAAGGAAGGTCTACATCGTGGCGCCTTACCGGGATCTCCGGTATTCAAGCAGGCTGGCCTGCGGCTGACACCATCTGGCCATCTCGTATTCGAGCCCGAGAACCTGGCGATTGAACCCGCTGCAGCTGCGAGGCTTGCGCAGGCTTTTACTCATGGCTCAGGGCCGGGACTGCTACAACTGAGCGCAGCCGAAGTCGCAACTGATTTGCCGCTGGCCCTGGGCTGGTGGCGGAGCTTCGGCCAGCGTTACATTACCGTCCTCCGCCTGCACACGACCGAGCAGGCCTACATGGTGAAATCAAACTCTCAGCCTTCAGCTCCTTCCCCCGACGAAGCTGAGCTGACGACCCTGGTGCTCACCGCGCCGATAATGCCGGGTGCTGAGTTTCTGACCCAGGACATTTTGCGCACGCTCTGGTCCGAGATCGATCGAGCACTGATCGAGGAGCTCGAAACCAGGCAGATCGATCTGCAATCGTACCTGCATGCGCTCAACCCAGCCTGGAACCTGCTAGGGCGGGTGCATTTTAATCTGGCGGAGAACAAGGGCGATCCCGAGGCGCCCTTCGCGTTCATGGCAACCTACACCACACGGCTGTCGGCGCAGGCGAAGGTGCAGCATCTACCGCTGGGGCAAGCCTTGCGCGAATATGCCGGCGCGGCAAATCGTCGGCAGCTGCTGTCTTTGCTGATGCCGGTGCAGAGAGCGGCGGAAAGCTGCGCGTGGCTGAAGCCGATGATTGAGGGCGGCGAAATCTATCACCCGCTGCGCTGGACGCCGGGCGAGGCGGCGCGGTTTCTCGCCAGCGCCGCCGAGCTTGAAGCGGCCGGGATCGTGCTCCGCATGCCGGCGAATTGGCAGACGAACCGGCCTACGCGTCCGCGCGTCTCGGCCGTGATCGGCACCGTTGCGCCGTCGAAGCTGGGCCTTGACGGGCTGATGGATTTCCAGATGGAGATCAGCCTCGATGGCGAGGCTTTGAGTCCGGGCGAGATTGAACGCCTGCTGGCCGGCACCGAGCAGTTGGTGCTGCTCCGGGGCAAATGGGTTGAGGTAGACCGGGCGCGGCTTGAACGGGTCATGGCGAGGTTTCGTGAAGCCGAAACCCTGGCGGCCAAAGGCGGTCTGGACTTTGCCGAAGCGATGAGGTTGCTCGCTGGCGTCGATGAAAGCGATACGGCGGAAGTCGCTGACCAGGAGTGGAGCCAAGTGAGGGCGGGGCCGTGGCTTAAGGAGACCTTGCAGGCGCTACGCTCACCCGGCTCCCTTGCCGAGGATACACCGCCCGGACTGCGCGGGACGCTGCGACCTTATCAGAAGGCCGGTGTGCAGTGGCTGCGCCTGCTTTCTGGTCTGCGGCTTGGTGCCTGCCTTGCTGATGACATGGGCCTTGGCAAAACCATTCAGGTTCTGGCGCTGCTCCTGGCGGAAAAATCCCGGAGGGCCGTGCGGCAGCCCAGCATTCTGGTGGCGCCTGCCTCGCTGCTGGCCAACTGGTCAGGCGAGATCGATCGCTTCGCGCCTGATCTTCGCGCTCGTATCGTCCACTCCTCAACAAGCAGTGCCACCGAGATCAAGACCTTTACTGCGGAGGATGCCGCGGCCTTCGATTTGGTGATCACCAGCTATGGAACACTGCTGCGCCTGCCGGCACTCACCGAAATCCTCTGGCGCTTCGCCATTCTCGACGAAGCACAGGCGATCAAGAACCCGGCGGCGAAGCAGACCCGTGCCACCAAGGCCTTGCACGCCGAGGCCCGGATCGCGCTCACCGGCACGCCCGTCGAAAACGCGCTCGGAGATCTATGGTCGATCTTCGATTTCATCAACCCGGGGCTCCTCGGCAATGCCAGGAAATTCGCCCGGTACACCAAGAGCCTCGCCAACCAAAGGCAGAACCCCTACGGACCGCTGCGCGATCTGGTGCGGCCTTATATTCTGCGACGAATGAAGACAGACAAGGCGATCATCGCTGATCTACCCGACAAGATCGAGCTGAATGCGCACTGCCTGCTGAGCCGCAAGCAGGCGGCCCTTTACAGCGAAGCCGTCGACGATCTCGCTCGCAGCCTGGAGGAGGCGGAGGGAATGGCGCGCCGGGGGCTGGTACTGGCCTCTCTGGTCCGGCTCAAGCAGATATGCAACCATCCAGCCCACTGGCTGAACGATGGAAACTGGGGTGAGGCCGGAAGTGGCAAATTCAGGCGGCTGCGTGAGATCGCCGAGGCTGTTGCGGCGCGGCAGGACAAGATGCTGGTTTTCACCCAGTTCCGCGAGATGGTAGCGCCGCTGGCCGCCCTTCTGGCTTCGGTCTTTGGCCGTGACGGTCTGGAGTTGCATGGCGGGACGCCAGTACGACAGCGCCGTACGCTGGTGCAGCGATTTCAGGAAGACGAGGAGGTGCCGTTCTTTGTCCTGTCGCTGAAGGCGGGCGGTACTGGTTTGACATTGACTGCCGCCTCGCATGTCGTGCATTTCGATCGTTGGTGGAATCCGGCGGTTGAGGCCCAGGCGACGGATCGTGCCTTCCGGATCGGCCAGAAATCGAATGTGCTGGTCCACAAATTTATCTGCCGCGGCACGGTGGAGGAGAGGATCGACGCGATGATCGAGGCGAAACAGTCTCTCTCGACCGAGTTGCTCTCCGGAGAGAACGAGCTTGACCTGACCGAGATGGACGATGCGGCGCTGATCGATCTGGTATCGCTCGATATCAATGCCGTAGTGGAAGACTGATGGCCTGGCACTCTCGGAATTGGGCGCCTTATATCCCGGTCGCGCAACGGCGACGCCAGGGTGCACGGGAGGTGGCAAGACTGCGCAAGGCCGGGCAGATGGTCAGCCCGGTGGAGATCGCCGGCCGCGCCATAGCCACAACGCCCTGGGGCAAGGCGTGGTGCGATCACCTCGAATCCCTGCACGACTATGAGAACCGGTTGCCGCGCGGGCGAACCTATGTCCGCAACGGCTCGGTGATCGATCTGCAGATCGCGCCGCGGGTGGTGACCGCGCTGGTCAGTGGCTCGGACATCTATCGGGTGACGGTGACGATTGGCCCGGTGCCTAAGACGGTATGGCAGACGATCTGCACCGATTGTGCTGGTCAGATCGATTCGCTCGTCGAGTTGCTGCAGGGGCGGCTGTCAAAGGCGGCGATGGCCCGGCTGTGCCGGCGGGAGCAGGGATTATTCCCCAAGCCGTCGGAAATCCGCTTCTCCTGCTCCTGCCCTGATTATGCCGCTCTGTGCAAGCACGTGGCAGCGGTACTCTATGGCGTCGGGGCGCGGCTAGATACAAGACCCGAGTTGCTGTTCAGGCTGCGCGACGTTGATGAGGCGGCCCTGATTGCTAATGCCGGTACGACGTTGCCGGAATCGGCGGCAACAATCCCTGGCCGAATCCTGGAAGATGGCGATGTCGCCGCCTTGTTCGGGATCGATATTGCAACATCGGCGGTCGAAAATGCCAAACTGCCGACGTCTCAGGTGCCTGTGAGCGGCAAGAGGAAAGCGTCGAGACCAACATGCCGAACCACCGGAGACAAGGTTGCCTCCACTCAGGAGTCGGCTGCAAAACCTGTTGGCCGGGCGACCAAGACACCGAAAGCTGCCAAAGCCAAACTTCAGGCAGCTCCGGCCAGTCCGACCGCGCCTGCAAAACCCAAGCGTAAAGCCGTCGACAAGCCGGTAAAATGGTGGCTGAAACCAAAGGTAGCCAAGCCGCTGAAGCGAGGCACTCTGAGCAAACCCAAGATTGGCTGATCCAGCCTTACGACCAGCTTCCGCAGATCGCCCCGCCCCCCCTGCTCAGACCAACTCCAGCCGCAGCTCACGGCCGACGAGCGCGGCGGCGCGCTGGAGGGTCTCGATCGTGATGTTGCCCTTGGCCTTGAGGATACGATCGACCTGGGCACGGCTGGTGTGCATGCGCTCGGCAAGCGCAGCTTTCGTCATACCCTGGCGCTCCATTTCCTGAGAGAGCTGCCAGGCGACTACGCGCGTCAGAGCCTCGGCCTTCGCGGCTTCGCGGATACCCTCTTCGCCGAGGAATTCATCGAGCGTCGTGCCCCAATGATGGTTCTTCTTCCTGGTCACACCTGCATCTCCTTCATGCGCCGGCGGGCGAGGTCCAAATCGTCCGCCGGTGTCTTCTGCGTCTTTTTGATGAACCCATGCACTACGCCGATCCGATCATCTTCGATGAAGAACAGCACGCGGGCGATGCGCCGGCTCGGCAAGCTGCTGCGGACCTCCCACAGGCCGCTACCAAGGGGCCGACATAGCGGCATGCCGATCGGCCAGCCAAACTGCACCGTCGCCAGGTCGGTGCCGATGATGCGGCGGTCCTCCGCCGGCAGGCATCGCAGCCAGTCGAGAACCGGCTCCGCACCACCTGCCGTGCGATAGAAAACAACGGGTATCTCGGTCAGGCGCGCGGGGTTCATACGTTCTCTAAGTATTTATCTGTATCGTAAAAGATACATCACTGCAAGGTCGAAGATTCCCCCGTCATGTGGGCCCGGATCGCGTTTCCGATCTGCGTGCGCTGACGAACCAGAAAGTCCCGCGTGCGGTAAACCACCAGAACCGATGAACAGTATTCGCTCTTGATAGCGACAACCCGCATGGAGGGACGTGTCACGGCCGCGCAGATCGCGGCTGCATCCGCAGCATCCGTCTTGCCGCGCTTCAGGTAAGGCTGCACATAAGAAGGAGGAATAAGCCGGACGTCATGCGCGCATCCGGCATCGCAGACGTAGCCGAAACAGGCGAGGCCATCGCTGACTACGGCGCAGGACGGATCGAGGCTGCGCAAGGCAAAGCAGGAAATCGCCTGGCCGGTGAACCCGGCCACCCGCCGCAGTTTCAGTCGAACTGGCTTGCCTTCAGGCGTGGTCTCGACTGCGGCGACGAAAGGGGTCTTGCCGGGCGCGCCTCGTCCGCGCTTGCCGCCGGAGCGTTCACCGCCGAGATAAGCATTGATCTCGACCCGCCCGGTCAGGCGTTTGCGCCCATCGCGTTCCAGCATCACCTGCTGGAGCTTGTGCTTGAGCATCCAGGCCGACGTCTATCGTACCCCGAGAGGTCGGCCCAACTCGATGCTGGGGATGCTGTCGCGCAACAAGATGCCCTGCTTGCTCTCGGTCAGATGCTACATGGCCTGGGTCTTCACTCGCTATGAGAGCGCCCGCCACAGACCGAGCAGGAAACCCGTCGGGCTAGCGGGCGGCAATCACCACCGCCCGGCATTGCTCCTCCGTGCCATACAACCGCCGGCATCGCGCTGCCCCACAACATCAGCGAACACCCCGCAGACTGAAGCCACGGCCACGCACCGCCGACCCAACACTCCGAAAATGTAGTGATGGCAACACCCGTACACGGGCAAATAAACTATTGATATCACCAATCTTTATAAAACCCACTGTCCAAGTGGGGTCAGGATCCGTTCGGCAGTGGCGGCCTTGTGACAGCGCTCGAAATGGCAAGCTTCGCGCTCTTTCCCTTCCTGCCCGCAGTCGAGCCGGGACGCCGAGGCGCAGTCTATGAATTCCGCACCTATCTGCTGAAGCCTGGCGGCCTCGCGCCGACGCTCGCGGGCTGCCGTGCCGCCAACGCGCCAGCCCGCGACTACACCGCGCATCTCGTAACCGGCCTGTATGCCTTGGACGGCGCGCCGCGGATCGCGCATATCTGAGCATTCGTGAGCCTCGAGGAGCGCGCCCGGCTACGGACGAGCGCCTACGGGGCCGGCGTTTGGCCGCCAGAGGGCGGTCCCGAACAGATCGCCGACGCGACCTCGGTGATCGGCCTGCCCGAAAGCCCATGGCAGTGATCCATTCAGTTCAGTCCTTCCACGAAGCGGGCAATCAGACCCGCAACGAGATCGGGAGATTCAAGTGGGGACAGGTGCCCCGTTTCCGGCAGCACACGCAATTCGGCATGCCGGAGACGGGGCATCAGCTCGGCCCGCAGCGCCTCGGGCGGATCGACGCGATCGCTTTCGCCGCTGATCACCAGCGCCGACACAGTGATGTTCCCGACTTCGCCTGAGATGTCCTCGAGACTCGTCGATGCCGGCCAGGCCTGCTTCGCCTGCGGCGCGCCGCGCAGGCTGTCAGCGATGACCTGGGCGCGATCAGCCGCGCTGAGCGGCTTCGCGGCAAGCACATGATCGATCGTCGCCGCAACGGATTCGGGCGATTCGTAGGCGGCAGCTATCCTTTCCCGGGCGGCTTGCGGAAGCGCCATCGGCGTAGGCGGCGCCGGGGCCACGAGAACGAGACCGGCGAGCCCGTGCGGCCGCCGTGACGCGATCAATTGGGCGACCTTGCCGCCCATCGAATGACCGACGAGAACATACCTGTCGATGCCGAGCGCATCGATGACTCCCAGTGCGTCGCCGGCCATGTCGGTCAGCGCATAACCGGTGGCCGGTGCGTCGGAAGCGCCCCACCCGCGATGATCGACCGCGAGCGTTCGGTGCGTGGCGGAGAGTTCCGCGGCGACATGGCGCCACGTGCCGGCTGAGCCGCCCCAGTAATGGAGGAAGACGAGCACGGGGTCACCGCTGCCCTGCATCTCCACATGGATTTGGATGCCGTTGGACTGAACCATCATTGGAAGCCCTTTCACCATGGCCAGTTTGGGAATTGTGTGTCGCAGACGCTAGCTAGGCTCCGTATTGATGCTCGATAATCCCCAATCCATTATCACCACTCGATAACGTGGAGATCGAATGGCGGTATGATGGATCGTCTCACCAGCATGGCGGTTTTCGTCGCTGCGGCCGAACAGGGCAGCCTGGCAGCGGCGGCGCGCCGTTTTGGGGTTTCAGCTTCGATGGCGGGCAAGCACGTTGCGGCGATCGAACTGGACCTGAATGTCCGCCTGATTCACCGCACGACACGCAGTCTCGTCCTGACGGAGGCCGGCAGAGCCTACTACCTCCGGTGCAAGCGCCTGCTCGAGGATTATGACGATGCGCGGCGGGAAGCATCCGACGCCCAGGAGGTGGTGAAGGGAACGTTGCGCATCGCGGCGCCCGTCACCTTCGGTGAGATGCATCTGAGCGGGATGATCGGCCGGTTCCTCGCCCGCCACCCCGGGCTATCCATCGACGTCATGTTGAGCGACCGGTATGTCGATCTCCTCGCGGAGAGCGTCGATGTGGCGATCCGGGTGGGGCAGCTTCGGGATTCAGGCCTGATCGCGCGGCGCCTGGCGCCGTGCAGGATGATCTTTTGCGCCTCGCCACACTTCATAGCGCGCCACGGAGAGCCGCGCACAATCGATGCGTTGCGTCGCGCGCCGCGCCTCGCTTTCAGCGATCCCGTCTCCGCCGGCGACTGGAGCATCGAGGCGCAGGACGGCACGCGCCACGTCATCGACGGCCCCGTGCGCATCCGGGCGAACAACATGAGGATGCTGCTTGCCGCCGCGCTGAACGGGGCTGGCATCACCTACGGCCCCAGCTTCGTCTTCGACGAGCATATCGCCAACGGCGGACTGATGCGTTTGATGCCAGGTGTCGCTGTCCCTGACCTAGCCATTCATGCCGTCTATCCGACGAACCGGCACGTCCCTCTCAAGCTGAGAAGCTTTCTCGATCACCTGGCTCACGAATTTTCGAGTAGCAACTTGTGACGCCCGCTCCGTCCCGTCTCATTCCAACAGCGGCCATGCCGCTTTCCACCCAACCCGGTCACTGGCCGTCGCGTATCTTTGTCGTAAGTATGCAGAATTCTGCGACAAAGATACGCGACAAGAAAAGCCCATACGGGCCGCGAGGGATGCAGGCTGTCGCGGAATTTAAGATATCTGCGTCCAAAATTCGGAATTACCCGCGAGATGATCGCCGTAGGCTATGTTGCCAGCGCCGACAATGACAGTATTTTCCCGGCGTAGCTAAGTTGCCTGGCGACGCTCGCCATCCTCAGGCGTGAGCTTTGACGTATGCACGCCACGCCCGGGGCTGATGGCCTCCATCCGAGAACAACGCCTGTTCAGTCAACTCAGGGTGACGTGCACCCCTGATTGGTACCGTTCAGAAGTAGAGTCCTTTGCTTTGATGGCTGAGGGTTGATGTGATGGCAACGGGGTTGGGGGCATGCCCCCAACCCCGTTGGCCGGCGATCTCGGCAGGGGTACGCCCGCCCAGTTTCGAGTGTGGCCTGACGGTGTTGTAGTCGTGCTTCCAGGCGGCCAGGATCGATCTGGCATGCGCCAGCGAGGTGAACAGCGTCTCATTGAGGCATTCGTCGCGCAGCCGGCCGTTGAAGCTCTCTACAAAGGCGTTCTGCGTCGGCTTGCCGGGCATGATGTAGTGCCATTCCACCTGTCGATCCTGTGACCAGCGCAGGATCGAGGTCGAGGTCAGCTCGGTGCCGTTGTCGCTGACCACGGTCAGCGGCTTGCCGCGGACCGCCGCCAGACTGTCCAGCTCCCGCGCCACCCGAGCACCTGACAGCGAGGTGTCGGCCACCAGCGCCAGGCATTCACGCGTGAAGTCGTCGACCACGCACAGGATGCGGAAGCGCCGCCCACACGCAAAGGCGTCGCTCACGAAGTCCAGGCTCCAGCGCTGGTTGGGCCCCTGCGGCATCGTCATTGGTGCCCTGGTGCCCAGCGCCCGCTTGCGGCCGCCACGGCGGCGCACCTTCAACCCTTCCTCCCGATAGATCCGCAGCAGCTTCTTGTGGTTCGGCGCGATCCCCTCTCGCGCCAGCAGATAGCCCAGGCGGCGATAGCCGAACCGCCGCCGTTCACCTGCCAGCTCGCGCAGCCTGGCCCGCAGGCCAGCATCATCAGGACGGGTCGGCGCATAGCGCACCACCCGCCTCGCCACACCGATCAGACGACACGCCCGCCGCTCGCTCAGCCCGAACTTCTCCCGGGCATGGGCGACCGCATTCCGCTTCGCGTCGGGCGTCACCATTTTTTTGCGCTGATGTCTTTCAACACGGCGATATCCAGCATCGCCTCGGCCAGCAGCCGCTTCAGCTTGGCGTTCTCATCCTCCAGCGACCGCAGCCGCTTGGCCTCAGACACCTCCAGGCCGCCATACTTGGCCTTCCACTTGTAGAACGTGGCCGAGCTGATCCCGTGCCGCCGGCAGACCTCGGCGGTCGCCATGCCCGCCTCCTGCTCCTTCAAGATCACGATAATCTGCTCGTCCGAAAACCTGCTCCGCTTCATTCGTCCGTCTCCTCGAGAAACGGACTCTACCCAAAAATGGCGCCAATTCAGGGGTGCACGTCAAGGGTCAAGCTGGAGAATGCCGGCGATTTGCTCCAGATAAACACAAAATCGCTCGTAATCGTCTGCTGTGTTATTCAGCGCCGGCGCTCCACCTTGCTGCAATCGGACGATCGGCTCTCCCGCGAGGAGATTGATCGACTTACCGAGCCATTGGTCCATGATCCAACCATTTTTGGCGGGCAGCATGAAATAGATTAGCTTGGTAAAGAAGGATGGTCCAAGTCCAGGCAAATCATCCTGTGGCCCGTCGGTTTTGAGAGCGCGTAGCGCCCGGTAAGCCTCGGCCCGCGTCTGAGTGCCGAACCGCAGCCTTTCGACGGTATCCTTCCAACGACAACGAGCGGACCACACACGATGACGATTGGGCATCCGCAAGGCCCTTCCTCCCCACGCGAGGATAACAAGGGCGCAATCGACAGTCCGGTTTTTTTCGTCGGCACAAAAGGCGCGAACAGCAGCCCGATCCAAAAGCTCATCGCTCAGATGCAAAGGGGCATCCACATATCCCACACTCTGTGCCCACTCATTTGGCGCTATACCGACAGCCCCCTGGAGGCCGATGCCAGCCCGCCTTTCCTGCTCTATGCAGCGTCCAAGGGCCGCAAGGTGTTCAGCGTTAATTGGCATACTGTTACGCCTTCTTTTGCGTTGATATTGCTCCCGCGTGAATGGCCGCGTCAGAAACCGTAATTTCGACCACGTTGACGGGCGCGACCCAACTCTGTGCATAGGCCCCGATGGGAAGCAAGCCGTACGCCAGAATTCCGTATTATGGAAATTCGCCGGCAAGTCACCGCGAAGTCGTCAGATATATGCCGCGTAGGCCGGTAACCGACCCCAGAGTAGACGCGCAACCGAGACTGTCAAAGCACCCCGCCAGAAGCGGACCATGGCGGCGCGAATACTTGGAGCGAGCGACTGGCGGCGATCACGAAACCGATGAGGCAACGAACCGACGCCAGGTGCGGCACGGCCTGCAAGCCGTAATCGCAAGGTCAACGGTAGTGGGCACAAAAGGAGAACGATGACCACGGCCAGATCAGCGGGAAGCCAACATTCCGGAGACCTAAACACAAGGAAAACCTTGGGTGAAATAGGTCTGATTGGCTGTCGTTTGTATCAAAATGAGAAATCCGGGGGGATGTTATACGAACCCCCAAGACGGCCCCTTCAGGGGCCGTATCGATCTCACGGCAATGCGTCACTGCGGTCCCTAGAACCATGCCAGATGCGGAGGATTCGAACCAAAACGGCGTTCATGTCGATCTCGTAGACGATCAGATACGGCCACACGGCCACCAGTTCGCGGGTGCCGGCAACCAGGCCGAGGCGGGCCCGGTTGGGAAACAGCGCCAGGCTGTCGCCGGCGAGGACCAAAGAGCGCAACAGATTCGCTGCCGCATGGGGGTTCAGAGGTTCGAGATAGGTGACGATGGAATCGCGGTCCGACAAGGCGAGCGGATGCCATTCGACCCGCACGCTCAGTGACCGGAGATCTTCCGGTTCAGCCGTTCGATCTCACGCAGGAGATCGGCGCGCACCTGTTCATGCTGCACACCTAGACGAGGATCGGCACGCGCCTCGGCGATGGCGGCCTCGAGAAGCCTGCGCTCGGCATCGAGCTCGGGATCAATCTGGGGGACTGTCTGGTTCATTCGGCGAACTCCAGGTGTAACTTCTGACAGGCCAATCAGATCCTGTATCCATGTTGGTTGCTCGCGCCAGAAGATTTGACTTCCTGACGACGGCCGGCTTCTCCGTGCACGGGAAACCGGTCGGGATGCAGTATCACCTATATCGTGTGCGGCGAGCAACCCGCCGATAGCGACAGCCGATGTCTGGAATAGGCGCTGATGTCCGGACAGGAACCTGCCTGAACCACGACGAAGGCGCCGGCCGGAACCAGTGGGCGGGCGGCCATTTTTCCCCTGGGCTTTGGCTTCGCCTGGGATAGGCCGGACACCATGCCTTCTTTTCTGGCCTGGTTGATTTTGGCGTCGCTCAGTATCATGCCGGCTTCCAAGACCCCATGTCCGCCGCAGATAGCGCGTTCTTAAGCCAAGATTTCAATGCGATGTAACGCCTTCTTTTTGTGGCCGCAGATGCGTTTCCAAAGCTATGCTGCGTCGCACAAAATTCATGTTGAAGCCTCCCTTGGCTGAGCTATATTTCATCACACGGGGCTCATGCCCCGTTGGACGTTTCCTCCCTAAACTTGGCGGCCGCAATGGTCGCCATTTTTTTTGCGCCGATCCGATTGGCTGGAAGTGTCCGCAATGACCGAACGCCATCCTCTATCCGCAAAAGTCCTTTGAGCCTGTCGTGGTCCGGCATTTCATCTATGGATATGGCCTGACGCACCGCGTGGATCGCCGGATCGGCCTCGGAGGACAGATTGTCGTTGGCCGGGATAGAAGCAGACTCATAGGATATGTTCGGAGCAGTGTTGCGGTGCGGCTCGGGATCTTCCGCCATGCCCGCAAACCGAACCGGGGGCATTAGCGCCTGGCCCGGATCGCGGCGATCATCAGGCGATCCAGGCCCGCCATGTCGATCTCACCCTGAATACACCGCTCATTCGCGGCCTCAAGCTCCGGGTGATGAACATAACCCTGGCGGTTCTTCGCTGCATGGGCCTGCTCGATCGCGCGCCAGAGCCGCATCATCTCGGATTCCGAAATTTTGCTGACCAGCCGGTCCATCCCGCGGCGCCTCTTTACTACCGGAAGTAGAGGTTAAGAAGAAGCGCAGCGAAGTTCAAGGAACCTCAATGGTTCATCTCGGCTCTGCGGATGTCTGTCTTGGAAAAGTCATCACCTTTGAACAGCAGCGCCGCCCGGTATGACTTTGCCGCGCCATAGGCAAAGCAGTCACCCATGTTCAAGGCGGCCGGATGCCGCCCCTTCCCGAAATCGGCATACGCCTGGATCGCCAGATCATACTCGCGCTCACCGAGAGAAATGACCTCGATCCCGAGAGCACTCATGAAGCTCTTCACCTTTTGCCGGGCGCCGTCCATCGACAGCCCGAAGCGGCGGCAGAGCCCGGCTGTGGCCTCCCACATCGCCACTGGCGAGACCAGACGGGTGCGTTCCTGGGCCAGAAGATCCGCGAGCATGTCGGCATCCTCCTCGCCGGCGATCATCGCGATCAGGGCCGAGGAATCGATGAAGATCATTCCCCCTCCCCCGACAGATCATCGAAAAATGCCTTGTCTGCCTTCAACCCTGTGGGCGGCGGCAGCGGATTGGCTTCGCGCCACTCACGCAGGCGCTCGCGCAAGGGCTTGGCTTCGCGGATCCGGTCAAGCTCGGCTTGCACCGCAAGCCGCACGGCATCCTGTTTGGTTAAGCCCCGCTCTTTCGCCAGTTTGGCGACAAGCTCGGCGGTCGCGTCATCGCGGATGTAAAGGGGCATGGGGGCCTCAAGATATTCAAATATCTGCTTTTAGATATCTCGATATTCAGCCCGGAGCAAGAATATCCACCAGAATCTCGCCTACTCGACATATGCCTACGTCACGGAATGGATTGCGAGGCTCCTCCCATTGCCAGTGCTATCTTCACCGCCGAACGGCTTCCATCACCGAACGCCAGGAACTTGGCTTTTACCTCCCCCCCCCACACCGAGTGACGCCGCGATATCGCTGATCGAGCGGAGCAGGACCAACGGATCGTCCCTGGATTGCTCAAATCCGCGCCGCTGCCAGAATTCGGCGGCTTCTCTGTCGACCGCGTTGACCATCAAGGCCCGACCGCCAATAAGCGAAGCCGCCTGAACACAGCGCTGAAGGGCGTGCTTCACAAGGCCAGTGCCGATGCCCAACCCTGCCCACCTGGTGTCGATCGCAAGTTGACCGAGTAGCATGCATGGAACGGGGTTGGGCGGCTGACCTGTCCGGATCGAGCGCGGCAGAACTGTCGGCACGATAGCGGTGGGAGCAAGGCCGTAATATCCAACAACACGACCAGCCTCATGCACAACGACGACGGCGGTAAAGCCCTTCTGCTGGTTGGAGAGCGCGCGCGATTTGAGCCAATGATCGAGCGTCGATTTCCCGCAGGAGAACTCCGATACATCGTGATTAGCGGTAAGTGGTTCGGGCTCCGACAGCGGCAAATAGCTCACCGCTTGGCAACGTAACCGGGCTCCCA
>Ga0315298_1007252_pt1 | contig 14710 bp, 7 predicted proteins | sample WHS_1_MG_FD_203077 | JGI IMG/M metagenome (GOLD analysis project Ga0315298, IMG submission 203077) | Extremophilic microbial mat communities from Washburn Hot Springs, YNP, Wyoming, USA - WHS_1_MG | ecosystem: Environmental > Aquatic > Thermal springs > Hot (42-90C) | place: USA: Wyoming... | reverse complement strand
TTTTTCGTTACCAGATTTGTTACCAATGAAATATACAATATTATTTATAATTCACATGAAATTTCTTCGGAGATACTGTACATATTGGTAACCTTTATTACCCACATATAAATATATGTACGATGCGTGCTCCGCTAGTTGCACTGGGGATTGTGTTAGTTCTATGCCTCACGGTATTAAATACACGCGCTCTCACACCGCACAGCATCACAATTGATGGGAATTTAGATGAGTGGAACGCAGATGAGTACATGGGCACTGTGAACGGTGCAAAACTGTACATCACATGGGATGCCCAGAACATCTACTTTGCATGGAATGGCACGGATTTTGGCACCGAGGGCGACCTGTTCATCTACATGAATACCACATCTGGAGGCACATACACGGGCAAGGAATGGTACGGCACACACACGCTCCCGTTTGAAGCGGACTATCTATTCTGGGTTGAAAACGGTGCACAGAGCACAAACTACGGACTTGACAGGTACACAAATGCCTGGAACACGATTGCATACACTGGCTCGAATTACATTGGCTGGGCAGGGAACAAAAACACTGAGATTGCGATTCCGAGGAGCGACCTGGGAAATCCTGCAGGCATTTCTGTGCTCGTATTTGCACAGTGGGAAGATGCGATGAATGTGTGGTGTGCATTTCCTGCAAACAACACGCTCTCTGGCACTGGCTCAGAAACATTCACCTACTATTATCAATTCACACTCTCAACCGGTATCTCCCCGAACGCACCAGAATTCATCAAACAGCGGGAGATGAACGACACCGTGCCTCCAGTCATAAAATTCATCAAGCCGCAGGAGAACGAGGTCATTGTAAGCAGTTACTACAATGTGAGCATCGAGGCAACAGACAATGCGGGTATTAAGGCAGTTGAACTTGCGATTGACAATGGAACATATATTGCACTCGCAAAAACAGGCACATACTATAACTACACCTGGAGCATCACTGCAGAGGGTGTGCATCACCTCACTGCACGGGCAGGGGATATTGCTGGCAATCGTGCCTATGCGTATGTGAACTGCACATTCAAGCGGGAAAGCAGTCCGAATGCAATAAAACTGGCGATAATATGGCACATGCACCAGCCCATGTACAAGAACATGGCAACTGGCATCTATGAACTCCCGTGGACCAGGGTGCACGCTGTGCAGGAATATCTTGACCATCCACTCATCCTCAAAAAATATCCGAATGTGCATGTAATCTACAACTTCGTGCCCTCGCTCATGGAACAGATTGAAGATATAAACAAGAGTTCATACACGGACCCGCACTGGACACTGGCACTCAAAGACACTGCTGCACTTACAATCGATGAGAAAAAGAAAATCCAGAAGGAATTTTTCTGGATTGCTGCCTGGCAATTCAGGGACGATGATAATGCAAACCGGAGATACAGGCAACTGTCAGAAATTGTAGATAGTGGAAGAGACCTGAACGACCAGGAACTGCTTGACCTGAAGGTGCTGTATTTCCTGCTCCAGATTTCAAAGCCGTATGTTAAGGGAGAATATGAAGGAATACCACCAGACAGCGAATTATGGGCGTTGCGGAACAAAACGGGAAATTACACGAAGGCAGACCTCGAACTCGTGCTCGCAAAGCAGAAGTTGATTGCAGACAGGGTGCTCGGGCTATATCGAGAACGCCTGGAGAACGGACAGTGTGAAATCTCAACCACACCATACTACCACCCGATTCTTCCATTACTGCTCATGGATAACTGGACAGGTGCAATCAGCAACCTCAAGGTTGTTAAAGGCGTCTGGGAAGAAGATGCCCTCATGCAGTTGAAAATGGCACGGGAAAAGTACAAGGCGGTGTTGGGTGTGGAACCACAGGGCATCTGGCCTTCCGAGGAGGCGGTGTCTCCTGCAGCAGTCCAGGCAATTGCAAAGACAAACTTCACCTGGCTCGTCACCGACTCGAGAATAATTGACAATACACTTGAACCCATGGGAACCGATGTGATTAACCAGAATGCAGGCGATTATGTGGTGAATCCACCTGCACTCTATAAGCCATACATTGTAAATATTAGCGGTGAGAAAGTAACTGCGGTGTTCCGTGACAGGACTGTGTCTGATAAAATTTCATTTCAATACGGGCATATGAATGCCAGTGATGCAGTAGATGAGTTGATAAGGTACATATACGATATGGGAAATCGCCTGCCAGATAAGAAGAACTCGGTAATCACAATTGCGGTAGATGGTGAGAACTGGATGTTCTGGGATGATGCGGGCTATGAGAACAACGGAAGAACCTTCCTTGAGAAACTGTATGAGCGGTTAAACATGGAGACAGGCATTGAAACCGTGAAACTCAACGAGTTCCTTGCAAAAAATCCACCGAGCACGGAGATACGCACGATTGCAACTGGTTCATGGATAAATGGTGACCTTGAGACATGGCGTGGCGAGCCAGATGAGGACATCGCCTGGGAGCGACTTGCAAAAGCGAGGCAGGCGGTAATTGATTATGCCAGCATTCATGGAAACACCAGCGAGGTGCTCAAGGCATGGGAGAGCATATATCCTGCTGAAGGCAGTGACTGGTTCTGGTGGTACGGCACTGACCAGACCACAAGAGACGAGGACATGTTTGACAGGTTATTCAAGATACATCTGGTAAATGTGTACAAAGCAATAGGACTCCAGCCACCGATTGAATTGACTGCAGAACTCCGTGCACCCGCAGAACCCATGAAGGCAGGCAAGCCGGGATTGTTCAAGCCAGATATTGATGGTATTGTGAACCAAACGGAATGGAGCGATGCCTGGGCATATAAAACCTCGGAAAATTCGATTGGCATGGAAACAATAAATCTTGGCGCAGACACACAGAACATATACCTTGGACTTAGCTTTAACACACAGACACTGATTGATAATGCAGAAAATCTGGATTTGAGTGTGTACATTTCCTCGCCAAGCCCCGCTGACATGAATGTGCCGATGACAAACTATCTGCCACTGGGCGGTAACGAAGCCCCTGGCTTTCCGATAAAGTGGAAGGTAAAGATACTCCCGGAAACGATGCTCGAAAACGGTGAGGCAAAGATTGCAATATTCAGGGCGGGTGGTGACGGCAGATGGATTTTCTCAATTGCATCCCAGACCTGTATAATTGGTCCTGGTGTAGAACTTGCAGTTCCAATTTCATCAATCGAAACAAATGCTAGGCAGAAGGTGTACCTGGCAATCGTGCTTGTGCACCGCACTGGTGAGACCTGGGGCAATGCAGAGTACATTTCTGGCAGTGCACCCATCGAATTACTGATTCCTTCAGATACCGCAAGAGAGTACATACTGAACATCACAGACAGAGCGAGTGACAACATATTTGGCATTGTGGAGCCCGCAAACGATGATTACGGGCCAGGCACATACGAGTATCCCACATCAAATGAAATGGCACCCAACAAGGGACTGTTTGACATCACTGCACTTTACATCTACAACTCCACATCGGAACTCATCTTCGAGTTTCATTTCAGGGAAATGGGGCTTGTGCAGGATGGAAAGCCAATCTGGAATCCTCCATACAACTTCCCGCATCAGATGATAAATATATACATTGACATTGACAGAAAGAACGGGTCTGGCAAGACCGATTGTCTGGAAGGAGCGAACGCAAAAATCCGTGATGACTTTGCATGGGAGGTTGCAATCTCAGCACGGGGCTGGGATGTGTATGCGATGATTGGCGATGAGAAGGTAAGAACTGGTGTGACTGCAGATGCGGACTGGAACACCACCTCAAAACGCTGGGACAACAACACGGTGTATGTGCGTATCTCACTCTCACTCATCGGTCAGAATTTCCGCAAGTACGGATATGTGATTGTTGTTGGAAGCCAGGATGAATACGGGCCCGGAAAATGGAGGGCTGTGAATGCACAGAAAGAACGCTGGCGATTTGGAGGCGGCACGGATGGAGATGTGGACAGCAACATCATCGACATGATTGTGCCAAAAGGCACAACCCAGGAGAATATGCTTGCATACGATGCAGGGAGCGGAAAGAAGGCATTGCTTGCAGGTATTTTGCTTCCCGAGAAAGCCCAACCAGGGAATAACCAGACCGAAAACAACACCACAGTTGAGGCAACTACATATCCCTGGGCTGATTTCCTGCCTGCAATTTTCGGATGTGGTGTTATTGCAATCTCTCTTTCTACAGAGTTTGTGCTTAAAAGACGGGCATCGCGGGCACGCTTGAAAGCCAGCACTATTGTAAGTTCAAGATTAAAGCAGGGTGCTGAGCGGGAGGACATTGAGCGAGAACTGCTTGAAAGATTGCTGGCTGAGGAGATTACCGAAAGCACATACAACGAAGGATTGAAATTGCTGGAGGAGCGAAAATGAGAAATGTTTTTGTGATAATCTGTGTGATTGCACTTATTTCCGGGGTGTTCTATTTTGTCCTGCAGACGCAGAGCACCGGGCAGGCAGAGCTGGAAAAGATTGTGCTCTGGCACACCTATGCGGAGAAGGAAAAGGATGTGTTCCTCAAAATTGTTGACGACTACAGGAAAAACGCAGGTATTGAGATTGATGTGCAGGCACAGGACTATTCCAGTGCTGTCTCAAAGTTCATCACACATGCGAGCGGCGGTAATCCACCAGATATAATCCGCATTCCAAATGACCGCCTTGGAGAACTGGCAAGCAAGGGGTATCTCCTGCCGTTAAATGAGTTTGTAACGCCAGAAATCATATCGCAGTACTATCCAGAAGCAATTCGAGCCATGGAGTACGATGGAAAGCTCTACGCACTGCCAGCATCAATCGACTGCCTCATGCTGTTCTATAACAAGGACATATTTGACCTCAATGGTCTGCAGTATCCGGACGAGAACTGGACAACAGATGATTTACTCAATACAGCGAAGAAACTCACAACGCAGGACACATTCGGGCTTGTATTTCCAGTGCAGGTTTCATACTGGTATTTCCCATTTATGCTCGGATTCGGTGGCAACATCTTCGACGAATATGGAAATCCCAGCGTGAATTCCTATGAGGCGGTGCTTGCCGCAACATACTGTGTCAACCTCATGCGGGTTGAAAAGGTAATGCCAGATACACCAGTTGATGAACTCAAGATGGTCACGATGTTCCAGCAGCAAAAGGCAGCCATGATTATATCCGGTCCATGGAAGGTGCCAGAAATAAAGGATGCGGGTGTGAATTTTGGTATGTGTCCTCTGCCAGTTATAAAGGAAACTGGAAAGCGCATATCCCCGCTCATCGGATACAAGGGGTATGCAATATCAAAGGACTCAAAGCACAAACTTGAGGCGTTTAAACTCATCACCTATCTCACCTCAAAGGATGCACTGGTTAAGTTCGGCATACCCACGAACACAATGCCAGCGAACCGCAAGGCAATGGAGAACGCAACACTTGCAAATCTCGCAGTGGTTAATGCGGTAAAACAGCAGTTCAGGTACGGCACAATGTTCCCCACAGCACCGTTGATGATTGTTGTGGGCGAGAAGGTGAGTGATGCACTTGCAAAAATTGTGGTTGGTGAAAGTGCACAGAACGCAATGGATGAGGCACAGGCACTCATAATGAAGGAGATGAGATGATGCGAGCCATCCATGTGATTATCTGCCTTGCACTCTCCCTCCTGCTCCTCGCTCCTGGTGTGAATGCAGTGACCACGGAGCACATTGGCACATACAGTTCAAAAATCACATGGGAAAACACGGGCGACGGGGAGTACAGGATATTCATCAAATCGAACGAAACAAAACTCTATGATGTGGTCTATGTTGCGGATGGAAACTACTCTGCCAGTGATATTTGTTTCTTTGAGGTGGAGTTTACATATGCAAACGGCACAAAGGGAAGGGCATACGATGTGAACGGGAGTGCGTATGTGCCAGCAAGTGCAAAAACAATTTCGTACAACATCACAGGGCTCCAGCCACTCACAAAATATGTGGTTGAGATACGGCATGGAAACGATGTTCAGAGCATTGAGTTTACCACGATGAGCGAGGTTGTGCAACTGCCAAAGAGCGACCTCACAATCTATCTTATCCTGGCAGTTGTTGTTGGCTCGTTTGCAGTGCTCATCTTCTATCTTGCAAGAATGGAAAAGAGGAGGTTGCGGAGTGCATACATTTACATTGCACCTGCAGTGCTGGGCATGGTACTCCTCACATTCTATCCCGTGCTCTACGGATTCTTCCTCTCCTTCACCGATTACTCACTCTCATACTCCCAGGAATACCATTTTGTAGGCCTGGAGAACTACATAAATGTGCTTTTCACACCTGACTTCTCACTCGTGTTCACAACGACAATTATCTGGACTGTTGGATGTGTGTTGCTTCATGTGCTCATCGGCATCTTTCTCGCAGTCCTGCTGAACCGAAAAATCAGGGGAAGGGTCGTATATCGGGCACTCCTGCTTCTTCCCTGGGCAATTCCCTCCTACATCTCAGTTCTCACATGGAGGAGCATGCTGGAGTATGGCGGGACAATACCATCTGCACTTTCCGGGTTTGGCGTGAACATCGATTTCCTCAACACCATGCCCTGGGCACTTTTCTCAGTTATTATGGTAAATGTGTGGCTCGGATTTTCGTACATGATGATGGTGTTCAGCGGTGCTCTGCAGGGCATACCCGAAGAACTCTATGAGGCAGCGGATGTGGATGGGTTTTCAAGATGGCAAAAGTTCCGCTACATCACACTGCCCCTGCTGAAGCCCGCAATAATTCCTGCAGCACTCCTCGGTTTTATCTGGACATTCAACATGTTTAATGTGATTTACCTGCTCACAGGTGGTGGTCCTGTAGGCAAGGTTGGTGTGAGTGCTGGCTCAACCGACATTCTCATTACCTATGTGTATGACCAGGCCTTTATGTACTGGCGTATTGGATTTGCTGCCGCATACTCCGTGGTTATCTTCATGATGTTACTTGCATTCAGCGTGATATATCTCCGTGCTGGTGGAGGCGGTGAGAGTGTTTATTTCACGAGCAGAAAACGCACGATAAGCCCTGGCGTTACGCTGAGAATTTTGCTCTACGGCGTGGCACTTGTGTACCTTGCAGCATTTTCAGGCATTGCATTTACAAACACGAATTTTGCAGGCATTACATTCCAGAACCTGCTCTGCGGTGCCCTGTTCTTCCTCGCCGCAATTCTCATCTCGCTGCGTTATGCAGAAGGAACTGCAATTGCAAAACTCACTGCGGTGCTTGATTTCATTATTTCCTGTTCTGTGATTCTCTACGCTGTCCTTACCCAGCCCGCAAATATTGTGTCCGCAGTAAATCTCATGCTGGTCATTGACTTAGCTATCGTCTACACTGCGAGAAAAACGGTGTGTGAAAAGTCGCTGGGTTTTGCCAGATACATTGAGATGTTACTTGCACTGCCATCACGAGTTCCGGGTAAAATTGTGAGTGTACTTTCTGAAATCAAAATACCACTCAGATATCGGCAGACGAAACTACTTGAGAATGCAGTCGTGCACATCGTGCTCATTCTCTTCTCAATCGTTTCCATTCTCCCGCTTGTGGGTATCATTGGCACCTCATTCTGGCCTGGTAATGTGCGTGTATCACTTGCGTTGCCTCCTGGTATCAGTGCAGAGCACTACCTGCATGTGCTGAACGACACACCATTCTATATCTGGCTGAGGAACAGCATCCTCGTTGCTGGAGGCACAACAATACTCGGAATAGTTCTTGCCACAACAAGTGCCTATGCCTTCTCCAGGTTTTCTTTCAGGGGAAAGCGGGGCTTTCTGCTCTCCTTCCTCGTTGTGCAGATGTTTCCAGGTGTGATTATTCTTGTGCCTTACTACATCCTCATGCGCCATCTCGGGCTCGCAAACACATTTATTGGACTGATTCTGGCTTATGCGGTCACTGCACTTCCGCTTGCAGTATGGATGATAAAGGGGTTCTTTGATACAATACCGCCAGACCTCGAGGAGAGTGCGATGGTAGATGGGTGCACGAGGTCCGGTGCCTTCTATCGAGTTGTGCTTCCGCTCACAAAGCCAGCAATTGCGGTTGTTGCGCTCTTCTCATTCCTCTCCGCCTGGAATGAGTTTGTGCTCGCCTACACCTTCATGAGTTCTGAAAGCATGTACACATTGCCAGTTGGTCTTACCTCATTTGTGGGCGCGGGTGGTATGCAGACAAGTGCTGACTGGGGAAGTTTTGCTGCAATGTCCGTGCTTGTGGCAATTCCTGTGTGTGTGCTCTTCATTGTGTTCCAGAAATATCTTGTGTCCGGGCTGACCAAGGGAGGCGTAAAGGGGTAGATTGGTATGAGCGAGGTTTTGCTTGAGCATGTGTGCAAGAAATACGGGGACTTTGTGGCTGTGGATGATTTTAACCTGCACATTCCGCACGGTGAGTTCTGCGTGCTTGTAGGACCATCTGGTTGCGGGAAGACCACGGTTCTCAGGATGATTGCGGGACTTGAAGATGTGACATCAGGGAGAATCATACTGGATGGAAAGGTTATAAACGATGTGCCACCGAAGGACAGAGACATTGCCATGGTATTCCAGAGTTACGCACTCTATCCGCATCTAAGTGTGTACGACAACATTGCGTTTCCGCTGAAGATAAGGAAGATGCCAAAGCGGGAGATTGATGAGCGGGTGCACCGTGCTGCGAAAATTCTGGGAATTACAGAGCAACTGGATAAAAAGCCAGCAGAGTTGAGCGGAGGGCAAAGACAGCGTGTGGCGATGGGCAGGGCAATCGTCAGGGAGCCGAAGGTGTTCCTCTTCGATGAACCGCTTAGCAATCTGGATGCAAAGATGCGGGTGCAGATGCGGGTTGAACTTGCGAAGTTGCACAGGATGCTGGGAACCACGATGATTTATGTAACACACGACCAGACGGAGGCGATGACGCTCGGAGAGAAGGTTGTGGTGATGAACAAGGGCCGCATCATGCAGTTCGGAAAGCCAGACAAGTTATACGAGAAGCCCATGAACCTCTTCACCGCTGGCTTTATCGGCTCGCCGCCAATGAACTTCATGGATTGCGTGCTCGTGCAGCGGCAGGATGGTATGTACCTCCAGCGGGAGAACTTTCTGTTACGCCTGCCAGATGGTTCTGAAAAACTCATCGGAAATTTTGCAGGTACGGATGTTGTTCTGGGCATCCGACCAGAGGATGTGTACGACAAACTCTTTGCAGTGGGTGCAACACCGTACAACACTTTCAGGGTGCGTGTGGATGTGCGTGAAACAATTGGAAGCGATGTATTCATCTACTTCACACTCGCTGGCGTGAATTTCGTCGCCCGTGTGCTGCCAAAGAGCAAGGCAGAAAGCGGTCAGGAAATCGAGGTTGTGTTCGATGTCCAAAAACTCCATGTGTTCGACAAGAAAACAGGGGAAAGGTTGATGTGAAGGGCAAATCCTGCGGATGTGATTCCTGAAACGCAGGATGCTTGGGGGGCGAAAACGAGACGACTGGTCGAAGGGGGAGGATAAAGGGAGGTAGGACGGAAAAAGAGGTAGAAGGGTTCTTGCGAGAGTGGGGTGGGATCATGGGGATAAAATGGGGGGAAATGAGCTACCTATTAATCCTTTCTCACTCGAAGACAGCTAGTAAGAAATAATCAAGCAAAAAATGTGACAATATCAAGTTGACTTTATACTCTCATCTTTTTTGATTTTGGAAATCAATAAATTTTTTTAATTTGCTTTTAGATAATCGTTCTCTGATAAAATCATCGAAATATCCTTTACTTATTGCTTTTCTAGCTTCTTTTGCCTCATAGACGTACACATATAAATTATGTAAGGCTCTATTATGCAGCCTATTTTCTTTTGGCGTATCAATGAGCTCTTCCAATGGATATATCGGTTTAAACCCTTCATTTGATTCGAGGTATTCAAGATGTTTTTCTAGTTTCATAAATTTTCTTTCAAACTCTTTTGGGTTTTCTTCTTTCTCTCTTCTTCTTATCTTGACACTTGGGAGACCTGGTAGATTTACCGCACGATACGCAGCGCTCTTAATCCATCCCTGGGTGTCTACACTGTCAGCTCCATAGAAAAAGGCAATAAGCATCATTAAAGGAGAACCTAAAGAAAAACAATGGATATAGGAATTTGGCAATATTCTTCGTACATATGCTATTATCTGGACTAACCTGTTATCACGTTTCTGGGATAAAGGAACTAAACCCCCTATCCCAACATAATCTAGTGAGCCACCATTATATTTTTTCATTATGTTTTTCACAGAATTGATTGTGTAACTAAGTGATGATAGATCATACCCATGAATAACTGGAATAAGAGTGAGATCATTGTCATTTCCATCTTGATGCAGCGCTTTAAACATTATCTCAGTATTTTTTATAGTGTTTTTTATTCTATCTAAAGGATTGACAGCACTAGGATGCAAAGGATGATCCAAAACAACTCCTATGTCTACTTTTGCCATACACTCAATCTTTAATACTTCAAGTGGGTTGATGTTTATCTTGTGCTTCTCAATAAAATAGTAGCCACCTGAATCCATCATAATAATTTTATCAAACTCGAGAATATCGCCAATTTTTTTATTTTTATCCAGCATTTGTTGATATCGAGGATTAAAAAAATCATAAGCATTAATCAATAATGCATCTACATCAATCTTTTTCCATGGTAGAAACTTTAAGCCAGCATGGGGAAAATCTCCCATTCTATAACTTACAAAGAGATTTGGTGTTTCTAATTTTTTTTGACCTACAATTAAATCCTTAACTACAGGCATGGTCTAAGTCCCTCCCTACAATTAACTAGAGAATAGGATCGAATCAGCTTATTGATTGCAAAATTTTTTTCACAAAAATAAAGATTAGTCGAATTATGTCGAAATATTGAAGGAAAATAGTACACTTTGTTATCTTTAATTTTAAAGTATGGTGACAGATAAGTTTGGAAAATATGCTCCCCTAGATCCTCAATATGGTATAGTAGCATCTCTTCATTTTTTATTTTTTCACTTGAAAACACTTTATTAAATATCAGAGAGCTATATTTCCTTACTATATCCCGATATTCTCCAAGGGAGCATACAGCGAATAATTCACTTATATCTTCCTTCTGAAATTTTCCTATTATTGGATGTTTAGGAAAAATGGCTCTTCGGTAAACATCAGAAGAAACAGAAAGAATAAATCGCCTGTAGAGTTCGAATGAAACCGTATGGGCAAGCGCATCTATTATATCGGCATTTTCCATCAAAAACACTTTTTTGGTTTTTTCTCCCCCATATTCTATTAAAAGAAAATAGAAAAGCGATCCTTTTTCAATTAGATTCATGTGGTTACAGTAGGGGAGAGAAAAAGTGAAAGCATGTGGCGTATTAAAGAGAAAAGGAACTTTCACTTTAATCTCATTACCTTTCATGTCGATAATACTCCCAACAGTAACTCTAATTGCTACATACTCCTCTACTAACTGACCTTCCTTATCCCGAAGAAGAACTTTTCTGTAATTAACAGCTGAAATTGGTCTGGATAATGTTTCACCCACATCCTTTATAAAAGGGAAATATTGCCAATTATAAAATATTTCGTCGTCTTTTTTAATTTCTAGTTTCTCGACACGTTGCGGATGAATCTCATTCGGGGGAATTAGATAATATGCTCCTTCGAATTTCAACGCTTTTCTTTCCTCATGTAGGATCTCATAAATTGTTTGATAGCATTTTTGTGAAGTATCACTTTCATCTGGCCACAAAACAACAGATATAAAATTCTCTAGTTCTGGACACACCCCAAAATATACGACAATCCATCTATTATCACAGCCAACATACTTTCTTAGAGCGGGATTTTCGTCCCGATTAAGTATTTTTATCGTAATAGGTAAGCCCTTCCCAGAAATCCCCCCTTTTTTTCCTAACATATTTTGACCAAAAATCTCTAAAATTTTTTTTCTATCTTTAAGTAAACTTGCAATGAACTTTGCCTGCAGAGGATACTCATTTAAGATATTCCATGGAATGTTTTCTTCACCTTTCCATATACTATCTATCAACTTAATGAATTCACGCCGCTCCATTTTTTGCACCTTTTAATTAAATCTTTGAACCACTTTTTAAGTATATCATGAGCAGCAGGATTTTCCTTTTTTGTTAAAAAGATATAGAAATCAGCATTTTTTACAACCTCAGGAGAAAAGTTTGCGGACTGCAAAACGGCAATACTTTCTGGCATATCTTCATCTACAATAACTATCTTATGATGTGCTATTCCTTCGTCTTCTAACATATAGATATCAATACCTCTCTCCGACAGTCTCTGAAGAGTATATCTCTCTGAGGTGTTTTGCGGGGGTCTTACAATGATTTTAATGTCTTCTACTCCATTCATTTTGCTGTTTATAAGGATATCACACCACGAAAATGACTTCTCGTCCCCCCAAACAATGGGTCTATCTGAAATATATAGTGAAACTATATATATACTCTTCTTAGCGGAAAGGAGACAATCTCGCACCTCTATAGCACCATCCAACCTTCCCATACCAGACAAAATGCACTTAGTTCCACTTAATCTAAATCGTGTGGGAAGTACGCTGTCCTTTTGTGATTCCAAACCTGCTGCTAATATTCTTGCTCGAAAATCTTTTTCATCAGAGATTGTCTCTGCTTTTTTCTTGAGTTTATCATCGACAGAAATCCGGTAAAGAGTTTTAAATAAATCCAACAATACTTTTTTATCTATTTCTGGTATATCCCGTCTTCTCCGATAAGAGTAGAGACACTTGAGGCATCCTCTTTCACATGGACAATTTAACACAATGTTTTTTGCCTCATCTAGAATCTCTTCAAATTTTTCAAAAATAGTATTTACATATCCAGCGCCGCCTTCTACATTATCATATAAAATCAAGTTATTATCTTTGATTATTCCTTCGATCTCGCCATCATCTGCCCCTACAATTCTTTGTGCAGCATTAATTATAGCGTTTTTAAAAGTAGTCAAAAAGGTTGGGTCATTATTGGGAAGTGTAAGCAATAAAGCAGAAGTGTTGAATTTGTGATACAATTTGATATCTTTTAATGGGTTTGAAGATTGGTGCAATCCTCTCCCTAAGATGTCTAGATGTTTCTTTTGCTGAGCTTCTTGCACGGTAGAAAAATCCCCACCCAAATAGAATCCACAGATTTCACATAAGGTAAAAGTTTGTGGTGCTGTGCTATCGTATTCCATTATTCCGCTAACTATAGTAAGTATAGTGCGTCTACCCAACAGTTTTAGTTTTGCTTCTCCTAAGGGCGTTTGTGTAACCTTTGTATCACTGCCAGATAAGGCGTCTTTTCCAAGAGGCTGAAGAAGATATACCTCACTGACGGGATAGGCAGATTCTCGCCCTTCTTCACTTGGCTTTCCTTCCTCTTTAACAACCACAGCAGTAGGCTCATAACATTCCTGGATAGGCTTTGCGCTATTGCGTGCGCCGCATTCTGGGCATTCCTCAAACATAGACTCCTGAGCATAGATCTTGCAGTTCTCACATACATAAAATTTTGTAGTTTTCATCATCTCGGGGTCTTGGCCAAACGCAAGACCAATAACCCTATTCTTCATCCCACCCAGATACACAGGCATTCCAGGTGCCAGTTCATATAAAGCAATTGGCATCTGCCGTTCAGGATATTCCTTTCCATCTAAAGATATCACTCTCACTGCTTTTCCCGGGAACGCATATCTTGGAATCATCCCTGCAGCACTAAGATGAGAGAATAATTCGCATTGATTTAAATCACTATATCGTTCCTCAATATTACCTTGCATTCTTCTGAGGCGTCTGAGTTCTTGTTTAGCGTTTGTCGTTCTTGCTTTTCTAATAGCATCATCTTGCTGTTCTCTAATTTTATTTAATATATCTTTCAAAACTGCTAATTCCTGCTGATAGCTATTCACAGCGTTTTCAAAGTTGTTAGGAAATTCTTTAATAATTTTGCTTGGATCCAAGTCGCCTTGAAGGTTTATATCACCAAATGTCGATTTGATAAGATCAACCATCGAATTAGAAGATTTCTTTAAATCACTTGATAAGGCATCTTTACACTTCCCATCTATAAACTCTTTCATTAACCTAACATAATATGCGGGCTGTGAGGGGGGAGTTACTAATAGTTCCTCTAAAATTAAGGAATGGATATGTCTCTTTACAATGTAGGGGTTGTTCAGATTAAGGGCAGGAGCTAAAATTTCACCAGATATAAGTTCGAGAGGAGAATCAAAGTAATACTGATCAATTGGATTCTGAAACATAAATGCAGTTGACATAGCTACTTTTGTCTCTCTCCCGGCGCGCCCAACACGCTGTGCATAATTCCCAGGAGACGGGGGAGATTTCATTAGGCCAACACATACAAGATCACCTATATCAATACCAAGTTCTAGTGTAGGTGTTGCTACTAACATATCCACTTTTCCACTTCTAAAGTCCAATTCTAACTTCTGTCGTTTATCGGTTGGAACATATCCCGTGTCTTCTTTTACTTCTAGTTTCACCGGTAAGAGATCTTTATAGAATCTGATATGAAATTTTTCAACCATGGAGTAATATTTTTCTGGTCTCATTTTAGTGGTTCTACCATTACAACTAGGTGCGGGACAAATTCCATTAGCAGTATTAGTATAAACCCTCCCGCATGTATTACACACATATA
>Ga0315298_1007248_pt1 | contig 14716 bp, 11 predicted proteins | sample WHS_1_MG_FD_203077 | JGI IMG/M metagenome (GOLD analysis project Ga0315298, IMG submission 203077) | Extremophilic microbial mat communities from Washburn Hot Springs, YNP, Wyoming, USA - WHS_1_MG | ecosystem: Environmental > Aquatic > Thermal springs > Hot (42-90C) | place: USA: Wyoming... | reverse complement strand
AAGTTCACTAAAGTTGACTTTTTAATATATTCAGGATATGTATTATCTTAAAAATTTGGAAACAGAATCTTTATTTAATAAACATCAACTGGATAAGAGTTTAAATTATAACATATAAATTTCAATTATAAAAAGTCTATAAATACCTCAATCTTACAGAGTAAATCATCAGATATATTTAATGAGATAAATTGTATTGCACAGGCAAGTTTTAAAAATATGCAAATAAATCAAATAAAAAAGGCAAAAGAAATAGTTTTACTATGTTATGATTGCCAGGATACTAACATTTACATATGCATTTATGCAAGAGTTTTATAAATGTGTTATTGCATGTATAAATGCTATATGAAATGCAAATATTAAAAATATGTCATTTAAAAATTGACAATTAATATACATCTTAATGTTGTTTAAAGAGAAATTAGAGTTATAATATAAGCAAAGGCAAAAAATAATATTAAAAATATGTCACGGAAGTGATTGGGTATTATGGATAAACTAAGTGGAAGGCAAACAAAATTGTTAAAAGTTATGCTATCTGAAAAAGCAATTGATATTGAAGACATTTGCAATGCTTTTAATATAAGTAAAAGAACTGTATATAGAGAAATAGCAGTGATAAATGAATTTAATAAAAAATACAAATTGAAGATTATTAGTAATAAGAAAAATTTAATTATACAAGGGAATAAAACAGATTTAGAAAAATTAAAATTAGACATGATTGGCTATAAATCAGAAATAGAGGCTTATGAGAGGAAAAAATTCATACTTTCGGAGCTTTTGCAACTAAAAGAACCTGTAAAATTAGAGTATTTTGGAAGAAAGTTTGGGGTTTCGAATGCAACTATAAGTTATGACATTAAAGAGTTGGGGAATTGGGTAAAAAGTCAGGGTCTTACTTTAGTCACAAAACCAGGATATGGAGTTAGCTTAGAAGGTTCTGAAAATTCTTTTAGAAGAGCTATAGCTAATTTCTTATATGAAAACGTAAATACTAATGAACTTATCGATTTTTTAAAAACTGGTTATTTAAAAAAAGAAAGACTTGATAGAAATATTGATATGCGTCTTTTGAATTTAATAGATTATGAAACTGTATTAAAAATAGAAAAAGCTATACTAAAGCTAGAAAAAGAAATTGATTACGAAATAACTGAAAGCACTTATCTTGGGCTTACAGTACATCTTGCTCTTGCATTAGAAAGGATAAAAAAAGGAGAAAAAATAAAAATTGGAGAAAATAATCTAACTGAATTAAAAAATACACCAGAGTATGTTTTTGCTGAAAAACTGGCAGCTTATTTAGAACATGATTTAAATATAAAAATACCTGAAGATGAACTGGGTTATGTTACTGTGCATCTTTTGGGTGCAAAATACAGAGCTCAGACTCAGCAGGATTTTTCAGAAGATGTAGAACAAATAGCATTAAAAATGATTGAAAAAGCACAGGAAATATTTAAAGTAAATTTTTCAAAAGATGAATTACTGTTAGAAGGGCTCAAATCACATTTAGGTCCAGCTTTATATAGATTAAAAATGGGGCTTGACATAAGAAATCCATTGATCAATGATATAAAAGCTAAATATAGTAAGCTTTTTAAAGATAGTAAAGAAATTGCTAAAGTTTTAGAAGACAAGTTATATAATATATCAATACCAGAAGATGAAATTGGTTATATAGCAATGCATTTTGGAGCTGCTTTTGAAAGAATGAACGATAATAAAACTAAATTTAATATTATTGTTGTATGTGCAAGTGGGATTGGCACATCCAGAATGTTAATGTCAAAACTAAAAATGTTTCCACAGTTAAATATTGTTGATGCAGTATCAAGTATAAAATTAAATGAAATTAAAGGAAGAGAAGATATTGATTTAGTTGTTTCAACAATACCTCTTGAATTACATGATAAAAAAGTCGTTATAGTAAATCCTCTGCTTTTAGATGAAGATATACAAAAATTAAAAAAAGCGCTCGGAAATGAATTTTATGTTAAATATATAGAAAAGGACAAAGAAAAAGCTGTAAATAAATCTGTTAATACACTTCATATTGCTCAATATGGCTATAATATTTTAGAAACGTGTAAAAATGTATTATTTGGAGAAATTATAGATACTAGTCCTGAAAAAATAATTGATTATCTGTTAAGAATGTTTTATGAAAACAGACTTATAGTTGATAATCAAACAGAAAACATAAAAAAAAGACTTGTAGAAAGAGAAAGTATGGGGAAAATTATTCTACCAACGAAAGGATTTGTTATTTTTCATTGTACAATTGAAAATTTAGATTTTCCTTTAGTTGCAGTAGGTAAAATAATGAAAAATGTTTTAATGAAAAATCTACTTGGTGATTATGAAAAAATTAATACGGCTTTTTTGATGATAGCTCCGGAAGATAACATGACTAGTATTGAAGTTTTAGGAGATTTAAGCGTGTCTTTGATTGAAAATAGTAAGCTCGTTGATAAAATTAACAGTTCCAGGTCAAAAGAAGAAGTATCACAGCATATTCAAGAAGCGCTAATGGTAAAATACCTTGAAGAAATAAAAAGAAACATTTTATAAGGAGGGTCTTATATGTTCAGTATTACCAGGTTGCAAAGAAAAATATTTTATATATTACTTATTTTAGTATGGTCTATTGTAGGAATTTATTCTATGTTTACAGATAGTTTTTTACATGGGCTTTTTATAATAGGATTTGGAACTGCTTTTATTTTGTCAGTTGCACTTATTCAGACATATATGATTAGGCTTTTAAATATGTATGACAAAAATTTAATAGCCCAAAAGCAGAAATTGCAAAACAACAAAAAAAGAAAATAATATTGAAAGGAGGTGTTATACATGTCAATACATGCTGTTATATTATGCAGTTGGGGGGCAACATCCAGTTCTCTTGCAAAAAAGGTTACAGATGAAGCAAAAAAAGAAGGAATTGATTTGGTTGTAGATGCAGGTGGAACAGGAGAATTTAAGAAAAAGGCACAAGAATATGATGTAGCATTATTAGAGCCCCAGGTCAGACATTTAAAAAAAGAAATAGAAACAATTGCTCAAAAATATAATATACCTGTAGATATAGTTGATATGCAGGCATTTGCACTAATGGATGGCAAAAAAATTTTAAATCAGATAATTGAATTAGCAAAGAAAAACGGTAAAGAAATTTAGGAGGTAATAATATGAATGACAGACTTTCAAACAATTGGTTTATGAATTGGATGGAAAATTCTTTAATGCCCGTTCTTGCTAGAATTGCGCAAAATGTATATCTGCAATCAATAAGAGATGCATTTTCAAGTTTTGCACTGCCAGTTATCTTAACTGGCGCAGTCTTCTTAATTATTGCAAACCCACCTGAAGGACTAAATTGGGGTCCTATTAATGCATGGGTTGCGGCAGTAAAACCTATAGCTGGCCAACTTATGATACCTTTTCAGCTCACATTTGGCATAATGGCATTAATGGTTGCTTTTGGTACAGCATATAGCCTTGCAGTAAGATGGGATATTGATGAAACAATGACAGGAATTATTGCAATGCTTGCATTTTTAATATCAAGTTTTCCAGCAACAGATGTTACAAAAGTCTCTTTTGGAGATGTATTAAACTACCTTGGTGGTCAGGGATTATTTGTTGCAATAATAATAGGTATAATTACAGCTATAGTTGTAAGGTTTTTCAGCAAAAAAGGTCTTGTTATACAAATGCCTGCAGGGGTGCCGCCATATGTTGTAAGAAGCTTTTTAGCATTAGTTCCTATGTTTGTCATGGTAACATCCGCATGGCTTGTTGAATGGTATGTATGGGTTAACTTTAAGATTACTTTGCCGCAACTTGTTCTTGACCTGTTTAAACCTCTTGTTGCAGCATCAAACAGCTATCCAGCTGCTTTAGCTGAAATAATTCTTATGATGCTTTTATGGTCTTTAGGTATACATGGAATGAATGTTGTATCTTCTATAGCATATCCATTCTGGATGGCCCAGTTAGCAGCAAATGCAAAAGCAGCAGAAGCAGGTCAGCAGCTCCCAGGAATTGTTACAGAACCATTCTTTCACATGTTTACACATCTTGGGGGTTCCGGAACTACATGGCCTTTAGTAATAATGTTTTTGTTTTCTGTATCCGCTCAACTTCGTACTATAGGTAAAGCTGAACTTATACCTGCTATATTTAACATTAATGAACCATTGATTTTTGGAGCACCTATAGTATTAAACCCAATTCTTATGATTCCTTTTATTGTAGCACCTGCAGTTGTTGTTACAATAAATTATATAGCTTTTGCAACTAATATTGTTGCTAGACCTCTTATTCAGCTTCCTTTTACTGTACCAGTATTTTTTGGAGGATTCTTATCTACTGGAGGACATTGGCAGGGTGCTGTGCTGCAATTAGTTAATTTAATAGTAGCAGCAATAATATATTATCCTTTCTTTAAAATGTATGAAAAGCAACTTTTGGAAAATGAAAAAACTGCAGAAGGAAACAAATAAAGGAGTGTATAAAAGTGGATTTAGAACAAATTGTATATAATCTTGTTTTGCATGGTGGGAATGCCAGAGCAGAAGCCTATGAAGCATTAGATGCTGCAGAAAATGGGGATTTTGAAGCTGCACAGATGCATCTTGATAAGGCAGATGATGAGTTTTATGCAGGTCATGAATACCAGAACATGCTGACACAAGGAGAACAGAGTGAGGCACCAAATTTTTTGATAATTCATGCACAGGATCAGCTTATGACTGCTTTAGCTGAAAAAAATCTTATAAAAAGAATGATTGACCTATATAAAAGAGTCAATCAATTAGAAAAAAATAAATAGGAATAATATTGCCCGATTAATCGGGCAATATTATTTTTATTATTATATCATAAAAATTTTTTAAGATCTACATATATGATGTCTACAATATATATTACACATTTTATATGTATACGTTATAAAAAGTCGCTTTAAAGTATTGAATTGTTTACAAATATTAAGTAAAATATATTATGATAGGATTTTAAATTGAGAGAGGGATAAAAATGTATGAATCAAAGATTAAAGATGAACATGTTGACAAATTGTTTGAAGCAATTTTAATGCTTAAAGATATGGAAGAATGTTATAGATTTTTTGAAGATATTGCGACAATAAATGAAGTTAAATCATTGGCTCAGAGATTAGAAGTTGCAAAAATGCTCAGGGACAAGAGGACATATATCGAGATTGCTGAAAAAACTGGTGCAAGCACAGCTACAATAAGCAGAGTAAATAGGGCATTGAATTACGGAGCAAATGGATATAAAATTATATTAGATAGGTTAAGTGAAAAATCCCGGACTTAAACCGGGGTTTTTACATGATATAAATTGGAGTTGATAAAATGGAAGATATATTAGAAAATCTAAACACAATGCAGAAAGAAGCTGTGATTACAACAGAAGGTCCCCTTCTGATACTTGCAGGTGCAGGGAGTGGAAAGACACGAGTTTTGACACACCGTATAGCTTATTTAATAAAAGAAAAAAAAGTTTCTCCATCAAACATAATTGCTATTACATTTACAAATAAAGCAGCAGCAGAAATGAAAACAAGAGTTTTGGATATATTGGGCTATACAGGGGATTTGTGGGTATCTACATTTCATTCTGCCTGTGTGAGGATATTAAGGCGTGATATAGACAAAATTGGTTATGACAGGAACTTTGTCATATTTGATACTACAGATCAGAAATCTGTAATTACAGATTGTCTTAAAGAGCTTAATCTAAGTGATAAGCAATATACACAAAGAAGTATTTTAAGTGCTATTTCAAAAGCCAAAGATAAAATGATTTCACCTGAAGAATTTATAAATTATTTTGGCAATGATTACCGAACAAAAAAGATACAAGAAATATACAGTTTATATGAGAGTAAATTAAAGAAAAATAATGCACTTGATTTTGATGATATAATTATAAAAACAATTAAACTTTTTAAATCAAATATAGATATTTTAAATTTTTATCAAAAAAAATTTAGATACATAATGGTAGATGAATATCAGGATACAAATTCTCCCCAGTACCAATTTATAAATTTGATTGCAGGCGGATATGGGAATTTATGTGTTGTAGGAGATGATGACCAGAGCATATATGGCTGGAGAGGCGCAGATATAAAAAACATCTTAGATTTTGAAAAAGACTATCCTAATGCAAAAATTATTAAATTGGAACAAAATTATAGATCTACACATATAATTCTTGATGCTGCAAATAATGTTATAGATAATAATATAAAAAGAAAAAGAAAATCTTTATGGACTGAAAATAAAAAAGGAGAAAAAATTATTTTTTGTGAACTTGAAGACGAACGACAGGAAGCAGAATTTATCGTTCAGGAAATTTCTGAGTTTGTTAAAAAAGAAAAGAGAAATTATGATGATTTTGCAATTTTATATAGAACTAATGCTCAATCACGTGTTTTTGAAGAAGCATTTATGAGAAAAGATATCCCGTATAAAATAGTTGGAGCACTTAGATTTTATGACAGAAAAGAGATAAAAGACATAATTGCTTATTTACGAATTCTTGTCAATCCATATGACGATGTATCATTAAAGAGAATAATTAATGTACCAAAAAGAGGGATAGGTTTAGCAGCAATTACTATGCTTGAAAATATTGCCGCAGAAAAAAATACCAGTCTTTTTTTTGCCATTAAAGATGCTGAAGAAGTTTCAAAAGCTAAAAAGAGTATGACTGAATTCAGAGAATTTATTGAAAAACTAATGAATAAAAAAGATGAAATGGAAGTACCTGAAATAATAGATTATATTCTTGAAGAAACTGGGTATTTAAATGAACTAGAATTAGAAAATACTAAAGAATCCGAAAACAGAATAGAAAATATTCAAGAGTTTAAAAATGCAGCATATGAATTTAATCAGTATGCAGAAGATAAAACATTAGAGTCATTTTTATCTGGTATAACCCTTGTATCTGATATAGATATAGCAGGGGATATTAAAAATAGTGTTGTACTTATGACCTTACATTCAGCAAAAGGGCTGGAATTCCCTATAGTTTTTATGGCTGGAATGGAAGAAGGGATATTTCCAGGTGCTCGTTCTTTTGTTGATGAGCATGAATTAGAAGAAGAAAGAAGGTTATGCTATGTTGGTATAACCAGGGCAAAAGAGAAGTTGTATATGACTTATGCAAAAACTCGTAATTTATATGGGAAATTCCAGTATAGTGTATCTTCAAGATTTATAAATGAAATACCAGAAGAACTTATAATAAAATACAACAATAGAAAAATTGAAAAAAAAGATTATAAACCAATATCTGAATATATAAGTAGAAAGACTATTAATAAGACTTCGTATAATTTAGGTGAAAAAGTAGAACACAAATTATGGGGAATTGGTACCATTGTAGATATTGATGGGCAAGGAGAAGAGACAGAAATTACGGTTGCTTTTCCAAATGTAGGCATAAAGAAGTTATCTGTAAAATATGCACCTATAAAAGCTATTTAGAAATTAGGAGGTAAGTCTTAGATGAGCCCTGAAGAACGGATTAAAGAATTAAAAGATAAATTGAATTATCACAGCTATAAATATTATGTACTTGATCAGCCGGAGATTAGTGATTATGAATATGATATGATGATGAAAGAATTAATAGAATTAGAAGAAAAGTATCCATATCTAAAAACACCTGATTCTCCGTCACAAAGAGTTGGTGGAATACCTATTAAAGAATTTGAACCCTTTACTCACATTATACCAATGCTTAGTCTTGCAAATGCATTTACAGAAGCAGAAATAAGAGATTTTGACAGAAGAGTAAAGACTCAGGTAAAAAATGTGGATTACGCTGTCGAATTTAAGATAGATGGTCTATCAGTAGAACTGATATACGAAGATGGCATTTTTACTGTTGGTTCCACAAGAGGTGATGGGATTACCGGAGAAAAAATTACAGAAAATTTAAAGACAGTAAAATCAATACCTCTTGTTTTAAAAGATAAACTAAATCTTGTAGTACGTGGAGAAGTTTTTATGCCAAAAGCTTCGTTTATAAATTTAAATAAAGAAAGAGAAAAAAATGGTGAGAGCCTTTTTGCAAATCCAAGAAATGCGGCTGCAGGGTCTCTAAGGCAGCTAGATTCTAGGATAACAGCGAAAAGAGATTTAGATATATTTATATTTAACCTTCAAAAAATAGAAGGAATATCTTTTAAAACACATATAGAATCCCTTGAATTTTTAAAAGATCAGGGTTTTAAAATTGTACCATATTTAAAAAGATGCTCAAACATTGAAGAAGTTTTAAAAGAAATAGAGAATATAAGAAATATAAGAGAAACATTACCTTTTGATATAGATGGAGCTGTTGTAAAAGTAAATGAATTGAAAGAAAGGGAAATATTAGGGCAAACTGCTAAAGATCCTAGGTGGGCAATTGCTTTTAAATATCCTGCAGAAAGGAAAAAAACAAAAGTTTTAGATATAATCGTCCAGGTTGGTAGAACTGGTGCACTTACTCCGACAGCTATACTTGAGCCTGTGAACATATCAGGATCTGTTGTCAGTCGTGCAACATTACATAATGAGGACTATATAAAAGAAAAAGATATAAGAATTGGAGATAGTGTAATAATTCAAAAAGCTGGCGAAATAATTCCTGAAATTATTGAAGTAGTTAAGGATGATAGGACTGGAAATGAAAAGGAATTTAAAATGCCTGACAGATGTCCCGAATGTGGTGCTTTAGTTGTAAGGCTCCCTGGTGAATCCGTAACAAGATGTACCGGATTAAATTGCCCAGCACAGATTTTACGCAGAATTATACATTTTGCTTCAAAAGATGCCATGGATATTGATGGTTTAGGTCCAGCGATAATTAACCAATTATTATCAAAAGGGCTAATACATAATATAGCTGACTTGTATTATTTAAAATATGAGGACTTAATTCATTTAGAAAGAATGGGTGATAAATCAGTAAAAAACTTATTACAAGCAATTGAAGAAAGTAAATATCGTGACTTAGGAAGGCTGATTTTCGGATTGGGAATAAATTTAATAGGTAATAAAGCTGCTTTATTACTAGCAGAACGTTTTGAGACAATGGATAATTTAATAAAAGCGGATATAGATCAGCTTACAAATATACCTGAAGTTGGCTATAAAATGGCAGATAGTATTGTTGAGTTTTTTAAAGAAAAACAAAATATTGAATTGATTAATAAACTAAAATCTGCCGGTGTAAACATGTCAAAAATTAAAAAAGAAAAAATCAGTAATATCTTTTCTGGGAAAACTTTTGTGCTGACAGGGAGTTTATCTAAATATACCAGAGAAGAAGCAACAAAAATAATAGAAGAAAGAGGAGGTAAGGTTAGTTCTTCTGTGAGCAAAAAAACAGACTATGTTTTGGCTGGAGCTGAGCCAGGCTCGAAACTTAAAAAGGCATTGGAATTAGGAATAGAAGTAATAGATGAAACTCAGTTTGAAAAGTTATTAAATTATTAATATCTAATATCTTTAATTGGAAATCTAAAAAATATAAATATTTTATGTTATAATTTTAAAAGTACTACAAAAGAAAGGTGTGATAATATGGCAATTACTAAAAAAGAGACAGAACATGTTGCAAAACTTGCAAGGTTAAAGTTTTCAGATGAAGAGCTTGATGAATTTTCAGTGCAATTAGATAAGATAATTCAATATGTAGATAAATTAAACGAAATTGTTACTGAAAATATTGAACCTACTGCTCACATTGTTCCTATACATAATGTTTTGAGGGAGGATGAAGTCAAACCTTCTATGGATAGAGAAAAAATACTCATGAATGCTCCATATAAAGAAAATGGATGCTTTAAGGTTCCTAAAGTTATAGAATGAGGGGTGATAAAATGGAATTGTATAAATATAAAATACATGAATTAAACGGGTTACTTAGGAAAAAAGAAATTAGTTCACAAGAAATTGTAAAATCATATCTTAATAGGATAAAAGATATTGAGCCTTCCATAGATGCTTTTATAACAATATTAGAAGATGAAGCTTTAGAAAATGCTAAAAAAGCAGATGAAAAAATTAAAAATGGTCAGATTAAAGATTTAACAGGAATACCTGTTGTAATTAAGGATAATATTTCTACAGAAGGAATAAGAACTACCTGTGCATCAAAAATGCTTGAAAATTACATTCCACCATATAATGCCACAGTAGTAGAAAGACTCCTTGAAGATGGAGCTATAATTTTAGGCAAATCAAACATGGATGAATTTGCAATGGGATCTTCTACAGAAACCTCTGCTTTTAAAACTACTAAAAATCCATGGGATCTTACTAAAGTACCTGGAGGTTCTTCAGGTGGTTCAGCAGCTTGTGTCGCAGCAGATGAAACAGCATTTTCTCTTGGATCTGATACAGGTGGTTCAATAAGACAACCTGCTTCATTGTGTGGAATAGTTGGTATGAAACCAACATATGGACTTGTTTCAAGATATGGATTAATTGCTTTTGCATCATCTTTAGATCAAATAGGTCCTTTTACAAAAGATGTTACCGATTGTGCAATTGTGCTTAATTCAATTGCAGGACATGATACAAAAGATTCAACATCTGTAAACAGCAAACCTTCTGATTACACAGAATTTCTGAAAAATGACATAAAAGGTATGAAAATTGGTATAGCTGATGAATTTTTTAAAGAAGGTTTAAATGAAGGTGTAAAAAATGAAGTTTTAAATGCTATAAATTTATTTAAACAGTTAGGAGCAGAGATAATTGATATTTCGCTTCCATATGTTGACTATGCTTTATCTGCATATTATATAATAGCATCTGCGGAAGCGAGTTCAAATCTTGCAAGATATGATGGAATAAGATATGGGCACATTGCAGAAAAATATGAAGACCTTATTGATATGTATATGGTAACTAGAAGTGAAGGATTTGGCAAAGAAGTAAAAAGGCGTATAATGCTTGGTACTTATGCTTTGAGTTCTGGATATTATGATGCATATTATAAAAAAGCATTAAAAGTAAGGACATTGATTAAAAATGATTATGATAAAGCATTTGAAAAATGTGACTTGATTGTCGGACCCACTTCTCCAACAACAGCTTTTAGTATCGGCGAAAAGGTTGATGATCCTCTTGCAATGTACCTTGCTGATATTTATACTGTTCCAGTAAATATTGCCGGGCTTCCTGGGATTTCACTACCTTGTGGCATGGTTGATGGGTTACCTGTTGGACTTCAGATTGTAGGAAAACATTTTGATGAAGGCAAGCTGTTAAATGCTGCATATGTTTTTGAAAAGGCAAAAAATTTTAATGCAAAACCTGCTTTAGGAGGTGTAATATGATGGAATATCAAGCAGTTATAGGATTAGAAGTTCATGCAGAATTATTAACAGATACAAAAATTTTCTGTAATTGTACAACAAAATTTGGAGGCGAACCAAACACACATGTTTGTCCGGTATGTTTGGGTCTTCCTGGAGCTCTTCCAGTTTTAAATAAAAAAGTTGTTGAATATGCAATAAAAGCTGGACTTGCCTTAAACTGTGAAATTGCAGAATACAGCAAAATGGATAGAAAGAACTATTTTTACCCTGATCTTCCTAAAGCCTATCAAATATCTCAATATGATTTACCTCTTTGCAGTAAAGGATATATTGAAATCGAATCAGATGGGAAAACAAAAAAAATAGGGATAACAAGAATTCATATTGAAGAAGATGCTGGAAAACTCATACATGAAAATGTGGAAGGTACCCTTGTTGATTATAACAGAGGGGGCATACCTCTTATAGAAATTGTTTCAGAGCCAGATATGTCAACACCAGAAGAAGCTTATAATTATCTTGTAAAATTAAAAAGTATTTTAGAATATACAGAAGTTTCAGATTGTAAAATGCAGGAAGGATCTTTAAGAGTAGATACAAATATTTCTGTTATGCCAGTTGGAAGCACTAAATTTGGAACAAAAGTTGAACTTAAAAACCTGAACTCTTTTAAAGCTGTACAAAAATCCCTTGAATATGAAATAAATAGGCAAATTAAAGCTTTAAAAGAAGGAGAAAATATTATACAAGAAACAAGGAGATGGAATGAGGTAAAAGGGATAACAGAGCCTATGCGTTCAAAAGAAGAGGCTCATGATTACAGATATTTTCCTGAGCCAGATCTTGTACCTATAATTGTTTCAAAAGAGTGGAAAGAAAAAATAAAAAATGAACTGCCTGAAATGCCTTATCATAAAAAAGAAAGATTCATAAAAATGTATGGCATACCGGAATATGATGCGGAAATTATAACATCTTCAAAAAGAATGGCATCTTTTTTTGAAGAATGTACTAAAGAATATTCATCTTATAAATCTATAAGCAATTGGATTATGGGCGAAATGTCAAGATTAATGAATGAAACAGGTCAAGAAATTGAAGATGTAATAATAAAACCCGAGCAGATGGTTAAACTTCTCAAATTAATAGATGAAGGGACTATAACAGGAACAATAGCAAAAACTGTTTTTGAAGAAATGTATAAAAGTGGTATGGACCCTGATAAAATAGTAGAAGAAAAAGGGTTAAGGCAAGTGAATGATGAAGAAGAACTTAGAAAAATTGCACAGAAGATTATAGCCGATAATCCTAAATCTGTAGAAGATTATAAGAATGGTAAAGAAAAGGCTATAGGATACCTTGTCGGTCAGATGATGAAAGCTACAAAAGGAAAAGCAAATCCACAGATGACAACGCAGCTATTAAAAGAAGAACTATCAAAATAAGAAAAACACAGCTTATATAAGCTGTGTTTTTCTTATTTTGAATAGACTAACAATTACAAGTTTTTTATAACAATTAAACAATTTTCACTGAATTCACGAAACAGTATTGTATAGTTAAACTCTTAATGATATAATTATAAAAAATCAGCACAATCTTAAGTTGCGCTGAATTTTAATTTATAATAATAAAATTCCTGCCTAAAATTTTTAATAATTATGTCGATTTTTATATTTTTATATATATATTTATGAATTATATAAAATAATATTATTCTTTTATATTTACAATTTTTGCAATAAAAAATTTATAAAATTTAAGCAGGAATTTTGTATATTATATCTAATATATATAATATAGATAATTCCGACTTGAGTAAAAATTTTTAAATAATTGCTGGGGGTGAGACATGGATAAGTTATTGGGGGAGGAATTAACATATAAAAATAAATTTAAAGAGGGAGGAATTTTTTGATGAAAAGCAAAAAATTACTGATTTTGAGTTTTTCTATTTTATTTGTTTTGTCAGTTTTGTTTTCTGGTTGTTCTAATCAGCCTTCTACATCTTCAAACAATGGAACAACTACAACACAACCTAAAGAAGAACAAGTATTGAATGCAAACCTTGGTGAAGAACCACCAATGCTTGACGCACAAAAGTCAACAGATACAGTTTCTTTTGATGTACTAAATGCGACTCATGAAGGTTTAGTAAGGCTTAACAAAGAAGGAAAAGTTGAAAAAGGTTCAGGGCTTGCAACAGATTGGGAAATTTCCTCAGACGGTTTGACATATACATTCCATTTAAGAGATGCCAAATGGAGTGATGGAACTCCTATAACAGCACATGACTTTGAATATTCATGGAAAAGAGCATTAGATCCTGCAACAGCATCTCAATATGCATATATGCTTTACTATATTAAAAATGCAGAAGCTTATAATGGAGGTAAAGCTAAAGCTGACGATGTAGGAGTAAAAGCACTTGATGATAAAACATTACAGGTAGAGCTTCAACAACCGGCTCCTCAATTCTTGGGATTAACTTCCTTTATAACTTATTTGCCAGTCCAAAAAGCCGCTGTTGAAAAATATGGAGATAAATATGCTTCATCTCCAGATACTATTGTTTATTCTGGACCATTTATAATAAAAGAATGGAATCACGAACAGAATATGGTTCTTGAAAAAAATCCTAACTATTGGGATAAAGACAGTGTAAAACTTGATAGAATAAATTTAGATATGATAAAGGACGATAATACTATTGTTCAAAACTGGGAAGCAGGCCAATATGATGCTATAGGTGTTCCAGGAGCATATATAGATAAATATAAAAATGATCCATTATTCCACCAGATGGCAGAAGCAACAACTTTTTATCTGCAGTTTAACAATAAAAACAAGATATTTTCAAACGTAAATATCAGAAAAGCATTTACTTATGCAGTTAATAGACAGGTTTTCTGTGACAATATATTAAAGAATGGTTCTCTACCTGCTCTTGCACTTGTACCACCAGGACTTCCAGGTGATAAAGAACAGTTTAGAACAGAGGGTGGAAATTATTTTAAAGATGATGATGTATCATTAGCTAAAGAACTTCTTGCAAAAGGATTACAAGAATTAGGTTTAAAACAGCTTCCAAAAATTAAATTTGTAAGTGGTGACAGCGATGTTGCTAAAAAGCATGCTCAGGCATTACAGGAATTCTGGAACAAGAATCTTGGTGTAAATGTTGATATAGTAAGTGTTGCTTTTAAAGTCAGACTTGATATGATGGATAAAGGTGACTTTGATATAGTTTATGCTGGTTGGGGTGCTGACTATAATGACCCAATGACTTTCTTAGATCTTTGGGTAACTGGTGGAGGAAACAATACAGCATTTTACAGCAATCCA
>Ga0315298_1007246_pt1 | contig 14718 bp, 10 predicted proteins | sample WHS_1_MG_FD_203077 | JGI IMG/M metagenome (GOLD analysis project Ga0315298, IMG submission 203077) | Extremophilic microbial mat communities from Washburn Hot Springs, YNP, Wyoming, USA - WHS_1_MG | ecosystem: Environmental > Aquatic > Thermal springs > Hot (42-90C) | place: USA: Wyoming... | reverse complement strand
TTTAAAAGACCTTATGAAGGCTAAGCTAGCATGGTCCCTCTCGTAAGAGAGGTAGCTTAGCCTTCATCAGAGCTAGCTTTGACTCGCTGGGGCAAAGCTAGCGTGTCTTTTAAATATTCTAATAGGTTATAAAGGAAATAAAATAATTTTTGAAATATGGCTAATTTTTAAGATATATCTTTAACACAAAATTTTAGATGCTTATATATTTTTTTTGTATTTAAATATATTCATGCTAATTTTAATTAATATAAGAGGGAGATAAGAGGGAGAAAAACTTGAAATTTTCAAATTATTTTTTACCAACTTTAAAAGAAGATCCTGCAAATTCTGATATTATAAGTCATTCACTTAGTTTAAGAGCAGGTCTTATTAGAAAAGTAGCTTCAGGAATTTATTCTTTTCTTCCATTAGGATATAGAGTTTTAAAAAAGATAGAAAATATTGTTAGGGAAGAAATGAACAATGCTGGTGCTCATGAAGTATTTTTACCAGTGATGCAACCAGCAGAAATATGGCAACAATCAAATAGGTGGTATGAATATGGTCCTGAAATGTTTAAATTATCTGATAGAAATGGTAGAGATTTTTGTTTAGGACCAACTCATGAAGAATTAATAACAACGATAGCTAGCAATGATATATTTTCTTATAAAGATTTACCTATTAATTTATATCAAATCCAAGTTAAATTTCGTGATGAAATAAGGCCTAGATATGGTTTATTAAGAGCAAGAGAATTTATAATGAAAGATGCTTATAGTTTTGCTTCAGAGGAAAAAGATCTTGATAAAGATTATGATCTAATGTATAAGACGTATTCAAGAATTATAGAAAGAATAGGATTAAAATATAAAATTGTTGAAGCAGACACAGGTTTAATAGGAGGAAAGTTCTCGCATGAGTTTATGATTCTTGCTGATAATGGAGAAGAAACAATAGTTTATTGCGATAATTGTAATTTTGCAGCTAATATTGAAAACGCAAACTTTAAAATACTAAACGATAGTAAAGAAGATAAAGATAGCTTAAAAAACTTATTAGAAAATGAGGGAAAATTTGATGGTCAATATAAAAACATTGAAGAAATTTATACTCCTGGAATTAAAACAATTGAGGATCTTACTAAATTTTTAAACGAACCTGCAAAAAAAATAATTAAAACTATAGTTTTAAAAAACGATCAAAATAAATTTTATGCTTTTTTATTGGCAGGAAATAGGACATTAAATTTATCTAAGGCGCAAAAGTTTCTTAAAACAAACTTAGAATTAATAAATGAAGAAAATAATTATTATAATCTTCCAATTGGATTTGTTGGACCAGTAAATTTAAATAAAGAAATAAAAATTTATGCTGATTATTCGATAAAGGATAATTTTAATATGATAGCTGGTGCAAATAAGATAAACTATCATTATAAAAATGTTAATTTGTTTAAAGATTTTTCAGTAGAGGATTGGGGTAATTTTTCCTATCCTTTAGATGGAGATTTATGTATAAACTGCGGAAGTGAATTAAAATTTATTAAAGGAATTGAAGTTGGTCATATTTTTAAATTAGGAACAAAATATAGTGAAAAATTAAAGGGACAATTTCTTGATAAAGATGGGTTATTAAAGCCTTATATAATGGGATGCTATGGGATTGGAATTACTCGTATGTTAGCAGCTGTAATTGAGCAAAGCCATGATGAAAAGGGAATAATTTGGCCAAAAAATATAGCGCCTTTTTTAATTAATTTAATAGTTACAAATATTAATGAAGCTAAATTAAAAGAAGCTGCTGATAAAGCATATGATATTATGTTAAAAAATAATATAGAAGTAATATATGATGACAGAGATGTTAGCGCTGGAATTAAATTTAAAGATTCTGATTTAATAGGTATTCCAATAAAAATTATATTTGGTAAGAAATTTCTAAATAATGAAATAATTGATGTTGAATATAGAGACGGAACCTTAAAAAAGGAAATTAAATTTAATGAACTTGAAAGTTTTTTAAAAAATTTATAATTTTTAAATTTTTGATTCTTAAATATTTATTTTAATTAAATTAAATGGAAGATTTAAATTTAAATAATCAGATTAAATTAAAGGGTACTTTAGAAAAAATTATTTTTAAAAATCCAGAAAATGGTTATATTGTTGCAAAACTTAAATTGGATAATGAAAATAAAGTTGAAACTATTTTTGGAGTTGCTTCAGAGATTAATCCTGGCCAGCATTTAGAGATAAATGGAGAATATATAAATAATCCCAAATATGGCAAACAATTTAAAATCAACAACATTATTATAATCCCACCTGCAACTATTGAAGGAATTGAAAAATATCTTGGCTCAGGTCTTATTAAAGGTGTTGGTCCTGTTATGGCAAAAAAGATTGTTTCTCATTTTAAAGAAAAAACTTTAGAAATTCTTGATAAAGATATAAATAAATTAAAAGAAATAAGTGGTTTTGGTCAAAAAAGAATAAAACTAATCAAACAAGAATGGGAGAAGCAAGCAAAAATAAAAGATATAATGATATTTTTCCAATCTTTAGATATAACCCCAGCATATGCAAAAAAAATTTTTAATAAATATGGTGATGATTCAATTAAGATTATAAAAGAGAATCCATATAAATTGTGTGATGAAATTTTTGGTATTGGTTTTAAAATTGCTGATAGGATTGCTAAAAATGCAGGAATAGAAAAAAATTCAATTTTTAGAATTAAATCTGGAATTAAATATATACTTAATCAACTTCAAGAAGAAGGTCATTGTTATTATCCTTATGATTCATTACTAGAACAAGCAAGTCAAATTCTTGAAGTTGAAATAAATGATGTTAAAAGAGCTTTAAAAAGTCTTAATTCTGAAAAAGAAATTATCATTACTGAAGATAAAGTGTACCTGTATGATACTTATAATGATGAAAAAACAGTTGCAAATGAATTAATTAAAATAAAAATGGAGCCAGCTGAGTCTAAATTAGATTTAATTAATGTTGAAAATAAAATTAATGAGTTTTCTAAAATAGATAATATTTTTATAGATGAAAATCAATTAGATGCTATAAAAAATGCAATTGTTGAAAAAGTTTTAATTATTACTGGAAGTCCTGGTACTGGTAAAAGCACAATTTTAAATTATGTTTTGAAATTATTTGAATTAGAAAATAAAAAAGTAAAACTAGCTGCACCAACTGGAAGAGCAGCAAAAAGATTATCAGAAACAACGCATAAGGAAGCAAAAACAATTCATAGATTATTAGAATATAATCCTAAAACAAATGTTTTTTTAAGAAATAAACAAAATAAACTTGCTTGTGATGTTTTAATTATAGATGAAGCATCAATGTTAGATATTAAATTAATGAAAAATTTATTATTAGCGATTGATTATAAAACAAAAATTATATTAGTAGGTGATGTTGATCAATTGCCATCAGTTGGGCCTGGAAATGTTTTAAGTGATATTATAGATTCAAAAATATTTAAAGTAATAAAGCTTAAAAAAATTTATAGACAATTTGGTAAAAGTAAAATTATTTATAATGCTCTAAGAATTAAAGATGGATTATACCCAAAATTAGACTTTAATACTTCATCTGAAATTAACGATGTTAATGATTTTTATTTTATAGAAAAATCTGAACAAGAAGATGTAGTAAATACTATTTTAAAAATGCTTTTAAAAAATTTACCAGAAAAATTTGGGTTTGACCCTATAAAAGATATACAAATAATTGTTCCTGTTAATAAAGGAATAGTTGGAGTTGATAATTTAAATTATAGGATACAAGAAAAATTTAATAATAATTTAAAAAAGATAACAAGAGGTACAACAGAATTTAAATTAAATGATAAAATAATTCAATTAAAAAACGATTATGAGAAGGATGTTTTTAATGGAGATATTGGTTTTATAAAGGAAATAAATTTTGAACTTCAAGAATTTTTAGTAGATTTTGGAGATAAATTTGTTAGTTATAATTTTTATGATACTGATGAAATTAATCTTGCTTATGCGATATCTATTCATAAATCACAAGGTTCTGAATTTAAGTGTGTTATAATTCCAATACTTACCTCACACTACATGCTTCTTCAAAGAAACTTATTATACACTGCAATAACAAGAGCAAAAGAGTTAGCAGTATTAATTGGTGATAAAAAAGCAATAGGTATGGCGGTAAGTAAAAATAATGCAGAAAATAGGTTTACAAACTTAAAACAGCTGTTATTTGGCAGTTATTGAATTATTTTATTTTCATGTTATAATAACAAACAATATTTTATTAAATTTAATTAATAAACATAGTGGGCAAAACCCACTATTTTTATTGTTTTTATAAATTTTTACAATAGGTGATCAAACTTGAATAAAGAATTAATTACTGCTTTAAAAGAGCTTGAGAAAGAAAAAGGAATAGATTTAAACGTTTTAGTTGATGGCTTAAAAGCCGCATTAATTTCTGCTTATAAGAAAAATTATAAGACTAATTATAATGCAAGAATTGACATCAATTTAAATACTGGAGAAATTAAAGTTTTAAAAATACTTGAAGAAGATGAAGCAAAAAAAGAAGGCGTTGCAGAAATTGATGCCACACCTGAAAATTTTGGCAGGATTGCTGCTCAGACAGCTAAACAAGTAATTACACAAAAAATTAAAGAAGCAGAGCGCGAAGTAATGTATAATGAATATAAAGAACGAGTTGGAGATATGGTTATAGGAATAATCCAACAAAATGATGCAAGATGGACTTTAGTTGATTTAGGAAAGGTTGAGGCTTTACTTCCTTTAAATGAACAGGTACCTGGAGAAAAATATAAAACAGGTGACAGAATAAAATGTTATATTTCCGAAGTTAAAAAAACAACTAAAGGTCCACAGGTAATTGTATCAAGAACTCATAGTGGCTTAGTAAGAAGATTGTTTGAATTAGAAGTTCCTGAAATTTATGAAGGTATAGTGACAATTAAAAGTATTGCAAGAGAAGCAGGTTATAGGACAAAAATTGCCGTAGCTTCTAGTGAAAGAAACGTTGATCCAGTAGGTGCCTGTGTTGGTCCTAAAGGTTCAAGGGTAAAAATGGTTGTTGATGAACTTGCTGGAGAAAAAATTGATATTGTTCAGTATAGTGATGATATTGTAACTTATATTAAAAATGCATTAAGTCCTGCAAGAGTTTTAAAAGTTTTAGTTGATGAAGATTCAAGGTTTGCTCTTGTTGTTGTTCCAAATGAACAGCTATCACTTGCTATTGGTAAAGATGGACAAAATGCAAGATTAGCTGCTAAATTAACTTTTTGGAAAATTGATATAAAAAGTGAATCTCAATATATGGAAGAGCTTAATGCAGCAAGAAAAGAAAGAAAAAATAAAAGATAGAAAATAATAAATTATAATAGGTAAGGTTTATGACATCTTATAGAATTTATCAAATAGCAAAAGATAATAATTTAACTTCTAAAGAGTTAATTGATATATGTTCAAAAATAGGAGTAGATGTAAAAAGTCATTCTTCTTCTGTTAATGAAGAAGAATTACGTAAAATTTTGGATTTTATAAAAAAACCTACCGAAGGTATAAAAAAGGACAAAGATAAAATAGAAAAAAAAGAAGTTTTAGATGAATCAAAAAGCAAAGCCGGTACTAGTGAAAAAGTTCCTAGTAAAGATAATTTAATTAAAAATGATGATAATAAAAAAGATATATCATTAAAAGAAACAAAATTAAATACTGAATTAAAATTTAATGAAAAAGCATTTAATAATAAAATTTCTGAAAATAAAATTCAAAATTTTAAAAATTCCAAAGATGTAAATATAAATAAAAATTCTTTTAAAAGTAGTTTTTTAATTGATAAAGATAAAAAAACTGAAAATATAAAAAAGGAAAAAGAATTTTTATTTAAAAAGGAAAAAATAAAAATAAATCCAGAAATTGATTTAAGAGATGTTGACAAAGAATTTAAAAATAAAAAGTTAAATAAAATTAGTAAGTTTAAAGAAACAAACTTAAAAAATTTAAAAGAAAATATAAAAATTAAACCATCAAAATGGGAAGAAGAAAAAAAGATTAATGTAAGAAGTGTGCTTTTAAAAGAATTAGATAAAGAAGATAAATTAATAAAGTTTAGAGCAAAACCTCCAATTTCTCCAAAATTAAAAAGTTCCTTAGGAGAGCAGTTTATTTCAAAAGTTAAAGAAAGAAAAGAGGAAAAAGGTACAGAAGAAGAAACAAAAAAAAGAGTTGAGATTAAAAAATTAATTGAATTACCTGCTGGGGTAACTGTTAAGCAACTTTCTGAGAGAATTAATGTTCCATCAAATGAAATAATAAAAACTTTATTTAAATTGGGAGAAGTTGTAACAATAAATCAGTCGCTTGATAGTGATCTTATAGAAATTTTAGCTAGTGAGTATAATTTTAAATTTGTAATTATTGGATTTGAGAATAAACTTGATGAGCTATATAAAGACGATCCAAAAGATTTAGTTGTAAGACCTCCAATTGTAACAGTAATGGGTCATGTTGACCACGGCAAAACTACTTTGCTGGATGCTATAAGACAATCAGATGTAGCTGGTGCAGAGGCTGGTGGAATAACACAGCATATAGGAGCATACCAAATTGAATATAATGATAGAAAGATAACTTTTATAGATACACCTGGGCACGAAGCATTTACATCAATGCGTGCAAGAGGTGCAAGAGTTACTGATATTGCTGTAATAGTAGTTGCAGCAAATGATGGGATAATGCCCCAAACTGTTGAAGCGATTGATCATGCAAAAGCTGCAAGTGTGCCGATAATTGTTGCAATTAATAAGATAGATTTACCAGATGCAGATCCAGATAAGGTAAAAAAAGGTTTAACTGAATATGGTCTTGTTCCAGAAGAATGGGGAGGAGATACTATTTGTGTGGAAGTTTCAGCTAAAAATAAGAAAAACATAGATGAGTTACTTGAAATGATATTACTTATAGCTGATATGCATGATATTAAAGGGAATCCTAATGCAGAGGGTTATGGAATAATAATAGAATCAAAGTTAGATAAAGGGATGGGACCTGTTGGAAGTGTTATAGTAAAAAGGGGCACAATCAATGTTGGAGACTTTTTTATAACTGGAAATTCATACGGTAAAGTAAGAGCTTTACAAGATGATAAGGGAAATAAAATTGAAAAGGCACAGTTATCACAACCGGTTGAAATAATTGGTTTTTCTACTGTACCTAATGCTGGTGATAAATTTTTTGTAGTTAAAAACGAAAAAGTAGCAAAAGAGCTTTTATCACAAAGATTATATGCAGAAAATTTATTTAAAATTTCTGAAAGTAGAAGGCATATAACATTAGAACAATTATCAGAAATTGCAAAGTCTTCTGAAATTAAAAAATTAAGCATAGTTTTGAAAGCTGATGTTAATGGTTCTCTTGATGCAGTTGAACAAGCATTAAAAAAATTAGAAACAGAAGAAATTAAAATAGATATAATTCATAAAGCAGTTGGAGCAATTGTAGATAGCGATATTATATTAGCAGCAGCATCAGACGCTATAGTTATTGGCTTTGGAGTTGTACCAACTTCGAAAGCTAAAGCGATAGCTAAAACTGAGAAAGTTGAAATAAGAACTTATGAAATAATATATAAATTAATAGATGATATTGTTCTTGCATTTAAAGGTATGCTAGAATCAAAAACTCAGGAAATAGAAAAAGGAAGAGTTGAGGTTAGAGAAGTATTTAAGATGCCAAAGATTGGAATAGTTGCAGGTTGTTATGTTTTAGAAGGTGAAGTTGAAAGAAATAATCCGGTAAGAATTATAAGAGATGGAAAAATAATTTTTAATGGAAAAATTTCTTCTATTCATAGATTTAAGGAGGATGTTAAAAAAGTTTCTGCAGGTTATGAGTGTGGTATAAAAATTGAAAATTTTCAAGATATTAATAAAGGCGATATTTTTGAGGTTTTTGAAATAAAAGAAGTAACATAAAAATAAATTCAATTATTTTTATTTTAATTAAAATATTTAAGAATTAGTTTTATTAATAACATATTTTTATTAGATTTAAAAATAAAAATAAACAATATAATTTTTACTTACCACTCTTAATTTACTGGGTTAATTCAAATTTATCATATTTTTAAAAAAACTATTTTTATTATAATTTAAATAATTTAAAATACTTAACTTAAGCGGTTTTATTTATTTTTAGATTTTAATAAAAAATTATTTTTTTTATCTTTAAAATAGTAATAAATTTTTAATTAAAAAAATAACCATCTTATGGGTTAAAAATTATGGACAGATTAAAAAAAATAGAAGTTGATTTGCAACGAGAAATTAGCTTTATTATAAATACAAAAGTTAAAGATCCAAGAATAGGTTTTATTACAATTACTTATATAAAACTTTCTTCAGATTATCATTATATGGATGTTTATTTTACTGTAATGGATAAAGAGCAAAACTTAAAATCTTGTCTTGAGGGATTAAATAAATCAAGAGGTTTTATAAAGAAAAATTTACTTGATAGAGTAAAATTAAAAAGTATTCCTGATATTAAATTTGTTTATGATGAATTAATTGATAAAGGTTTTAGAATTAATGAAATTTTAGAAAAAATTAAATTAAATGAGAAATTATAAGTATTTTTTTAAATTATTGGAGAATTTATTTTGGAGTTTAATAAAAATTTAGAAAAAGTTGCAAAATTCATAAAAGAAAATCAAAATTTTATAATATTTACTCATTTATTTCCTGATGGAGATGGTATAGGTTCTTTAATTGCGTTTTATAAATTATTAATTAATCTTGGTAAGGAAGCCTATATGGTTTGTAAAAGTGAATTGCCATACCAATATGAATTTTTACATCATTCAAAGGAAATATTAAAAGACACTTTAGAAATTCCAGAAAAAAATAAATATAACTTAATATTTTTAGATTGTTCTGATATTAATAGGGCAAATTTTGTTGAAAATGATCTTAAAGATATTAATAATTTTATTATTAATATTGACCACCATTTAAGCAATACCAATTTTGGAAATATAAATTTAGTTGATTGTAAAAAATCTGCAACTGCGGAAATTATTTTTAATTTATTTTATAAATATTTTAAAGAACACATTGATGATGTAATTGCTGAAAGTATTTATACGGGTATTTTAACTGATACTGGGAAATTCCAATATTCAAATACAACAAAAGAGGTTCATAAAATAATTAGTATTCTTTTAAATTATGGGATAAATCCCTCATATATTTATAGTAGTATTTATGAAAACGAACCTTTTAATAGATTAAAATTATTAGAGCTTGTATTAAAAAGAGTAAAATTAGTAAAAAATGATATACTTATTTATTCTTTTATTCTAAAAAATGATTTTGAGAAATTTAACTTACCGTTTTCCTCTAATGATGGAATTATTGAGTTATTAAGGACTGTTAGAAATGTAAAAGTTGCCGCTCTTTTAAAAGAAATTAAAGATAATGAATATAAAATATCATTAAGAGCAGCAAATAATGGGGTTAATGTTGCAGAAATTGCAAATTATTTTGGTGGGGGCGGCCATAAAATGGCTGCTGCATTTTCTCAAAAAGATAGTTTAGATAATATAATAAATAATTTAATAAAGGTTATTGAAAAAAAATATTAAAAAAATCAATGAATCAAAAATTCTATAATAATAAAAATGCAAAAACTTTATTATTTACCTATTAGATTATTACCTATTAGAATATTTAAAAGACACGCTAGCTTTGCCCCAGCGAGTCAAAGCTAGCTCTGATGAGGGCTAAGCTACCTCTCTTACGAGAGGAACCATGCTAGCTTAGCCTTCATAAAGGTCTTTTAAATATCTAATAGGTAATATATAAAAGTATAATTTATAAAATAATTTTTAAGATATAGCTAATTTTTAAGATATAGCTTTATTACTAAATTTTAAATATTAATAAAAAATTTATAATGAAAATGTTAAATAATAAAAAATCTAATTTTTTTAATAATTTTAATGGTTTAATTTTAATAAATAAAATTCCAAATATTTCATCTTATGATGTCATAAGAAAATTAAAAAACAATTTTTTTTTAATAAAATAGGTCATAGTGGAACCTTAGATCCTTTTGCTGAAGGACTTATAATTTTATTAATCAATAATGCAACAAAATTATCAGATTATTTTACCTCAAAGGATAAAGAATATATTGCAACAATTAAACTTGGGATTCAAACTGATTCATGGGATATAACAGGAAAAATATTAGAAAAGAAAGAGTTAAAAAAAATCAATAAAGATAAAATAATTGATTTATTAATGTCATTAAAAGGAGAATACGAACAAGAAATTCCAATTTTTAGTGCAAAAAAATTAATGGGAAAACATTTATATGATTATGCTAGAAAAGATTTAAAAGTAAAAAAAATAAGAAATAAAATAATAATTTATGATATTAAATTTTTATCATTTAAAAATGATGAAATTAATTTAAAAATAAAATGTAGTTCTGGAACATATATACGATCAATTGCATACGATATTGGAAAAAGATTGAATTGTGGTGCAGTTTTATCAAAACTTATTAGGTTAAAAATTAATAATTTTAATTTAAAAAATGCAATAACTACTGATGAATTAACAAATATAGTAGAATCTAGCAAGTTAAAAAAAAATAAATTTTTAATTCCGATAGAAAATCTTGCTAAAAGGAAAAAAACTATTTATGTTTATAAAAAATATATAAAAATTTTAAATCAAAATTCTCCATTATATAGTTATATGATAAATATTAATAAAACAAAAAATAAAGATATTTTTGAAAATGAAGTTTTAATTATAAAAAATTATAATTGTAAACAATATTTTATTCATAAATCTTTAATAAGTTTTAATACTTTAAATGTTTTTCAAAATAACCAAAAATTAACAAGGTATATTTTTAAAAATTAAGAGGTTTAAATTGGCGCAGATAATAAATTTAGATAAATTAGATAATGATTTATTTAAAAATAGTATAAATTTTATTGTAATTGGTTTTTTTGATGGTGTTCATAAAGGGCATAAAGAAATAATTAAAAAATGTGTAAAAAGATCAAGGATTTATAATGGAGTAAGCATTGCTTTAACTTTTGATAATCCGCCAATTAATATTTTAAATAAAGAAAATATAAAAAAATTATTAATATCTTTTGATGAAAAAGCAAAATTAATTTCAGAAATAGGTATAGATTACATAGTAAGTGTAAATTTTAATGAAGAATTTTCTAATTTAAGTGAATACGAATTTTGTAAAAAAATTTTGTTAGATAAATTAAATGCATTTGAAGTTTTTGTTGGAGAAAATTTTAGGTTTGGGAAAGATGCTAAAGGAGACTTTAACTTTTTAAAAAGTTTTTTTAAAAACTATAATGTGAAAGTTTATTCAATAAAACTTTTAAAAATAAATAATGAAATAATTTCAAGTACAAAAATAAGGAGTTTTTATAAAAGCGGTGATATAGATAAGGTTAAATTGTTTCTTGGAAGATATCCTACGATAAGCGGTATAGTTCAAAAAGGATTTTCCAGAGGCAGATTATTAGGATTTCCTACAGCAAATATAATAGTTGATGATTTGTATATGTTGCCAAAAAATGGCGTTTATATAGGTAGAGCTATTTTAGAGAATGAGAAAAGGTCGCATCCTGCGTTAATTAACATAGGTAATAATCCTACTTTTGGTTATAGAGATACAATAATAGAAGTTTTTATATTAAATTTTTATAAAGATATATATAATAAGAGCTTAACGGTAAGATTAATGAAATATTTAAGGCAAGAAAAAAAATTTAATTCTTCAGAAGAGTTATCTTTTCAAATAAATGAAGATATTAAAAAAGCTAAAATATTTTTTAGCTCTTTAAGAAAAAATAATAAAAATTAATATTATTTATATTAATTTATTGACTTATTTTAAATAATTTCGTAATAATGTTAATTTGATATTTTTATCAGATTATATATAAAAATTTATAAAAAATGTTAAAATATGTATAATATGTAAAATAATATTTAATAAAATTAATAAAAAAATATTTTTTAATAAATATTTTTAAGTATAAATATAAATAATAATTTAAAAAAATATACTGAAAGGGTGAATTAAAAAGTTGTCTATTACAAAAACAGAAAAGCAAAGTTTAATTGAAAAGTTTAGAATTCATGAAAATGATACAGGTTCTGCAGAAATTCAAATTGCTATACTAACATCTAGAATTAATAGGTTAAATGAGCATTTAAAATTAAACAAAACAGACCATGCTTCTCGAAGAGGCCTTGTTATGATGGTTGGTAAAAGAAAAAGATTAATTGAATACTTAAAAAATCATGATTTACCAAAGTATAAAGAATTAATAAAAGAATTAGGTTTAAGAAAATAAGATTTTAAAATGGAGGCCTCGTAATATTTGGAAAATTTAAATGAAAATAATTTAATTAACGAAATAAACAATAAACAAAAAAGCATAGAAGTTGAAGTTGGTGGAAAAGTTATTAAATTTTCTACTGGTAAACTTGCTAAACAAGCTAATGGTTCTGTACTTTTAGAATATGATAATAATGCTGTTTTAGTTACAGCAGTCATGAGTGATTCTATTGATAGTAGTTCAGATTTTTTCCCATTAGTTGTTGATGTTGAAGAAAGAATGTATGCTGCAGGTAAAATCCCAGGTGGATTTTTCAAGCGTGAAGGTAAAGCTAGTGATAAAGCAATATTAGTTTCTAGACTTACTGATAGGCCTCTTAGGCCATTATTTGATAAAAATTTACGAAACCCTGTGCAAGTTGTTGCAACAATTTTCTCAGTAGATCAAATAAATCCATATGATATCTTAGTTATGAATGGTGCTTCAATGGCGCTTACAATTTCTGATATTCCGCTACAAGAACCAATTGGAGCAGTTAGGATAGGTAGAATTGATGGTCAATATATTATTAATCCAAATTATAATGAAATAGAAAAATCTGATATAGATATAATTGTTGCTGGAACTGAAAATGCAATATTAATGGTTGAAGCAGGTTGTTTTGAAGCAAAAGAAGAAGTAATTGCAGAAGCAATTGAAATAGCTCATGTTGAAATAAAAAAATTAATTAATGTTCAAAATGAATTTCAAAAAGTAGTTGGAGTTAAAAAACAAGAAGGCATTAAATTTAAGTTAAATGAGGAAGTAAAAAATAAAGTAATTGAACTTGCTAAAGATAGAATCGAAGAAGTTTTATTATTTATTGAGCAAAAAGTAAAATCAAATGATATGCTTCAAATACTTGAAGAATCTAAAAAAGGTTATTTTCAAGATGAACTTAAAAAGATAAGTGAAGATGTTAAAAATAATCTACTTACTGAATATCCCGATGATGCTGAAAGCATAGAATATAGCTTAAAAGACCTTGAGAGAACTTTAGTAAGAAAGATGATAATTGAAAAAGGAATAAGGCCTGACGGAAGAAAAGTTGATGAGATAAGAAAAATAACTTGTGAAGTTGGTTTATTCCCTAATACAACTCATGGTACTGGTTTATTTACAAGAGGTAAAACTCAAGCTCTAACAATTTTATCTTTGGGTTCAATGAAAGAAGCACAAAAGATTGAAAGTTTAGACTCAGAAGAATTTGAGTTTAAAAGATTTATGCATCATTATAATTTCCCAGCTTTTTCAGTTGGTGAAACTGGAGCTTTTAGGGGTCCAAAACGTAGGGATATTGGACATGGTGCTTTAGGTGAAAGAGCTTTAAAACCAATGATACCAGATAAAGATAAGTTTCCTTATGCAATAAGATTGGTTTCTGAAATACTTGAATCAAATGGTTCAACTTCTATGGCAAGTGTATGTGGTTCAACATTAGCTTTAATGGATGGTGGAGTTCCAATATTAAATCCAGTTTCTGGAATTGCTATGGGATTAATTAAGGATGAATCTAGTGATAATTTTGTTGTTTTATCTGACATCCAGGGAATAGAAGACTTTTATGGAGACATGGATTTTAAGGTAGCTGGTACAAAAAACGGTATAACCGCACTTCAAATGGACATAAAAATAAAAGGAATTTCAATTGATATAATTAAAAAAGCAATAGAACAAGCAAAAGTTGGTAGACTATTTATTCTTGAAAAAATGTTGTCAGTTTTACCAAATTATAGAGAAAAATTAGCAGATTGTGCACCTAAAATTACAACTTTTAAAATTCCTAAGGAAAGAATCGGTGAAGTTATTGGCCCTGGCGGAAAGAATATAAAAGCAATAAAAGAAGAATTTAATCTTGAAAGTATAGAACTTTACGATGAAGATAATGAAGGTTTTGTTGAAATCATAGCATCTGATGAAAAAAATGCATTTCTTGCACAAAAGAAAATTGAAGCCTTACTTAAAGGTGCTGATGATATAAAAATAGGAGATGAATTTCTTGGAACTGTGGTAGGAATTACTAAATTTGGAGCTTTTATTAATATCGTACCTGGTGTTGATGGATTACTGCATATTTCTAAAATTTCAGATAAAAGAGTTGACAAAGTAGAAGATTATTTAAAGCTTAATGAAAAACTTTTAGTGAAAGTTGTTTCAATAGATAAAAAAGAAAAAAGAATATCTCTTGAAAAGGCTTAATTGATTTTGATTTTTTAAATAAGTAAAAATTTTTTAAAAATAATATTTGAGTTTTTATTGATAA
>Ga0315298_1007243_pt1 | contig 14724 bp, 16 predicted proteins | sample WHS_1_MG_FD_203077 | JGI IMG/M metagenome (GOLD analysis project Ga0315298, IMG submission 203077) | Extremophilic microbial mat communities from Washburn Hot Springs, YNP, Wyoming, USA - WHS_1_MG | ecosystem: Environmental > Aquatic > Thermal springs > Hot (42-90C) | place: USA: Wyoming... | reverse complement strand
CGCCCTTCTGGATGCCTTCGCGGACGAGGGCGGCGGTGACTCCCAGGCGTTTGAAGGTTCGCCGCAACAAGAGCATGGCCGCCGGATTCGAGAGGTCGGACATCGCCACCGCCCGCTCCACCAGCCGACCGCGCACGCGGAAGGCGCCGTCCTGCTCGCGCTCGATACGGAACTCCGGCTGCCGCCCCAACGGGCGCAGCACTGGCACCTCTTCTTCGGCGGGTGGCGCCGGTTTAGGCAGGCTGGCCAGGGCCTTGGCTACCTCCTGCAGCACCTGCGACACCCCCTCGCCCGTGTAGGCGGAGACGGGCAAGACCCTCAGCCCTTTGGCCGCGAAGGCTTGGCGCGTGGCTTCCCATTGGGCCTGTGCCTCCGGCAGGTCCATCTTGTTCACCAGCACGATCTGTGGCTTGGCGGCCAACTCCGCATTGAAGAGGGCCAATTCTTCGTTGACTTTGGCGAAGTCATCGAGCGGGTGGGGAGAGCTGCCATCGATGACGTGCAGGAGCAAGCGAGTGCGCTCGATGTGGCGCAGGAACTCGTGCCCCAGCCCCAGTCCTCGGTGTGCTCCCTCGATGAGGCCGGGGATATCGGCCAAGACGAAGGTCTGATGGCCAACCGAGGCGACACCCAGGTTGGGCGAGAGAGTGGTGAAGGCGTAGTCGGCGATCTTGGGGTTGGCCGCCGTGGCTGCGGCCAGGAAGCTGGACTTGCCCACGTTGGGGTAGCCGATCAGGCCGACATCGGCCAGCAGCTTGAGCTCTAGCTGGAGGGTGAACTCCTCCCCGGGCTCCCCCTTCTGCGCGAGCCGCGGAGCCTGGTTGGTGGGCGTGGCGAAGTGAGCATTGCCCAGGCCGCCACGACCCCCGCGCGCCACCAGCACTTTCTGGCCATCCACCGCGAGGTCTGCCAAGACCTCGCCCCCCCGGCGGACGACGGTGCCCACGGGCACCTTCACGATGGCGTCCTCGCCGCGCGCGCCGTGCTGGTTGCGGCCACGCCCATTCTCGCCATCGCCGGCCTTGAAGCGCCGGTGATAGCGGAACTCCATGAGGGTATTCAGCTCGCGGGTAGCCTGCAAGTAGACGTCGCCCCCGCGGCCGCCATCGCCGCCGTCGGGCCCGCCGAAGGGGACGAACTTCTCGCGGCGGAAGCTGACCGCCCCATCGCCCCCGTCCCCAGCCTTGACGTAGATTTCCGCCTCGTCGAGATACTTAGTCACGTGGCAAATCAGGCGGCGGCCGAGGCGCCGTTGAGGTAGGAGCGGATCTTGTCCGCCACTTCGTCCAGGTCGAAGGGCTTATCTATGAAGTCCACAGCCCCAGCCGCGACGGCGCGCTCTTTGTCTTTTGGCTGGGCCATGGCGGTGATGGCGATGACAGGGATGCTGGCGGTCCGTTCGTCTTGTTTGAGAATGCGCATCACCTGGAAGCCATCGAGGCGTGGCAGCATGAGGTCGAGCAAGATGAGGTCTGGCTTGTGGCTAGAGATTGCGGCTAATGCCTCTTGTCCGTCTTTGGCCTGCATGGCCTGGCAGCCCACGATCTCCTCGACGATGACGCGCATGATGTCGCGATTGTCTGGCTCATCGTCGACCACAAGGACGGTTTTGCTGCTCAGCAAAGCCCCGCTCCTTTCCGCCGCTCCAAGGCCCGCCGACCGCGAAGAGCACGGCCGGGGACCCTAACATAGCATAACTATCTTGAATAGGTCGAAAGCGCACCCGGCACTCTCGCCAGCGGGACGCCGGCACAGCCCGTGCCAGGCCTGCCAACCGAGGATAACGCAAATGCTCCGTGGCTATGAACTCACATGGAATGATAAGTCGCGGGAACAAAGGTGTCAACCGCTTGGCGCAGCCCTGATGCACAAATGAGGCTTGCCGGGCGGCGTCTTCCTTGTTATAATGGGGCCGCTCTTGCAACTGAGTTGCAATCAGCTCGATCTATCGTTTCCGAGCAAGAGAGCAGGAGGTGCTTCTAGCGTGTGCAAGCCAGCGGAAGGCAGCCAGCGGGTGCTCACGCTGGGCGAAATCAGGGTAACGCGCGAGCGCGCGATCTCAAGGTTACGGGATACTGGCCACCCTTCCACCCCGCAGCGCGTGGCCGTCATAGAGGCCCTTCTGCGGGCGGGCGGGCACACCTGCGCCGAGCACATCCTGGAAGATGTCAAGCGGGAACACGCCGACCTCGCCATGAACAAGACCACGGTCTACCGCACCCTCGATTTGTTTCTCTCGTTGGGGCTGGCCACCGAGATGCGCTGCGTGGACGGCCGCGCTCAGTACGAGCTGGCGGACGAGCAAGCCCACTATCACCTGGTCTGCACGCGCTGCGGCGCTCGCCTTGAGCTGGAGCCAAGCGTGGCGGAGGCGATTCGAAGCTCGGTGTGGCGCACTCACGCTTTCGCGGTGGATTTGGCAAGGTATCCGCTGTTTGGGCTTTGCCCGGAGTGTCAAGGCTAGTGTCGCGCCGCTATCTCATCACCGGGGGCGCCGGATTTCTCGGCATCAACCTGATACGCTTCCTACTGGCTAAGGGAGAAGCCGTCACCTCGCTCGACCTTGTGGAGCTCGACCCGCAGCTCGCTGGGCAAGTGCGCGAGATGCGCGGCGATGTGCGCGACCGGGCGGTCGTGGAGCAAGCCGTAGAGGGAGCAGACGTCGTGGTCCACGCGGCGGCAGCTCTTCCCCTTCATCGAAGGGAAGACATTTTCTCCACAGAGATAGAGGGCACTCGCAACGTTCTCGAGTCGGCCCTTGCCCGAGGGGTGGAGCGGGTGATTCACATCTCCACCACCGCCGTCTACGGCATTCCAGACCATCACCCTATTCTGGAAGACGACAAGCTTGAGGGCGTCGGCCCTTACGGTGAGGCCAAAATCAAGGCCGAAGAGCTCTGCCTGCAATACCGTCGGCGAGGCATGCCCGTTTGCATCTTGCGCCCAAAGAGCTTCATCGGCCCTGAGCGGCTAGGGGTTTTCGCGCTGCTTTACGAGTGGGCCAGCGAGGGGAGGAGCTTCCCCGTGCTGGGCAGCGGGCGCAACCACTACCAGTATCTGGACGTGGAGGACCTCTGCCAGGCGATATATCTGGCCGCCACCGGCTCTCGGGAAGCTATCAACGACACTTTCAACATTGGCGCCAAAGAGTATGCGACGGTGCGGGATGACTTCCAGGCCGTGCTGGATGCCGCCGGCTTTGGCAAGAAGGTCGTCCCCCTGCCCGCCGAGCCAGCGATCTGGACCCTCAGGCTCTTGGAGTCTTTGCACCTATCCCCTCTGTATAAGTGGGTCTATGAGACGGTGTCTAGAGACTCATTCGTGTCCATCGAAAAGGCGGAGCGAGTGCTGGGCTTCAAGCCGGTCTATTCCAACCGCGAGGCCCTGCTGCGCAACTACCGCTGGTACTTGGAGCATCGCACCCAGGCGCGAAGCGCGGCGGGCGTCTCCCACCGCTTCCGCTGGAAGCAAGGAGCCTTGGCACTGGCAAAGCTATTCTTCTAGGACCGATCAGTACGTAAAGCCAGGGATAGGGAGGTACAGTCAAATGGAGATAAAAGTCGTTGCCAATGTTCTGGCGGCGAACGATATGATCGCGGAGGAGAACCGACGCATCTTGCGCGCGGCCGGCGCCTATGCGATCAACCTGGTCAGCTCCCCGGGGTCGGGCAAGACGACCCTGTTGGAGCGGACCGTAGCTACCCTCTCCACAGAGATCCCCCTGGCCGTCATAGAAGGCGATATCACTACCTCGCTGGACGCTGAAAGGATTCGCCGCCAGGGCGGCAGGGCGGTGCAGATCAACACCGCCGGTGACTGCCACCTCGAAGCACGCCAGGTGCGCGAAGCACTGGCTCAATTGGACCTTGCTGGCTTGCGCCTGCTGGTCATCGAGAACGTGGGCAACCTAGTCTGCCCGGCTGGTTACGACCTGGGAGAGGACGCCAAGGTGGTGTTAGTGAGCGTGACCGAGGGAGACGACAAGCCACTCAAGTACCCGCACGTCTTCGTGGAGTCCAAAGCACTCATCATCAATAAGCTGGACTTGCTGCCATACTGCGACTGCGATCTGGCGGCTCTGAAGTCTTCTGCCTTGCGCATCAATCCCAAGCTAGAAGTGTTCCCAGTTTCCTGCCGCAGCGGGGAGGGGCTAGAGAATTGGTACGGCTGGCTTCGCGATCAAGTAGCGCAACGCCGGAAGCCATCCTGACCACACCAGGCAGACTGTACCGAGAGAAGGATACCGAGAGAGGGATTCAGATTGAGAGCTTATTTCGACTGCACTTTCGGCGCCAGCGGCGACATGGTCCTGGGCGCCTTGATCGACGCCGGGGTCGAGGTTGAGTACTTGCGCGCCGAGCTACAGAAGCTGGGGGTTGGCGGCTACACGCTCTCGGCCGAGAAGGTGGTGCGCCAGGGGATCAGCGGCACTCAGGTGCGGGTAGAGCTGGAAGAGCACCATCACGCCCCGGTTGACCACGACCACGAGCGCCACAGCGAGCAGCACGAGCACGAGAGCGGCGAGCAGCCTCACAGCCACCAGCATGGCCACGGCCTGAACGAGGTCCGGCGCCTCATCGACGCCAGCGGATTATCGGAGAGGGTGAAGCGCGATAGCTCCGAGGTCTTCCGCCGCCTGGCGGAGGCTGAGGGCAAGGTGCACGGCATTGCGCCCTCGGAGGTGCACTTCCACGAGGTGGGGGCGGTAGATGCCATCGTAGACATCGTTGGTTCCTGCCTCGGGCTGGAGAAGCTTGGCATAGACACCATCCACGCCTCTTCCATGCCAACCGGGAGCGGTACGGTCCGCTGCGCCCACGGGCTTCTGCCGGTGCCAGCGCCGGCGACGCTGGAGCTATTCCGCGCCTGCCAGGTGCCCACCTGGTCGGGGCCTGGCGCCGGGGAGCTGGTGACCCCCACGGGGGCGGCCATCATCGGCTCGCTGGCCACCTTCCGCCAACCGCGTCTGCGCCTTCAGCGCGTCGGCTACGGCTTCGGGCAAACCGAGTTCTCCTGGCCGAATGTGCTGCGCCTCTGGCTGGGCACGGCGATGGATGACGCCCCCAAGGAGAGCACGCTGGTGATGCTGGAGACGAACATAGACGACAGCCCGGGCGAACTCCTGGGGGCGGCCATGGAGAGGCTCTTCGCTGCCGGTGCGCTCGACGTCTACTTCACGCCGATTCAGATGAAAAAGAACCGGCCAGCCGTCCAGCTCAGCGTGATCGCGCCGTGCCAGCGCGAGGTCGAGCTGGCGCAGGTGATCTTGCGGGAGACGAGCTCGCTGGGGCTGCGGGTGCGCGAGGTCTCCTGCTGGCAAGCCCACTACGAGACAAGGATGGCGAGCACTCCTTGGGGGGAGGTGAGAGCGAAAGTGAAGCTGTCGGGAGACCAGGCCCAGGTCTACCCGGAGTACGAGGATTGCCTCCGCCTGGCGCGCGAGAACGGCCTCTCGTTGCCCGAAGTCTACGAGTACGTGCGCCGCACGGCGGCCGCCCAACCGGAATGACCTAGCAGTAGGCAAGAGGAGGTTACGCTATGCACATCCCTGACGGCTACCTGAGCCCCGCCACCTGCGCCACGCTGTACGCGGCCTCGGCGCCCTTCTGGTATGTGGCCAGCCAGAAGGTGAAGAAGGCGCTGTCGAGCCGCACGGTGCCGCTGCTGGCGCTCTTCTCGGCCTTCTCCTTCGTGGTGATGATGTTCAACGTGCCGCTGCCAGGGGGCACCACCGGGCACGCTGTGGGGGCGGCGTTGATGGCCATCGTCTTAGGCCCCTGGGCCGCCGTCATCGGCGTCTCCGTGGCCCTAGCGATCCAGGCCTTGCTCTTCGGTGACGGGGGTATTCTCACTCTAGGCGCTAACTGCTTCAACATGGCTGTCGTAATCCCCTTCGTTGCCTACGGCATCTACACCCTAGGGAGCGGTTCGTCGCCGGCGACCTCGGCTCGGCGGCCGGTGGCCGCGTTCATAGCGGGTTATGTCGGGATCACCATGGCCGCCTTCTTCACAGGGTTGGAACTGGGAGTGCAGCCGGCTCTCTTCAGCGCCAATGGGGTTCCGCTCTACTTCCCCTACGATCTCGGCGTTTCTATTCCGGCGATGGTGATTCCGCACTTGGCCGTCGCTAGCTTCGCGGAAGGGATCGTGACCGCGGCGGTGCTGGCTTACTTGCAGCGAGCTCACCCTTCGCTGCTGGAGCGCCGGCGCCCACTGGCCGCGCCGGTGGAAGGCGGCGAGCCAGCAGTGCCAGCACCAGCGGGCCGCCGGTTGCCCGCCGCTTTGTGGGTCGGGCTGGGGGTTATCGTAGTGCTCACGCCTTTGGGGCTCTTGGCGCCAGGAGGGGCTTGGGCCGAGTGGGGGCCTGACGAGGTCGAGCAATTGGTGGGCAGCGTTCCCGCCGGCATGAAGAGCCTGATGTCGCTCTGGCCAGCCCCGTTGCCGGATTACACGATTCCAGGCCTGGAAGGCAGCTTCAGCGGCCAGTCGCTAGCCTATATACTGTCGGCAGCGATCGGGGTAGGCTTGATCGCGCTAGTGTGGTGGGGAGCGAGTCGGGTGCTGGGCAGGAGAGGCATTGGCGAAAGAAGCATTGACCACCCGGCTTGAAGCAGACGCAGTGCCCCGCGGCAGGCTGGCCGCTGGACGCCGGCGGAGGAAGCGCGGCTTTGTGGCTCGCACGCTGGCCGACCTCAGCGGGGCCCTGGAGTCAGCCCTGCTGGCCGACGAGACGGCCTCTCGGCCTGGGTTGCTGCAGTGCCTGGATGCACGCGTCAAGCTGCTTGGGTTGTTGGGGTTCATCGTGGCCGCGGGCTTTGCCCGCGGCTTCGCCCCTCTGCTGGCTCTGCACGCCCTGAGCCTGTCCCTGGCCGTCGCCTCGGCGTTGCCGGCCGGCTGGTTCCTCAAGCGGGTGTGGGTGTTCATCCCCACCTTCACTGGCCTGGTGGCCTTGCCGGCCATCTTCAACCTCCTGACGCCCGGACCGGCCGCCCTCACGATCCTTGGTCCCCTCTCGCTAGGGCCATTGCTCTTGGCCGACGGCTTGAGCCTCACCTGGTCCGGGCTGCGGGTAGCCAGCCTACTCATCTTGCGTGTGGGGACCTCGGTCTCGTTCGCCCTGCTGCTGGTGTTGACCACACGCTGGACGAGCCTCCTCAACGCCCTGCGGGTGCTGAAAGTGCCAATTGCCTTCGTTCTCGTGCTGGCCATGACTCATCGCTACATCTACGTGCTCCTGCACGTGGTGAATAACGCTTTCCTGGCGCGGGAGAGCCGATCGGTGGGAAGGCTGAGCGCTGGGGAGAACCGGCGCTGGCTAGGGGCCACGATGGGCTCGTTGCTGGGCAAGTCGTACCACCTGAGCGGCGAGGTGTACCTGGCTATGCTCTCGCGGGGCTTTCGCGGCGAGGTGAGAGGGATGCCGGAGCAGCGGCTGGCGAGGCTGGACTATGTCTGGCTGGGAGTGGCCCTGCCGCTGGCAGCGGCGTTCGTGGCGATAGAAGTGGTGTTGGGGGTCTGACGTAAACCCCGGCTCCCTTCTCTAACGGAGAAGGGGGAGAAAGAAAGCCTGCCCCTCTCTCTAGCAGGGAGAGGGAGCGGTACTGGAGAGGCGGCACATCTAGGCAATGAAAGACTCGGCTGCCATCTTCGAAGCGCGCGACCTGACCTTCGCCTATCCCGGCGGGCAGGCGGCATTAGAGGACATCGACCTGGAGATACGGGCCGGGGAGCGGGTAGCCATCCTAGGGGCCAATGGCTCTGGGAAGAGCACGCTCCTCAAGCTGCTGGACGGGCTCTACTTCGCCACCGGCGGCCGCCTGCTGGCCTTCGGCCACCCACTGACGGAAAGCTGGCTGGAAGAGGAGGAGAACGCCTTCGCTTTTCGGCGCCGGGTGGGCTTCGTTTTTCAGGATGCTGACGTGCAGCTCTTCTCTCCCACGGTGTGGGAGGAGGTAGCCTTCGGCCCTCTGCAGCTTGGCCTGCCCGTTTCCGAGCTGAAAGAGCGCGTGCAAAGGGCGCTCGCCGAACTGCACATCGAGCGGCTAGCCGAGCGCCCTACCTATCGCCTGAGCGGAGGTGAACGCAAGCGGGTGGCGCTGGCCTCGGTGCTGGTGCTGGAGCCCGAAGTGCTGCTGCTGGACGAGCCCACCGCCAACCTCGACCCTCGCACCACCGGCACCCTGATCGAGCTTCTGGGCGAGCTACACGAGCAGGGCCGCACCATCGTCGTCGCCACCCACGACCTCGACACCGTGCCCGACATCGCCGACCGCGCCTATGTCTTGAGCGAAGAGCACCGGCTGGTGGGCGAAGGGCCACTGGAGGAGTTGCTGCGCGACCGTGAACTGCTCCTGGCCAGCAACCTGGTGCACGAGCACACGCACCGGCACGGCAACCAGGTGCACGTCCACGAGCATTGGCACGGGCACGTGCACGAATAAGCCCTAGCTAGCAAGCCCCAGCTGATCTGCATGTTCAGCTTTGTAGGCGACGTCGTTCTCGATCCCTTCCTGGGCTCAGGGACCACGATCGAGGCCGCTATGCGCGCCGGCCGAAACAGCATCGGAGTCAAGGCTGAGCCGACGTACATCGCCATGGCCGAGAGGCGCCTGGCCAACCTTCCCTTGGGCGTCACGTTGAGCGTGGAGCACTTGCTTTAGGAGAGCCTTTGGTAGTGCAATGGCAAGCATATGAGGGCATTGAACGGCTTCGTTGACTTTCTCAGAACCTATACTTACGCTGACAAGAACAGAAGGCCGCCGACTGGCCTCGCGCTCCAATATCACCCCGAAGCTCAGTGCATTCGGTGGTCCTCGGTGAGCTAATCGCCGAAGACCTCCTAGATTCCTGCGCGGTCTTGCGCAAGCAAGCTGCTTGAGGAGAGGTGGCCCTCGGCATCAACTACTTCTTCGCCTGGCCCAACGGGAAGGCAAAGACCGTGGATCTAGCTATCGGCATTCCTGCCGTTCCTACTGCCTTCTAACCCCGATACTCCACGCGGAACCGCCGCACGGGAGGCGATTCATCGTCAAGGAAATCCTCGAACGACACTTCGGTCAGTCCTTGCTCCGTGAAGCCGGCCAGGTCGCTTCGGACCAGCGGCCAGGGCATGTGGCCGGGATCGTCGTCAGGCTCGCGGCCTCGCGCCAAGACTAGCAGCGTGCCTCCGGGCGCCACGAGCTCGGCGATGCGCCCGACTGCAACTGCCCGCTCATTCGGTGGCAGCACCTGGAGGGTGTAGGCCTCGAGCACGAAGTCGAAGGCGCCTTGCCACCCGGCGGCCGGCGTAAGCAGGTCGGCGACGACATACTCCACTGCCGAGTTGGGGAAGCGCCGGCGGCTCCACTCTACAGCCGTGGGAGCGACGTCGAAAGCCACCACCCGGAACCCCAGCACGCTGAGCGCCTCCGCATCGTCGCCCAGGCCGCAGCCGACGACGAGAGCCCGGCTGCCATCACCCTTCAACCCTACTCGACCAGCCCATTCCATCAGGTGTGGGTTAGGGCGCAAGTCGGCCCACTGGATGGCACGCGGATCGCCGGCCGCCTGGCGGTAAAGCGGCTCGAACCAGCCGACTGCATCGCCTCTCGATACGTATTCGTAAGCCAACGCCCGGGCACGTCGCCTGGCGTCGTCCATCGTCTTGACCTCCGAGCCGTGATGCGCTGCCGACGGCGCTCTCCAGGGTGCACTCGCGGAAGAGCACGTCCTCCAGGTCTGCCTCCGCCAATTGCAGGCCCAGCAGCCGGCAGCCGACGAATTCCACCCGGTGCAGGCGGGCCTTCTCCCAGGTGGCGCCCTATCGCTGACGTGTTGTCGGCCTGGTAGGCGTGGATGTGGTGTGTGCGGTTGTCTCCGCCCTTGCGGAAGTACCGCCAGCCGGGCAGGCCGAACTCGCCCATGGGCTCATAGCCGAGGGCGATCATCTGGCCGTAATGCTACTCGGCTTTCTCTATGTCCCGCAAGACGAGCAGCATATCGATGATGGGCTTGGTCGGGAGCCCGGGCACGGAGGTGCTGCCGATGTGGTGAATGGCGATCACCTCGTCCCCGAAGATAGCTCTGACCTTCTCCGCCTCTGCCTCGAAGGCAGCCGGCCAGTGCGGATCGTAGTTGGTGACGACTACGCGCATGCTCACCGATATAGCTCTCTGTGGGAACGTTTCATGAGATCGAGACCAGGCGCAAACGCGAGCGATGCCTCAAGAAAGCGCTGCGCAAGTGAGCAGTTTCCGACCGCCTATCCCCCAGCTCGGTGGCATCGCCGCCCCTTAGCAGCCGATCGGCAGGACCGACCAGGAAAGGCGAGCCTCCCCACTGGTGTTCTCGCGTCAGCGCCAGCGTGTCCTGCTCGTGAGCCGTGATGGGCGCCCCGCTCAGCCGCTTCAGCGCGAGGTTGCTGCCCAGGTGGTCGCTATGCGCGTTGGTGTTGACGATCGCGAATATGTCTGATGTTTGGCGGCGCATGGCCGCCAGGCAGAACCTCCACCGGCAGTCCACCTCCGTGCCACGAATGGGCCGGGACCGGTGCCTAAACCTCATCGCCGATGAAAAGCTGCCCGGCGGGCGCGATTGACCCTAGACGGAGACGCCAGCAGACAGCAGCATCCCCCCATCGACCAGCAGGCACGCGCCAGTCACGTAGCGAGCGTCGTCAGAGGCCAGGTAGACCGCGGCCGCCGCGATGTCCGCTGGCAGGCCAGCGCCCAACGGGACCTCGCGGCCGGCGATCTCGACGTTCTCCCGGTAGGAATCGCCCCGCTCCTCAGGATGGAGCCGCACGTCGATGAAGCCCGGTGCAATAGCGTTGGCGCGAATGCCGAAGCGGGCTAGCTCCCTGGCCTGGCTCATCGTCAGCCGCTGAATCGCCGCCTTCATCGACCCGTAGATGGCGTCGGACCCCCACGAGTCGGGCCAAACCCGATCCTGGTGGACCGAGGTGATGTTGATGATCACCCCGCCTCCACCCTGGGCGATCATCTGGCGGGCCGCCAGCTGCCCGTTGATGAAGGCCGCCTTGAAGCTCGGGAAGAATCCCTGGTAGAGCTGCTCCTCGTCGAAGTCCAGGTAAGAGCGCCCGCGAGCCCAGACACGCTGTCCAGCGTTGGCGTTGTTGACGTAGATGTCGAGCTTCCCGAAGCGCTCGACCACCGCTTGGAAGATCTCTCGCATCCGAGCGCTGTCGCTCGCGTCTCCTTGGTAGAGCTCCGCTTCGCCGCCAAGCTCGTGGATCTCCTGCACCGCACTCTCGGCGTTCTTCTGGCTGGTATGGTAGTTCACGGCCACTCGCGCGCCTTCACGCGCCATCGCCAGGGCGATGCCCCGCCCGATACCGTGCGAGGCGCCCGTCACCAGCGCCACCCGATCCTTGAGCCTCAACTTCCCCTCCGATACTCTGCCCCTGATATCCTACTTGTACTCGATCTCGAAGCGCTTGTTGGTGATGAAGAGCGTCAGGACGTCGGTCTCGGCCGTGGCGCCGTGCTCGGCCAAAATGCCCTCGGGGAACCAGACGAACGAGCCCGGCCCGTAGACTCCCTCGTGCGTTTTGAGAATGCCTTGCAGCACGTACATACCGTGCCCGCACGGGTGCGTGTGCCACTTGGTGACGAAGCCCTTGGGGTAGAAGTTCAGAGATACCCTCACGCCCGTCTCGGGGTCCTCGTGGAGCACTTTCATGTAGCTGCTCATGCCGATTCTGGGGTTCGGGCGCTCCTGCCAGGGCAGGGAATTCGCATCACTGGAGATGACCCTCAACTCGCGCTCGTTCGGCAATTCGGTGACCTCCGCACATCAGCGCCCGCTGGGCCAGAGAGGCCTCTGCCAAGCGAGCCTTCGTTCTACCGGCACAACGCTTAGGGAATAGCATACCACGCGGCCGGTGTCAAGCAGACCAAACCTCCGACTAGGCACTAGAGCTCTCGCCCGAAGATGGCGCCAATGCTGGTGGCGTCTGTTAGGTAACGCTGTCCGCCTGAAGCTGAAGCCGGCGGCCTTGGGCGCGGAAGCCCACTTCGAGGGGCTGGGCGCATTCCCTCAAGCTACCTCCACTCCTCTTGCCTGGGAGCCGCGCACGGCCACGCGCACGTAGCCGGTGCCGGCGAAGAGGGTGGCGGCGGCGACCAGAAAGAGGACCGGGTAGCCCCAAAGCTGGGCGATAGGGCCGCCGGCGTAGCTGCCGGCGATCTGAGACAGGCTCTGCGCCATCTGGAAGAGGCCAGAGGCGCGCCCTCTGGCCGCTGGCGGTGCCACTTCGATGGCCATGGTAAGGGCGGTGGCCGTGAACGAGGCATAGGCGCAGCCACGCACTAACTGGGCCGCCACCAGGCCGGGCAAAACCGGGAAGGCGAAATAGATCAGGTACACGCAGCCGAAAAGCCCCAGTCCCAGGGTGAAGGTGAGCCGAGCGCCGAAGCGGTCCACCAGATAGCCGGCCAGCAGCATGGCCGGCACCTCCACGAAAGCCGCCAGCCCCCAAAGCTGCGAGAACGTGGCCCGGCCTAGCTCCAACTCTTCCGCCACCCATAGAGGCCAGACGGAGTACACGGCGCTGACGGTGATGGAAAAGGCGGCCGCCACCACGATCAGAGGTAGCATCGGGCCCTTGGCCAACTCCCAGAACGAGCTGGCCCTATCGCGGCTGGACGGCGACGGCCGAGGGTCGGGCAGGGCCAGGCTGATGAGGAAAGCGACGGCGAACATGCCACCGGCGGCCCGAAAGGTGGTGGGCAAGCCGACAGCCTGGGAAACGAAGCCGGCCACGACGATGGCGATGCTGAAGGCGAGGGAGCCGGACATGCGGTACATCCCTACCATACGTGGCCGGTGGGGATGGCCCTCCAGCAGGTCGCCCATCATGGCCAAGCCAGCCACGGAGAAGGCGCCGAAGGCGGCCCCCTCCAGCAGACGCAAGGGGAAAAGCACCCACCAACTCGGCGCCACCGACATCAGCAAGTAGGAAAGCGCCAGCCCCAGGGTAGAGGCGATCAGGAAGGGCTTGCGCCGGCGCCAGCGGTCCGAAAGCCGGCCCCAGACCAGGCTTCCCACCACCGCTACCGTCGAGTAGCCACCGGCCAGCCAGGCGATGCCGACCAGGCTGGCCCCCAGCGATTCGGCGTAGAGGGGATGAAAGGGCCCGGTGGTGCCGCTGGCCAGGAACTCGAAGAACCAGACGGCCCACAAGGTGTAGAAGCCGAACGACCCACGCCCGGGAAGGCTCAGCATCAGGCACTCCTCGGCCATGCCGCCGGGCACGGCCGAGGCATTATACCACCCCTCACGCGCCGCTTCCCTCTAATCCGAAGACACCGGGGGCGTCCGGATCGGCGGAGCGATGACCGGCTCCAGAGCCACCGTGCGCATCAACGTGGCCCCCGCGCAGATGAAGAGGATACAAAGGATGGCAACACCATCGAAGCCGAACCAGGCCTGAGCGGCCAGGGCAGAGCCGACAAAGGGCGCCACCATACCCCGGAAACCCAGCAGGGTGTTGATGAGCGCCGTGTAGCGCGGCACTTGGCTGGGCGGGGCCAGGCGCAGGATGGCATTGATGCCGGCCAGGTCGATCCCCCCGTTGGCGATCCCCATCGCGGCCGCTGCCGGCACCAGCAGCCAAACGCTCGGGCTCAGCCAGTATAGCAGGGGGGTAAGCACCGTCAGCAGGTGGCTGATCGCCATCACGCGCGTCGCCCCCAGCCGATCCACGCTGCGTCCCCAGTAGAAGTAGCTGAGCAGCCAGAAGGCCGAGGAAACGAAGCCGAGCACTCCGACCTCGGTGTAGCTCGCATGCAGGCGATCCACCAGCATCAGCGGCTGGAAGGGGCCGAACATGAAGAGCCCGAAGCCCCAAAGGATCATGGCGAAAGTGTAGGCGGCGAAGGCGCGATCTTCCCTCAGCAGGCCGAAAGCGGCGCTGGTGCCGAAGCGCTGCACCTCTACCTCCTGGACCCGAATGCGGCTGTAGGCCCCGGCCGAGACCAGCCCCAGGAGCGCTCCCAGAGGGAAGAGCACGGCCGGCCCCCAGTTATCTAGCATGCTCCCGCCCACCAGGCTGCCGACGGTAATGGCCGCGGTCATTCCGATGCGGGTGATGCTCAGTAGCCGTGCTCGCTTCTCGGCCGGGTACATCCCCCGCAGCACTTCCATGAAGATGGGGTTGGGCACAGCGATCAGCAGGTAGAGCAAGACGGCCAGCAGGGTGAAGGAGAGAGGGCCGGTAGCCAGGGGCGTCAGGAAGAGCAGGCCCCGGGCGAACCCTATCGCCACGGCGGCGAAGCGCAGGCGATTGTGGCGGGGCAGCCAGTAGCCGCTGAAGACGTTGAGCACGCTGCCGGCAAAGGGCGCAGCCAGAATGATGGAAAGCAGTAGGGGATCAGCGTCCAGGCGCCGGGCTACCACCGGAATGAAGTTGATGGTAAGCGCCGTAAAGGCTCCCGCGCCCAGGCTGTTGACCATGTCGCATTTCAGATTGTGCCGAGTATCCTTGTCTATCCCGGCGTCTATCCCGGCCAGCCAGCGATCGGTCAGCGTAGATTCCTCCTCGCAAACACTGCCAAGGCCACCGGCCGCTCATACGAGCCGCATCGGACCTTGGCGCCTGTTCTGTGACCATCCAGGGTGCCATTCTAGGGCTCAGGGCGGTGGTGAGCAAGCCCCAAGAACGGCCTCCGGTGGTCGGCGCCAGGAGCCATCGTGCATCGGTCAGCCATGCCAGGAGCCCAAGGA
>Ga0315298_1007242_pt1 | contig 14726 bp, 12 predicted proteins | sample WHS_1_MG_FD_203077 | JGI IMG/M metagenome (GOLD analysis project Ga0315298, IMG submission 203077) | Extremophilic microbial mat communities from Washburn Hot Springs, YNP, Wyoming, USA - WHS_1_MG | ecosystem: Environmental > Aquatic > Thermal springs > Hot (42-90C) | place: USA: Wyoming... | reverse complement strand
AACCAAAACCGTCGGGAACAAGACAACAAAAGTTCGAGACGAACTCTTTCTAAACAAGATCAGGAGCGAACAAACTGGGCATTTTTAAACCGTGATTTTCAGGCCAATTTCCCAGCGTGCTTCACAGGCACATAACCGACGGGGTGGCGTTGGGGTCGAGGGAGTTTGTTGAGGAGGTGTTTGTGAGGTATCGGAACAAGTTTGGGTTGAAGCGGAAGAGCGGGGCGAGGCGGATCCCTGGGATGTTGTTGGGGGAGGTCTATGCGTTGCGCGACCTTAAAGTGAACGCGATCGAGTAAGGGGAAAAGCACGAGGTCGGAGCAAGGGGGTAGGGAGATTTCCAGGAATCAGAGATTGAGCAGGCCGAAAGACTGGCGATGGAGTTCGGCGATGGGGGATTGTTGTTGTGTGACGTCGTTGATCGTCTTGGCAGTGTGGTGATTGGGGAAAAATCCGGGGTTTCAGGGGCGTTGAACGGGGCTGGGGACGCCTTGCTGGATCAAATCTGAGGTTTCCGAGGGTTGTTTGGTGTGGTTGGGGGGTGCTTCGTGCCGGCGGAGCAAATAGAGGGACAGACACGATATGTGGCCCGGCTGATCGGCGCCGGGGGCGACCGAGTCAAATAGAGGGACAGACACGATATTCTGGACCTACAACGGGTTCACCTTCGGAATCCCCCCGGCAGATCAGGCGACTTGGCCGGATGCACGGGAGGTTGTCGTTCGAGTTGAAGGGCCAAGAAAACACGCGCGGCGTCAGGTCTGGTGCGGGGCGACAGAGCGTTACATGCGTAATGAGGCGCATTTCTGGGCGACTATGAATTACGTCCACAACAATCCGGTTCACCACGGCTACGTCGAGCGATGGCAGGATTGGCCGTTCTCCAGTGCTCAAGAGTACCTCGCCGAGATGGGCCGGGAATTCGCGGAGCGGACATGGAAGGAATTCCCTATTCTGGGTTATGGGAAAGGATGGGATGATGCGGACCTTTGAAGTGGAAAGGTAGGTGGTGGGTGTTGGGGTTCTAGGTTGTGCCCAGGACACGCTAAAGCGTGGACACCAAACGCGGGACGTGCCATGCGAGGGCCAATCCGCGCCACTAACGAGCGCGCGTCCCGGGCGCGGCGTTGGTCCAAAGGCGCTCGAGCCGCGGCTCACAGAGAGAAACTGGGGCCTGCCATGTCTGCTACGTGAGGATCGGGATGCTACTTTGGTGCTTGTCGGCGTACCCACGATCCCTAGAATTGGAGAAATCCAGGCGTTCGCTGAAACTGACATGTCACATGAGGCGCAAGCGAAAGAACACTCACACGCCAGAAGCACACAATACATCGGCACCTTACGCCCCTGCACCGGTGGTGCATCTGGAGAAAACCCCCACCCACATCCGCGGTCTGGATGAAATCCTCGATGGCGGCTACCGCCGGGGTTCCTGCATTCTGCTGGCCGGACTGCCCGGGGCGGGCAAAACAACGCTCGCGGCCATGGTCAACAACATGTTGAGCACGGGCGTCGTTTTGCAGCCGCACATTGAAGCGGGCCGGCTGGCTTTCTTCACCCGTTACCCCGAGTCCCTGGGCGCTGAAGAGCACTACTTTGCCGCCCTCGAGCGCATCGAGGCGTTCAGCCCTGCCCACGTAGTGGTGGATGCCATCTCGGCCTGTTATCGTATGGGCGGCAAGCAGGCGGCCTTCGAGTATCTGATGCGCCTGCTCAACGCCTGCAAGGAGCGGGGCATCACCATCATGCTGCTCAACCAGATCACCGGCGCCACCAGTTACATGGAAATCTCCGGCAACGAAATCTCCTCAATGGTGGACACTGCAATCTTTCTCCACTACGAGTTCAGCCTCGGCGAAACCAACCGCGTTTTCCAGGTCTTAAAATCCCGCGGCTCGCGGCACTCGAACCAGAAACGCGAATTCCGCCTCACCGACCACGGCTTCGTGGTGGAGGACGTTTATCTTGGCGAAGGCGACGTGCTCACCGGCACGGCCCGCCAGCGACAGGAAGAAAGAGACCTGCTCGAATCCCAACGGCTGGCGTACGAAATCGAGATGAAGGAGCTCGAATTGAAACGCCTCCGCCTCATCCAAGAGCAGATGCACAAGGCCAGAGCCCGGCGCGCTGCAATGGCCCATCCAGAAAAACCCTCTCTGTTTGACGCACCACCTTCACCCGAAAACCCGCGCTCATGAAAACCCAAAACATTTCCTCACGCGACGATCGGCCCGACGGCGACCTGCCGATCTATCGTTTTCGGCTCTTTGTTGCGGGCGACGAGCCGAACTCACGCAAGGCCCGCGCCACACTGGATCGCCTTCTCGCCACCCACCTGCACGGACGTTTCGAACTCGAGGTGGTGGACGTCTTCGTTGACTACCAAGCTGCCATCGAGCACCGAATCATCGTCGTGCCCACCCTGCTCATCGAGTCGCCGCCCCCGCCCCGGACCATCGTCGGCTCGCTGGACGATCCCGCTCCCTTGCTGACCACACTCGGCCTGAGCAACGGAGGACAACATTCATGAGCCAGACCAATCACCTCACTGAAGCCGAGCTGCGCCAGCGCCTCGCCGAAGTTGAGGCGATCCTCGCCGCACTGCGTTCCAGCAAGGCCGACACACTCATCGGCAACAACGGCCCGCTGCTCTTCCAACCCAAATCCGCCGTCGAAGAGCGGGAACGCCAGCAGCGACAGGCCGAACGAATCGCGCGAGAATGGGCAACCACATTCGACGCAGTACAGGAAGCGATCTGGATTCTGGACCTAGACCAGCGCGTGGTGCGCGCCAATGCGGCCGCGGAAAAGGCATTTGGTTGCCCACTGGCCGAGATGATCGCTCGCCGTTGTTTCGAGATCGCCCACCACACCGACAGACCGATTTCCGGCTGTCCATTTTGCTCGATGCGCGTCAGCCGGCAACGGGAAAGCTTCGAGATGCGGGTCGGAGAACGCTGGTTCAATGTTACAACCGACCCGCTCCTTGACGAGCGCGACAACCTCATCGGCGCAGTGCATATCGCCCGCGACATCACCGACCAAAAACAGGCCGAAGAAAGAATCCGCGAAAGCGAGGAGACCTACCACAACCTGTTCCAAAACGCACAGGTGGGCCTGTTCAGAACGCGTATTTCCGACGGCAAAATCCTCGAAAGCAACGAGCAATTGGCCCGTATGTTCGGCTACGACAGCCGCGAGGAATTCATCGCCGAATTCGTCACCACGAGCAGTTATGTGGACCCCGGTACCCGCGAGCGAATGCTCCGCGAGATTCGGGAAAATGGCACCATTAAGAACTTCGAGGCTCGGTTCTACCGCAAAGATGGCTCGACCTTTTGGGCGCGCTATTCGGCCAGAATCTACCCCGACAAGGGCTGGATCGAGGGCGTAGCCGAGAATATTACCGAGCAAAAGCAGGCCCAGGAGGCGCTGCAGGCCGCGCTGAACCGGAGCCAGCGTCAGCAGGACGCTGTGGCGACGTTGGCCGTCTCGCCCGCAATCGTCGCGGGGGACCTTCCCGGTGCTGTGGAACAAATTACCGAACTTGCGGCTCGTGTGATGGGGGTGGAACGCGTGGGGGTCTGGCTATTCGACGAGCAGGAAGATAAGTTGCGATGCGTTGATCTATACGAGTCTTCCCTGAACCGGCACTCGGCGGGCGCCGTGCTTTGCCGCCACGAATACCATTGCGAGTTCGAAGCCCTTCTTACGGCGAGGTATGTTGACGCCGATGATCCTCTCACGGATCCACGGACGGCCGGTTACGTGGAAGGGTATCTCAAGCCGTTGGGCATTACGTCCATGCTGGACGCGGTTATCCGCAACCAAGGCCGGAACTTCGGCGTGATTTGTTTTGAGCACGTCAACCAGCCCCATCACTGGGAGCCGGACGAGATCGCCTTCGCCTGCCAAATCAGCGATCAGATCGCCCTCCTGCTTATCAACCGCGAGCGCAAGCGGGCGGAGGAGGAGTTGCGGCGCCACGCCGAGGAACTCCGTATCCGGAACGAGGCCCTGACCCGGTTCAACGCCGTCGCGGTCGGCAGGGAATTGCGCATGATCGAGTTGAAACGCGAGGTGAACGAGCTGTGCCTCAAGATTGGCGAGCCTCCCCGCTACAAAATCGTGACAGTCCCGCAAACTTCGGATACTCCCCCGGAGGGTCGGAAATGAACCAGCCTGTCAAACCAGGATTCGCCCCGGAAGAGGTCTATCGCACCTATTTGAGAGGCCTGCTGGCACACGACCACCAGACATGCCGCGCGAGTTTTTTGCAATGGCTCGAGGCCGATGCCGGACTGCGCTCGACCTATGAAGACCTGGTGCGCCGATCGCTCTACGAAGTCGGCGATCTCTGGGAACGGGGACGGATTTCCGTGGCCACGGAGCACCTGGCCACGGCCATCAGCGAAAGCCTGTTGAACCTGACGTATCCCCGGCTCTTTGCGCAGCCGCGCAACGGCAAGTCGGCGGTGGTCACCTGCGTGCCCAACGAGTATCACCAGATCGGCGGCAAGATGGTGGCCGATCTGTTCGAGTTGAACGGCTGGCGCGGCTATTTCCTCGGCGCCAACTGTCCGGTGGGCGATGTCATCAAGCTGGTCGCCGCGAAACGGCCGGAGGTGGTGGCGCTTTCCGCGGCCACCTCGTTCAACCTGGCCAAAGTCGTCAGCGCCGCGACGGAAATCCGCGCGGCGTTTCCCGATGTCGCGATTCTGGTCGGCGGGCAGGCTTTCCGCTGGGGCGGACGGGAACGGGTTGAGCGCCTGCCCGGTGTGCGCTGCCTGACCTCCCTGGGCGAGCTCGAAGCGTGGATCACGGAGCATGGGAAGCATGTTTGACCGTCCGGACATCGCCAAGGCCCTGCAAACGTATGTGCTGGACACCGCGCCGGTGATGGCGCTGCTCCTTGACGCCGAGGATCGGGTGGTGGACGCCAACGACCACGCCCGCCGGGTGCTGGGTGCCGGGGCGGTGGGCCGCCCGTTGGCGGAACAGATCGTGGATTTCCACCACACCCTCGACGTGCCGGCGATTATTCGCCAGGGCGATACCGTGCATCGGCTCACGCTGAACACCGCGGCGGGCCGGCCGGAGACCTTCGGTTTCCGGTTCTTCTCTGTGTCCGTTGGCACCCTCGCGCTCGCCAGTCTGGATTTTCAGGAACAGGTGGAGCTTCGCGAACAGGTGCTGGCGTTGAATCGGGAATTGAACAACCTGACCCGGCAGCTCTACCAAGCGAACGCGGAATTGCGTGAGTTGAATCAGCTCAAAAACCAGTTTCTCGGGATGGCGGCGCATGACCTGCGCAAACCCATCGGCTTGATCATGACCTACGGCGGATTCGTGCTTGACGAGGCCGGGGCGCAACTCTCCGGGGAGCATCGGGAGTATCTGCAAACCTGCCTGAGAGCCGCCAGGGGCATGAAGCAGCTCATTGATGACTTCCTCGACCTGGCGGTGATCGAGTCGGGCCAACTGCGGCTCAATCTGGCCTCGGCCACTGCGCGTGAGATCATAGCCGGCGCCGAGCCGGTGGCGCGGCTGGTGGCGGCAAAGAAAGGAATCACCCTGCTGGTGGAGGAGGTTGACGACACGCGCCGTTTGCGGGTGGACGCGTCCAAGCTGCAGCAGGTTCTACTGAATCTGGTGGGAAACGCCGTGGAGCACTCGGTCTCCGGACAGCGCGTCTGGCTCACGTCCCGCTGGGAGGGCCAGAACCTGGTCTTCGCCGTGCGCGATGAAGGCCCCGGCATCACCCCAGAAGACCAGTCGCGGCTGTTCACGGCCTTCGGGCGGACGGGCCAGCGCAAGACCGCCGGTGAACGCAGCACGGGCCTCGGCCTGGCCATCGCGCGGCTGGTTGTCGAAGCGCATGGTGGACGCATTTGGGTCGAGAGCCGTCCTGGTCACGGCGCCACGTTCTTATTCAGCTTGCCAACAAAAGAAGAAGAGAAGCCATGAACCTGAACTACCTGATCGAAACCGCCAGAAAACTCCGTCAGCCGTCCGCCGAAGCGGCTGCCGAATTCGAGGCCGCGCGCGATGGCCTGGCCGAGGAGCTCAACCGCCGCATGGTGGCCCGGCCAGACCTGGAGAAACTGATCGGCCCCGGAAACCGCGCGATGATGGAAGACAACAGCCGCAATTTCTGCCGGTTCATGGGCTCGATGTTCTTGGCCTATGAGCCGGAGGTGCTGGTGCAGACCGCGCTGTGGGTCTTCCGGGCCTACCGTTCGCACGGGTTCCAGACGACCTACTGGCCGGCGAATCTGGATACCTTTGTCGAGATCGCCCGCGAAAAGCTCTCTCCCGCCGTCTTCGCGGAGACGTATCCGTTTTTCCACTGGCTCATCGTCAACATCCCAAGCTTCGTGAAGATCAGCGACGAGCAACTGGCGGAGCCATTGTCGCCGGTCCCGCGGCATGATACAAAGGCGCAGCCATGAACGACCCCGTGAGAATCTTGCTCGTGGATGACGATGCCGATGTGCGGACCGGCACCGCCCGCCTGCTGGAGAAGGCAGGCTACATCGTGGACCAAGTGGCGGACGGCGAGGCCGCGCTGCAGGCGATCCGGCAACAGCGGCCGGATATGGTCCTGCTGGATCGTGACCTGGCGGGCATGGACGGACTGGAGGTCTGCCGCCGGATCAAACAGGACCCCGCCTACGCGGAAATAGCCGTCATTATGGTGTCAGCGGTCTATGCCGAAAGCAGCCACCAGGCGGAAAGTCTCGAGTCCGGCGCCGATGGTTATATTGCCAGACCGATCGAAAACCGCGAACTGCTGGCCCGCGTCCAGGCCTACGTCCGGATTCTCTCCCTGACCCGCGCCCTGCAATCCAAGGTCAAGGAATTGGAGGTGGCGAACGCCGCCGCGAGTCAGAGCGCACTGGCCGCTCTCAACTTGCTCGAAGATGCCGTGGCGGCGCGGGATCAGGCGAACGCCGCCAATCAACAGTTGCAGCAGGAAATCGAAGTGCGGAAGCAGGCGGAAGCGCGCACGGAACACCTCAACCGGGTGCTGCGCGCCATCCGCGATGTCAACCAACTCATCACCCACGAGCAGGACCGCGAGGCGCTGCTGCGGCGAGCCTGCGAGATTCTGACTTCCACGCGCGGCTACCGCAGCGCCTGGGCAGCCCTGCGCGGCGCGGACGGCGCGGCGCAAACGGTGGCGGAAAGCGGCATCGGCGATGACTTTGCACCCGTGCGCGAGGCCCTGGCGCGCGGCGAGTGGCCCGCCTGTTACCGGCAGGCGCAGGAGCGGTCGGACGGCATCGCGCCGGTCCACGACACCATGCAGAACTGCAAAACCTGTTGCCTCGCCCACACCTACCGCGACACCGCAGCCCTGGCTGGGGTCTTGCGCCATGGCGAGCGCGACTATGGCGCGCTGGTCGTCGCCCTGCCTGTGGGTCTGGCCGATGACCCGGAGGAGCAGTCGCTCTTCCGCGAACTGGTCGGCGACGTGGCCTACGCGCTGCATGCCATGGAGCTGGCCCAGAAACGCAAGCAGGCCGAGGCCGCGCTGCGGCATGAGCGCGCCCTCCTGGAGCGCATCACCAGCGCCAGCCCAGCCGGTATCGTCGTAGTGAATCAGCACGGGCAAATCACCTTTGCCAATGCGCAGGCCGAGAAGATTCTGGGGCTTACGAAGGAGGCCATCACCCAGCGTACCTACAACGACGTGGCCTGGCACATCACCGACCTGAATGGCGGGCCGTTCCCGGACGAGGACCTGCCGTTCCGCCGGGTGATGGCCACCCGCCAACCCGTCACCGACATCCGCCACGCCATCGAGTGGCCGAATGGACGGCGCGTGCTGCTATCCATCAACGGCGCACCGCTCCTGGATGCCTCCGGCGACCTGGAAGGCGCGGTGTTCACCGTGTCCGATATAACCGAACAGTTGCAGGCCGAGGCCGCGCTGCGCGAAAACCAAGCCACGCTTGCTGCCATCTTGCGATCAACGGACAATGGCATTCTCGTGGTCAGTCCGCAGGGCAAGGTCATCAGCTTAAATCCTCGATTTGCCGAGATGTGGCGTATCCCTGATATGTTGCTGCAAACCGGTGGCGATGAAGCGTTGCTTCGATATGTCATGGATCAGTTGGAAGCGCCCAAGGAGTTTTTGCAGAAGGTGCAGCAATTGTACCAGTCCGACGAAGAGAGGTTGGACATAATCCACTTCAAGGATGGGCGCGTCTTTGAGCGGTACACGAACATCGTCGAACGCGACAAGCAGCGAATCGGTCGGCTCTGGTCGTTTCGCGACATCACCGAGCGCAAGCGGGCCGAGGCGGCGCTGCGGGAGAGCGAGGCGCGGTTCCGTCGTCTGTTCGAAAACTCCCTGGTGGGCATCTACCGCACGACGCCCGACGGGCGCATCCTGCTGGCCAATCCCACGCTGGTGAAGATGCTCCGTTACCCCTCATTCGAGGCCCTGGCCCAAGTGAACCTCGAGGAGCAGGGATTCCATCCGCACTATCCACGCCGCATGTTCAAGGAAGCCATCGAGCGCGACGGCGTGGTGCGCGGCCTGGAGAGCGCATGGACCTGCGCCGACGGCACCACGATTTACGTGCGGGAAAGCGCGCAGGCGGTCCGCAGTCCGGACGGGCGGATCGAGTATTACGAGGGCGTGGTGGAAGACATCTCCGAGCAGCGGCGGCTGGAAGAGCAGGTGCACCATGCCATGAAGATGGAGGCCATCGGACAGTTGGCCGGCGGCGTGGCGCACGATTTCAACAACATCCTCGCTGCAATCATCATGCAGACGGAATTGACGGCGATGGAGCAGGGGCTTTCCAAGACAGTCCAGGATGGGCTGAACCAGATTCGCGTTTCGGCCGAGCGCGCGGCCAACCTGACCCGGCAGTTGCTCATGTTCAGCCGCCGCCAGGTCATGCTGCCACGCGACCTCGACCTGAACGAGACCGTGACGAACCTGGCCAAGATGTTGCAACGGATCATCGGCGAGGACGTGCGGCTGGAGTTGCGCCTCTATCCCGCGCCCCTGCGGACGCGCGCAGACCCGGGGATGCTGGATCAGGTGTTGATGAACCTGGCTGTCAACGCGCGCGACGCCATGCCCAAAGGCGGTCGATTGGTCATCGAAACAACCATGCGCGAATTCACCGACGAGACAGCAGCGGCTGTCCCAGACGCCAAGCCGGGGCGCTATGTCGGTTTGCGCGTCAGCGACACGGGGTGCGGCATCGCGCCAGAAATCTTGCCGCACATCTTCGAGCCGTTCTTCACTACCAAGGAGCCGGGCAAGGGCACGGGCCTCGGTCTGGCCACGGTGTTCGGCATTGTCAAACAACACGGCGGTTGTCTCCACGTGGAGAGTGTGCCGGGCCGGGGAGCGACTTTTGAGGTCTATCTCCCAGCCCTGCCAGAGACCGCGGCAGCCGCAGCAGCCGGCGCGGAAGCGCGCCCCGCGCCGCGCGGCGGCACGGAGACAATCCTTTTGGTCGAGGACGACCCTGCTGTGCGGTGGATCACGCGATCTACACTTGAGCGATACGGTTATCGCGTGTTGGAGGCGGGCGACGGCGCCGCGGCGCTGGAGGTTTGGGCGAAACATCGCGAGGCTGTGGCGCTGTTGGTGACGGATATGGTCATGCCCGGTGGATGCAGCGGCCAGGACCTGGTGCAGCGGTTGCGGGCGGACCGGGCGCAGCTCAAGGCGATTTACACCACCGGCTACAGCGCGGAACTGGCTGGGCGGAATCTGCGCCGTACTGCGAACGATGTGTTTCTGCAGAAACCGTATAGGGCGGAGAATCTGCTCGAAGCAGTGCGCAAGTGTCTGGATGCGCCTCCTGACACGCAACAGGACTGAGTGGTTCGCAGCGGGACCAGAGATTCCCAGTGCCAGGAAAGTGCCTTGCCCGCACGGGAGCTTGTATGGAACCGTTTCTGGCGATCGATTGCGATCGCGAGGGAGATGGTGGCTAATAAGCCGGCGTTTGGCGATCTGTGGCCGGCGTTGTGCGCGCACATCTTGATCCACACTGGGCCGCACCTGGCCTGACGGGTCCAGGAGACAACGCAAAAAGTCGTCGCCTCGGAAACCGTAAACCTGGCGCAACAGCGTCTTGATCTTCCGGTTGATCCCCTCCATCCGACCATTGCTCATCTTCGCCACAGCATAGCTCAACAATCCCTCGGCGTGCTCCGCCAAACACTTCGGCACATACTCTCCTGCAAAATCTGCGCAAAAATCGCAGATTAGCGGATCGTTCGAGACCTTTAGCTTCAAACCGTTCACCCGCCAATGCCAACATCATCTCGCCCCTTTCAGCGCGCCGCGGCAGAGTACCAGGCCCTAAACGAACGCCTTTACCTCGCCTGGATCATTGGGTTGCGGCTGCGCCGCCCTGCGCTGATCAACTGCTTGATCCCGCTGGCAATCGCTTTCTCACACCACCCACAGAAAAAATCAGCCATCGCCTCCCGGCTCGGCTGCTCCCACCCCAGCCCCAGCTCCTCCCTCAACCACACCGCCTTCAACCCAATGGGCACCGTCCGCACACTCCGCTCCCTCTTCCCGTGCCCTCCGAACTCCCGACTTTGACAGTGCGGACAACACTCCGGCTCAACCCCCGGCCGCACCGCAAACCAAACCGCCCCCTCCCGCTACTCGGTGTGCACATACCGATACGTGCTGGGAATCCCAAATGCATGATAAAGCAGACTTTGTGACATGGCCCGATTTCAACAAACCGGCTCTCCTCAAGCAAAGCCAGCTTCTTCCACCCCCCTGGGGAAACCGCGAAGAAACGTACCCAGGGATGCCAATGAGGGTCCAAATCCTTGCGCGGGCCGGTGGGGCAGGCGCCGAGCCAGCGAGCCGCCTGCGGCCCGCGCCAAACTCCAAACACAAACCTTCCGGATGACCCACAAATAGTGCTCAAGGCTCGAATTAGAATGGCGACTCCCGCGCGCGCACTTACTCGCGAAATTGCTGCAATACCCATTATTCATTTCTGGATACCGAGTAAATATCGCATGTGTATAAGAGCAACAATCAGCACCGCAAAAAGCGGTGCCAGCCAACCTGATGCTCTTCGCCCAACAACACGAGCCAGCAATCGATCAAGCCCGCATAAGAAAAGCACGTATGTCAGTCCTATACTGAGCCCTGCTGAAATAACCGCAGTCGCCAAATCAATCCCGACCAGAATGGCAAACCCTGCGGCCCCGGCAACGACATAATACCATATCCTCCCAACCGTTTTCATCTCACTACCTCGGCTCAAACGTATTCTCAGTCCACGGAAAGAGCTGTGGAATAGACTGGCTGTTTGCAGCTGTGGCAGACACCGTGCCGTCGGCACAAGCTGTCAGTTCTATCACAGTTTGCTGAAAACTACTCAAAACTGGGATTTTGTGCCCAACCTGAGGAATTCGAATAACGCAAAGGGTCTGCGTCCACTTGAAGCCAATCACGTATCTGTAACATGTTACTCCACAAGGACATGTAGAGCTGCTTTTGCTGTAAAACGCAGGACCTTGTTCGAGTATCAATGTGGGGTTCCATAACCAGCGGCTGGTAACGGCCCTGTATACTGCGGGTGCATCTTGAGCAGTGCAACCGTCGTCTGTGCGTACCGTTAGTTTCGCCTCTAGTGAATTTCGGGACCACCCTGCCATCAAAACATATTGGATAGACAAATCCCACCAAACATTCCACCACACAACTCTTTTGCTAACTGTTATTTCACGAAGCCCTAATACATCTACTTTGTTCTCCGCTTCATTGTGGCCGAACCCAAACATGTTCGCCCCGGCATTCTCAAAAAGTGGATCTCGGCTTATCCACCTCCCTGTACTCGGGTTGTAATACCGGTATCCATAATAGAGGAGGCCTGACTCGGTACCGGTGTATTTGGTGGAATACCGGATCGGGTTGAGAGCGGCCATCGGGCCAGATGCACGGATCGGTTCCGCAAACACACCGTATTCGTAACGGGCACAGACATTCCCGTTGGCTGCGTCGATCAAAGCCGCAACGTTCCCGTTCCCATCGTAAGCCACAAAGGCGTTCGTTGTAGCACTGCCATAATACGTCATTATCAGAGGCCCGCCCACCCCAACAGGCTGCAGCCGCAACAGGGTGTCATTGCTTGCCACGTACCTCATCCCCCAAGGTCAATGCTCATTTCCGCCCAGGGTGACGAACCCGCAGCATCAGGCTCGTCCAACAAGCGCCCCCTTTTGCCCGGCATCGCTGACACCAGAGCAGCGGACCTAATGCAGCGCGACCTGAAGACAACCACTCTCCTTGACTCCGTTTTCGGTCACCAGCCAATTATTTCTCAATAACTCCGCGCTGCACCAAAGGCTCGTTTTCAGATGCACAACCCTGAATCGGATTTGCTGTCAAAGTGATCTTCAATTGTCGGTCGTCTCCGATCGAGAGAGGAGGAACATTCATAATGGCGTTCAAATCCAAGCAAACCAGTTTCAATGACGGAATGCTCAACAGTCCCGTCGGAAAATCAGCAAGCTCGTTGTTGCTCAGGTCAACAACCTTCAATCTCCGGTTTTTCAGCCAAGCGTTCGGAACATCTCGTAGCTGACACTTGATCACCCTCAAATGAACCAGGTCAGGAGGCAATCCCGGAATCAACTTCTCAACGCCAGGAATGTTGGCAATCTCCAATTCCTCGATCGCAGATTTCGCAAGATCCGCTGGCAGGCTCCGGACCGGGTTTGCGTGTCTTCCGTGAATCTCGAGTCGTTTCAACTCCGCAAGCCGAGCGATGCCATCAGGGAGGTCCACCGACCCTACTACAAGAAACAGTTCTCTGAGACTCCGGATCTGATAGATACCGCTGTCGATGCGCACCGTCGCGGGCGCATCAATTCCCAAGTACCGCAACTGGAGGAGATTTGTAAGAACATTGACAGAGGAAGGAATCGTGAGCGCCTGACGGCATTGAAGGTGCAGGTATTCGAGCCGCGAAAAATTCGTGATGGCTGAAAATAAGGCAACTGCCAAATTAGTGCTGCTTGACGTGACCCTTAAACAAACAACGTTCGTTAGCTTCAGGCCGAGTGTTGACCAATCAACAAGCTCCGCGTCAGACACTTCCAATCCACGAATTCCAGCTCGGTCCAACGAATCCATGTTCGTCAGATTGACAATCCAGCGCTGGTTTCTGTCCACAAACTCAACGTATGAGTTTCGCGCCGCCAGCGAATCCCAGTCCGGGACTATGTCTGCAGCCAGCGTCCAAGCGCCTTCCAAGACAAAGCAAACGAGAAGAGCAACCCTCATACTCATAAGCCCACTCCAGACTTCAGTTTCCATGCGCACTTTTTCCGGATGTCCACAGGTGCTGCACCGCCTTTTCCGAGCATTGGGTTGATTTCGTCGCAGTCCTCCCAATCATATTTCTCGATGTCACTCAGGGTGTCCTCAAGTCCATTCAGTCCAATTTGATCCAGTGCTTTGTCCGCTTTGATATAGGCGTCTTTGTAGAAACTGATCCACTGCTCCAGCGGCTTCAATGGGACAGCGGCGGCGCTTGCCTTTTCGAACAGAAGCATCGCCGCGACTACGGCATCACCATTATAGAGTTCCTCGGCCGTGCTCAAGGCTCCAGTCACCCGGCTGACACATTTGTTGAAGCACTTTCGCGTGTCGTTGAGGGATTTGCCCTTGCGTCCACCAGCATTTGCCAAAACATCCAAAACCTTCTCAAGTTGCGCAGCGTAGAACGGGTCTAAGCCCGTTGCGTTCTTGATGCTGACTTTCCAACTGTTGGCCTGGCTGAGTGCCTGCTGAATAACTTTATCGAGTCCGCTGTTCTTAAACATGCCGTTGAGTTCTTCTAGCACGCATTGCAAATAGGCAGCTTCGTTTGGACATTGACAACGCATCGAGCGCTCAAGTACCTTGTGCAGCAAGTCCATTATTCGAAGCAACTGGTCTAGTGAGGCCAAACCCAAAGCGTCAACTTTGTTTATCGGACTGTTTCCAACGATCCCCCACAGGTTTATCCCGCCAAGTTCATCAATTGGATCTCTACTGAGCCACCTTCCTGTTGTTGGGTTGTAGTACCGGTATCCGTAGTAAAGAAATCCTGACTCGTTGTCGGTGTATTTGGTGGAATACCGTATCGGGTTGAGGGTGGCCACCGGGCCGAATACATGAACCGGTTTTCCAACACGCTCCGGGCGCTCTACTTTGCTACAACCGCTCATTACACATGTATGATGTTGTCAATTTGCCAAGACACATGCACCTCTCCTGCACTGCAGATGTCATGCCATCGCCAATGGATCAGCAGCCGGCGCCCTTGACGATCCTAACTCCGTTCAGGACATTCACCAGATACATCCGGCTTCTTCGCTCTGTTCTCACCGCGCATACACAGTCGGCATGCTCCAACACCCGCCAATAGTCCACACCCAAACCCGGCTGGGACCAATCCGGCCCAAAATGACGGAGGCCCGTTCCATATAATACTAACAAAACAACCAATTGCATTCGATAAACACGCCGCTCCGCTCCCTATCACAAGCCATGTCGGCACAGAAGCAAATCGCGGCATCGTTTGCCGATGTCCATGAATTATACGGAACGTCATAAATGATTGCGCATGCCTGTAACCTGTGTTATGTTGCAGGCATGAAAGCACTTGAAATTCCAGATCGAGAGGAAACGGTCCAGGCTATTCAAACGGAAATCCGACGCTCCA
>Ga0315298_1007241_pt1 | contig 14728 bp, 9 predicted proteins | sample WHS_1_MG_FD_203077 | JGI IMG/M metagenome (GOLD analysis project Ga0315298, IMG submission 203077) | Extremophilic microbial mat communities from Washburn Hot Springs, YNP, Wyoming, USA - WHS_1_MG | ecosystem: Environmental > Aquatic > Thermal springs > Hot (42-90C) | place: USA: Wyoming... | reverse complement strand
TATCCCTCACCACTTCGCCCGCGTCCCAACGATCAGCAGGGTATCCCTCCCCGCCCAACGTTGCTCGCGTCTCTTGAGAGACGAGATTGGAACCATCCACCACCTGCAACAGCGTGTCGTACCTCGCCTGGGGTTTCCGGCGAGCTTGCCACAACAAGCTCAGCCCAACGTCCTCGCCAGCCAACGCCTCGGTCTTGGAAGCGCGACCTCCCAGGAAGGCAACATCGTCATTCAGGTTCCGCCTCGCCGATATCGACAACGAACTCAAGGCCCGCGCGGTTTCCTGGGAATCGGCTTTAACGACCGTCAACTTGGTCAGCGACACAAATTCCTGGCCGCTGCCATCTACTTTCAGTGCGGTCCCTGTCAGTGGAGAGTACAGTCGCACCTTCAGATCGTACTGGCCGGGAGGCGTGCCCAGCGGCACGTTGAGATAGAAGTTGTCCGTGAGGTACTCTCCAGGTACCCAGTGTGAGGTTCCGTAGGCCTGGACTATGGGAACGTGGTCGCTTTGCGACCAAACCCTGCCAGAACCATCCATCAAATAGACTACCGCCCGATAATCCTCGTCAGCCTTTGCCAGGCTTCGCCAGACAAGCTTGATGCTCAACCGGCTGCTGGACTTGACCCCCGAAGGCACGTCGTAACCGATCAAAGCGATCTTATTACCGTAGACCGCTTCGATAGTGTTGGGCACCGCCGGAGCGAGGAAGTTCGGACGAGGTTCCAGGGAATAGCGCAGCACCCTGCCTCCAGAGAACCATCTGTCGTCGATCATCAACCCGTGGCGGTCAAACCAGCTTTTCACAAGACCACGAGGGTCGCTCAGGTCTTCACGCGAGAGGACCAGCCACGCACTCTCCTTGCCGGCAGTCACCTGATCCAAAAAGGCTGAGGTAGATTCCGCGTCACCCACCTCCGCCCTGTGCCATGTCAGACTTCCGTGGTAATAGTAGGAAAAAGCAGGATATATATGCTCGGCATTCAAGACGATGGTCTCGTCGGACCGTTCGTTCTCTTCGACGTACGATACAGTTGAGCGCCAGTCCTCCTTCTGCCTCACAAAGAACTGATCCGCTGTCGAGGCCAACGAGACGCTGAAAAGGAGCACGGCTCCTAAAATGCCCAAGACGGTTGCCCATCGTGCTAGTCTAGCCAGGCCCAGAGACAGCAGAAGCAGGTAGGCGGGAAGCGCCACGATGTAGTGCATCCTCAACCCCGCCCTCAAGTTCATCGATAAGGCCAATGAAACCAGATAAGCCAGGACCGGAATGGCGACGAGGTAGAGAGCGGAAAATACCCAGCTATACCCTTCTACTGGTCCATCACGAACGGAATGGGAACCGTTGTTTTGCACGAAGCGAATGACCTCATCTCCCAGAATTCGCGGCCCTTTGCCTCCGCTCTGCTGCGGCTCAAAATGGCACTCTTCATCCCACGTTTGATAGAGCGCTGCTCTGTCGCCGCCCGTGGCCACGGATGACCGAGTTATCACTCGCGTAGCCCGCCAGGACCCTGCGATGCCAAGTCCAACTACTGAGGCAAATATCCAGTGGACCGGCTCAATCCACCTCGAAGGCTGGTCTCCTACGCTGAACGTAACGCTGATGTTCCTTGCCACATCTAGCAAGCTCACCGGCAACTGGTAGTCATGGGGCGCTCGACTGAACTGCTGCATAACGCTTAGCAACCAGGGAGCGAACAAAAGCGCTACCGCCCCCTGTGCGGCCAGCCACCCTTTGAAGCTCACCTTTCGTCTCCCGAAGGCAAAGAAAGCCACGTTTTCGAACAGCAGCACGAAGATGCCGTAGTAGTGAGATAGCATCATCAGGACCGTTGCCAGAACGTATCCAACTGCCAACTCTCGGCGACCACTCTTCAGGAACTCCAGGCAGCATAGCACCGAAACGATGGCTAGAAGGCATACCAGGGCATACATTCGAGCCTCCTGCGAGTACCAGAGATGAAAAGGCGAAACTGCCAGCAGTCCCGCTGCAACGTATCCAGTTCTCCTGCCAAAGAGGCTGGCGCCAAATTTGGCCATCAAAGGAATTGACAGCGTTCCGGCCATCACAGACACAAAGCGGCCCGCAAACTCCGAGTGGCCGGCCAGACTAATCCAGCTACCGAGGATGATGTAGTAAAGTGGCGGATGGTTATCCTCGCGCGTGACCTGGGAAAGGAGTGCAAATATGTCGTTGTGCGACGCCACGTGAAAACTGAAAGCCTCGTCCAGCCAGAGACTTTGCAGGTCCAGGTGGTAAAGACGGAGGGCGAAGCCAACGACAACCACAGCGAAAAGCAGAAGCCTGGCAGAAATCCTCCCTGACGGTTCCTGCACGGTGGCTATTCCTGGCGAGGTTGCCACTGGCGAATCATTTGTGAATCTCGCTCTCACAGCCCCCGAGTATAGCAGATGGCGGCCTGGTCGGGAAGCCGTGAGGTGCCCACGCCACCGACAGAGATTCCAGTTCGCGATGGAACCCTACCATCACCGAATGTCGATCTTAGTGAGGGACACGTAGTCTCCGCCTCCTTCCACAGGAAGCCGCTTCCCTGTCGAGAGCAGATACATGCCGGCGATGACGCTGTACTGTCCAGGGGGCAGACCTTTTTCCAGTTTCAAGTCGTGTCCGTCCAAGATCTTTTCCCCAGGTTCCCAGTAGGTTGTGGGGAACCCACCGGCAACTGGCTGGCTATCTGATTGAGCCACAAGACGGCCTTCCGGACTAAGCAACTGCACAAAGACCGTGTAATCCTGCGTGGGAGTGGCTCGGGCGGTCCAGTGAAGATCGAGGTGGAGGACATTCTCCGATTCCTTCCGTTGCAGATCAAACCCCACCAACTCTATTTCATCGCCCAGCCGCTTGCCCACCAGCGTGGCCGGCACAACATTCTCCTGTTCGAGGCTCGCAACCTTGACGAAGCCTAATTGGATCGTATCTTCTTGACCCCCCTCTCCTTTGACAGGCAGTCGATCCAGCGTTGCTCGGTCGTAAACGCCCCACGCGACGGAGTATTTGCCCGCTGGAACTTCTTTACCAACGGTCAGGTTGTACTGTCCGACGACGATGTCACCCGCTCTCCATTCTCGCGTCGGGAACGCCGGGGAATCATACTGCGCCCACATAGCTCCTTTCTGGTCGAGCAAATGCGAGAACTCCACGTATTCTTGGGAAGGGGCATCCTTGAGGACACGCCAAACGGCGCTCACTTGAAGGCCTTCGCCTTGCTCCACGCGCTGGTCGACGCTGTAGGCGATGAGTTCGACTTGGTCGCCAAGGTTCCTGCTCACTTTCACGAAGGAAGGATTTTCGAGTACTCTCTCCAGGGAGGCCTCGATTTGAGTGGGCGTGAGACGGTAGGCAACGAGCTTCGTGGCGCCATTTTGGAAAAATGAGCGTTCCACCACAGCTTCAGGAGGGAGATACCTGTCGAGTTGCTTGGGGAGCGCCGAGTAGGGAAACAGGTAGAGGGTATCGCGCGTCCCTCCGGCCGGGAAAACGATGGTGGAGTTGCCATCGAACCACCTGACGTACGGATAAATAGTCGGGGCGAGGTGCGCAACAACGGCGTGTGGCTGCAAATCCGTGCTGACGAAGATATCCTCTTTAGAAGGCTGCGCCTCCCGGTCCAGGAAGCGCGCGGCGGCGACGATGTCATCCATGTTTTCGTAGGCAGCGCCGAAGCTGTTTGCCCACACAGTGAAATAGTCCCGATAAGTCGTCGCTCCGTCGACAAGCAAGATCACGGCTATCAGGGCTACGAAAACGCCGTGCGTTTTTCGCGACTGCCATTTTCGCGGCAATCTGGTCGCTGCCAGGTCCCAAATGGCCACAAATCCCACCGCTGGCACCAGATACAACATCGGCACGAGCCCCATCGACCTGAAAGTGTACGCGCCCACATCGTAGGACAGAAAACTGGGGAACATCATCACCACAAACCAAGCGACAACCATAGCGTGGGCAGCACGCCTTCGAACAACGCCGTAGATCACGGCGACAACTCCTGCGTAGAAGAGGAGAGCCACTGTTCCTACGAAAATGGGACGGCCCGATACGTTGTACCTCCACAAAGTTTCGCCGCGCACTGTGAAGGTGGAAAGAAGCTTGATGATGTTCTCCACCAGAGCTCGAATCGGAGATTGCCCAGCTTCGAGCACGCCTGACTGGAAAATCAACACCTGGTTGACTCGGGCAGAAAAAGTGCCAGGATGAGTGGCGAAGTAAATCAACAGAGGAGCCGCCACAACGACGGCGACGAATGCCAGGACAACCCATCCCCGGCGCTTTTCCGCCGATGGCCAACCTTTAGTCAACACCCACCAGATTGCGAAGAGGACCAGCACTCCCGGGAAGAGACGGGCCCCCAGGTAGGTGTAAATTGAGCCACCAAGCGCAACACCAGCGGCCACGTAATACCTTAGCGATTCCCGCCGTAGCGCACGAAAGAGCAGAAAGATGGCCAGCCCCTCCAGCAAGGGCTGGCTGATTACACGATAGGCCTCGCGACTAAGCATGACCTGCCAGAGAGAGAGCCCCAGAAGAGAAGCGCCTATCAGTCCTACCCGGCGGCCGAACATCTCTCGACCCAGCAGGTAGGTTACACTCACTGTTGCCGTGCCCAGCAGAGCCGACGTGATTCGGAGTGGCAATATGTCCTGGTTTCCACCCATCAGCCACATTAGCCCGGCTGAAAGGTATATGTACAGCGGCTCCTGCCCCAGGTAGCCTGGAAAAAAGATGGGGCGTTGAATCCCGCGATAGACTTCCGAGGCCATAACGCCCATGAGCGCCTCGTCGTGGTGCCATCCAGGAGGAATGACATCCAACGAAAGAAAGCGCAAGAACGCAGCAATGGCAACTATAAGGGCTAGCAAGCCTATTTCGATGCGTTTTGACACAATGCAGATACCCCAGGTTCACGGGCACCCAATTGCAGGAGTTACGGGGATCGGGCATGGCCTAACTGCAAGGATCGCAAAGGAATTCCTGAAGATCTTTGCGTTCTTTGCGGTGAAGCGCGGTTCCTTAAGGGCCACCGCGTAAGTCCTGCCAAATAGGAATGCCAACGAGTAGCTGGCGTCAAGATTAGCAGCGTGGATCGCAGAAGTCAACCAACAACTCCGCCGAGCGACATTTCAGCGTCCAAGTATGTAGCAGATAGCCCGTAGCCGCACGGCTTTAGCCTGCACTAGTCGGAGCACTATAGGATGCAAACTTGCACAATTGGTATAACAGATAGCAACCACGAACCAGCCATCCCTCGAAGTGCAGCCAGTACCTGCTCCAGCAAGTTGACGGCTGAAAGCTGATTGCTGAGGGCTATTTACAAGCCCAGCGTGCCTTGCGCCCTGATGCTCGAATCCCACACCAAGCTACGTCTGTCTCTCAACGCTACGGCCACGCTGATTGTGGAGATGCCCTCACGCTGGATTCTCTCTTGGATAGTCTTGAGGGCAATACGAGGAGAGTTGTTTACCGCGCTCAGGTGAGCCAGCCAGAGCGACTGCGATCGGCTCGATGCGGACCGGACCGCTGCGGCGGCCGAATCGACGTTCGAGAGATGGCCATTTCGCCCGAGAACCCGTCGCTTCAAGTACGAGGGGTAGGGACCGTTGATCAGTAGGTCGACATCGTGGTTGGCCTCTAGAATCATAAGATCCGAAGCTCGCAGGTAGTCTATTAGCTCGGCTGGCACCTCTCCAAGGTCTGTGGCAACGCAGACCGAGTCCCCGCCGTACTGGAGAAAGTACCCGACCGTTTCACGAGCATCGTGCGGTAGAGGAAACGAGGTAACAGAGATAGAGCCCACACTTAGCGTCTTTCCTACTGGCACGATATCCGCAAGGCTTGGTGCAGCGGAACCCAGGGCCTGAAGCGTCCCCTCGCTGGCCAGCACTGGTATGTGGTAGCGTTTGGAGAACACCGAAACGCCCGCAATGTGATCGCGATGCTCGTGGCTGAGGAACACTGCCTGCACATCCGTCGGATGAACGCCCAACGCGCGCAACTCGTCGGCCACCCTCTTAGCGCTTAAGCCGCAATCGATCACTATCCTCGCGTCGCCCGCGCACACCAACAGGGCATTGCCGGAGCTGCCACTCGCGAGGCAGGTCACCCTCAAATCACCGCTCCTCCCTTTCGAGAGATTGAAGGTACAGCCTGTCCTCTTCGCTGAGTTCCACTCGCCCTAGCAAATCCGGCCTCCTCTCGAAAGTGCGCTTTAGAGCTTCCTCCCGCCTCCACTTGGCAATGGCTGCATGATTCCCCGAAAGGAGAACGTCGGGAACCGACCACCCGCGGAATTCCGGCGGTCTGGTATATTGCGGATACTCCAGGAGGCCCTGGGCAAACGATTCCTCGATTGCGGATTCGGCCGCCCCCAGCACCCCCGGCACTAGCCTGGATATCGCGTCAACGAGCACCATGGCCGGCAACTCGCCCCCGCTGAGCACGTAATCGCCAATTGAGATTTCGTCGGTCGCGAGATGCTCGCGAACCCGCTCATCCACCCCCTCGTAGCGTCCGCAAATCAGCACTAGATGCGCCTTCTCCGCTAGCGCCTGCGCAATTTTCTGGTTGAACACACGTCCAGAAGGAGACAGAAGTATTATTTCTGAGCATTCCCCGGGAGGAAGGCTAACCTGGGAGAGGACCGCCTCCACCGCCGAGAAAATTGGCTCAGGCTTCATGACCATGCCGGCGCCACCGCCGTAGGGATAATCATCCGTGGTGCGATGCTTATCCCGCGCCCAGTCCCGAATATTATGCACGTTAATGGAGATGATTCCCTTTTCCTGCGCCCGTTTCAGAATGCTCTCGGTAAGAGGGCCTACGAACATTCCTGGGAAGATAGTTAGAATGTCGAACCGCATCTCTGGCTACTCGCGTTCCTGCTGCCCGCCACTATAACACATAGGAGAGGAAGTTTCTACAGCCTGCTTCCCCACTTCCTCCAGCACAACGCGGGCAACACGCTCGGGCGTGAGCAATCCTCGATCGTCTTGCCAGCGAAGGATTTCAACTCTGTCGCCGCGCGGTCCCCATATCGCCGGGTCAGTGGGCCCGAACAGGGCGATCGTAGGCGTGCCCACAAGAGCAGCCAAATGGGTTACACCCGAATCGTTGCCAAGGTAGGCGTTACACTTCGCGATCAGCGCAGCCAAGCGTGACACCACTAAACCGCAAGCGACCGGAACGGAGCGGTCAAGACAGGACATCACGCCGGTAATTGCTGATTCATCGGCCGGGCCACATATGAGGACCACAGCCACGCCCTCTCTATGGAGACGATCTATTGCTCCAGCGAACTTATCTGGTGACCAGTTCTTGCGCTCGCTTCCGCTTCCCGGATGCACCGCCACTACCGGCATTACACCAAGGTTGAAGGCAGACAAGTATTGCTCGGCCCAAACTTGGGCACTTGCCGATGTGCGCAACGGGAACCTTGCTGGAGTAACTGGCGATATCCCAAGAGGTGACAAGGTTCGCAAGAGGTGATCCGCTACGTGCATCTGTGCGCCCTCCTGCGGTGCCGAAGGCGCTATGACAGTCTTTTCTATCCCCATTCGCTTGAAGCTCGCTGCCACTATGCCCTCTGCATCCTTGAGCCAGCCCACGGCAATGTCGAACTCACCGATCGTACTGAGGGCGGATTTCGAACCATCCTCTCCTGGGGCTGTGGCATGGTGCAGAAACAGAGTAAGCAGTCGCACGTCGTCCTGAGAGATGCCTTCGTCGGCGACGCCGGCTTCCTGAAGCAGCTTGACTCCCCCAGCGTGGCCGACGAGCGTGATATGCGCATCGCTCACCGAGGTCCGCAAGGCCACTAGCGCTGGTACGGCTAGGAGCAGGTCGCCCAACGCGCCTGGTCGCAGCAACATTATCCTTACCACAGTTGCCCCCTTCAGGCTGAGTCAGGTACAGCGGCCGGTCTTGGACGCCTTACCAGCAGGACTGTGGCTCCAGCGACCACTGTTAGCGCAGCAAGAACGATCCAGGCTATGCCATAACTTCCCGTCACGTCGAAGACCCAGCCGGCAAACGCTGGCCCCAGAATTCCCCCGACGGTCATTACGGCCACTACGAGGCCTTGAATGGAGCCGAAGGAGCGGCGGCCAAATTGCACTCTGATTAAGGTTGACCGCAGCACAAGGGAGCCTCCGATCGCCGGACCAAACATGGCCAGAAAGAGGACGAGCTGAGAGGTCACCTGGGCCGAAAGCAGCAACACCAGGCTGACCGCCTGAAGCAAGAAACTGATGGCCAGCAGGTACTTTTGCCCGAACAAATCTCCCAGCCAACCGAAGGAAAGTCTCCCCAGCACGCTCAGGATTGGAATTAACATCGCCGCGAGCGAAGCCGTCTCCAGCGGTAAGCTCACGCTCAGGAGATAAGGCATTATGTGCAGCGTGACGGCATTCGTGACCATGAACTGGATCATATACGCGAAAGCTATGATCCAGAAGACTTTAGCCGCCAGAGCCAGTTTGACCGTGTACTCTGGCTCGGATTGGCTGGGCGAAAGCTTCACTTTCTGGGGCTCAGTGCCTCGATTATGGCGTTCCCCATCGGGCAGATATCCGTACTTCTCAGGGCGATGGCGCAGGAGGAGAGAAGGGATAAGAACAACGAGCCACGTGGCGATGCCAAGAATTGCCATGGCTGATTGCCAGCCATAGAGCTCGATGAGCCACGCGTTAACTGGCACCATCACTCCGCCAATGCCATAGCCCGCCACCACGATTCCCGTAGCCAATCCTATCCTTTTCCTGAACCACCCTGCTATTGCGGTTGTAGTAGTCACCTGACCCAGCCCACTCCAGCCGATACTGAGCACCACGAAAGCCACATAGAATGTCAGTAGCGAGGTTGTTCGGCTGAGCAGGAGAAAGCCAGCTCCGGTCAGCAAACCGCTGGACGAGACAACCATCCGCGGGCCAAATCTGTCGACAAGGAAACCCATCGCCGGGGCCATCAAGCCCATTTCCACGCTTCGCAAGGCGGCAGCCAGAGAAACCAGAAAGTAGCTCCAGCCAAATTCATCAACTATCGGATCGATGAAAGCTGTTACACTGTAGAAAATCCCCCCGGCCCATATTGAGACAATAGCGCAGGAGAGAACGATCCACCAGCCATAGAAGAATCGTCCTTGCCCTATTGCTGATTGTTGTAGTGAAGAGTCAATCTGGCAATCATTCTTGCTTTGCAAATTCGTGCCTTTTTGTCATCGACTGGTGTAGTCTCTTATACTCCTAAATTGGTCATCTGGCAAGAGGGCTGGGGATGGCCAATGTGGCGGGCGCGCTCCACTTGATATGAAACTGCGTTCCTGCTATTATGCGAGCGGCCACGAATTGCAGCGGAGACAGTCACCGTGATTTTTGATTCCCACGTCCACATTGCCACTCCCGAGGCTATGGCGGCCTATGGCCCGCCGTTCCAGTCATGTGCCTCTCTCTATGCCAGGACCCCCCTATCAGATTTCTATGGGCGGCCCGACCTCTCGGTCTCTCTTGAAGATACATTCGGCCACCTTCAAGAATGCGGCGTCGTAGGCGCCGTGATCGCTAACGTGGACGCGAGCTTCCGCTGGAAGAACAGGTTCAGCAACGAGAACATGGTTGAGGCTATCGCTCCCTACGGTGATTTCTTCAAGCCATTCGCCAGCGTCGACCCTCGCCTACGGAGAACCGCCGTCGCCGAACTGCGACGGGCATTTGCCGAACTCGGCTGTGTCGGCTTCAAGGTGCACCCCTCCTATCAAGAGGTCTATCCGAACGACCGGGAGTTGATGTACCCACTGTACGAGGTATGCCTGGAGTTTGACGCTCCGGTTCTGTTTCACACGGGCTCGACTCGCCTTTATCCAGCGCCGATCAAGTATAGCCAACCTTTGCACCTCGACGAAGTAGCCATCGACTTCCCGGACGTGAAGGTCATAATGGCCCACTGGGGTTGGCCCTGGGTGGAAGAAGCTTTGGCAATCGTCTGGCGCAACGAGAATATCTACGTGGACCTCTCGGGGCACCTACCCCAGCACCTGCCTCCCGTCGTTTGGCACTATATGCAGTTGCCCGACCTCCGGGATAGGTTCTTCTTTGGAAGCGACTATCCCTTCCTGAAGCCGGGGCGGATTCTGAAGGCTTACGAGGATTTCGATCAATGGCACTGTCCCCTTTGCAACAGGATTGAGCGCTGGAAGGATGGAGTAAAGGACAAACTCCTGGGCGAGAACTTCCTGAAGCTAATCCGCAAAGAGAGATGATATCGACAGGAGGCGCGCTAAATGGATTTCCAACTAAGCGAGGAGCAGATCCGGATCCAGAAACTGGCACGCGAGTTTGCACAGAAAGAAGTTGCGCCAATAGCTCGCGAGGCAGACGAAAAGAGGGAGTTCCCGTGGCATCTGGTCCCGAGGATGGCGGAGCTGGGTTTCCTTGCCGGTCCAATTCCTGCCAAGTACGGCGGGAAGGGCCTCGACTACATTAGCTTCGTGAACGTGTACGAGGAGATAAGCAGAGCGTGCTCATCGGTTAGAGGCTTCCTGGCCGTCCACGTGGGTCTCCATTCCCTGTGCATTTACGATTGGGCCAACGAGGAACAGAAGATGGAGTTCCTCCCAAAGTTGGCCAGCGGAGAATATATCGGCTGCTACGCACTAACCGAGCCCAACGCAGGCTCGGACGTAGCCAGCATGGAGACAACCGCGACCAGGGACGGTGACTACTACGTCATAAATGGGGTGAAGCAGTGGATCACCAACGGCAACCGTGCTGATGTAGCTCTGGTATTTGCCAGCATTGACCGCAGCCTCAAGCACAAAGGGATTTGCGCCTTCATCGTCCACACTGACACACCCGGGTTTCACCGCCAGCGGATGGAGGGGATGGAGCTAGGGCATCGCGCCTCGGATCACGCACTCATTCGCTTTGACAATATGCGCGTGCACCGGCGTTACCTCCTGAGCAACGAAGGAGATGGCTTCAAAGTAGCTATGGGCGCTCTCGACCACGGACGCCTCGGAGTAGCCGCTGGCGCGGTAGGAGTGGCACAAGCGTGTATCGACGCCTGCATTGACTTCGCTCGCAAGCGGAAGCAGTTCGGACAGCGGATCGGCGACTTCCAGCTGATCCAGGAAATCATCTCCGATATGGTAGTCGAGACAGATGCCGCCCGCCTCCTAGTCTGGCGTGCGGCTGACCAGAAAATGCGGGGCATCAAGAACACAAAAGAGACGTCGATCGCCAAGTACTTCGCTACCGAGGCTGCGGCGCGAGCGGCGAGCAACGCGGTGAGCCTCCACGGCAGCTACGGATACAGCAACAGATTTCCGGTGGAACGTTATTACCGGGACATCAAAGGCTACCAGATATACGAGGGCACCAACCAAATACAGCGGATAATCATCGCCCGCGCCGCTCTCCGCGAGGCAGATATGGCCGAAAAGTGAGTACGCGGTATATCGTCGGTACTTCGGGCTGGCACTACGATCACTGGCGGGATCGGTTCTATCCCGAGAACCTGCCGAAGTCAAGGTGGCTAGAGTTTTATGCCCAGCACTTCCGCGCTGTCGAAGTGAACAACAGCTTCTACCGGCTCCCCAGTGAAAAGGCCTTCTCCAACTGGTACGACAGGTCGCCGGACGAGTTCATTTTCGCGGTCAAGGCCAGCAGAGTGATCACACACTATCGCAAATTGAGAAACGTAGAGGAGCCACTTAGTAGGCTACTCGATCACGCAAGAATGCTCAGACACAAGCTCGGCCCGGTGCTTTATCAACTACCGTCCTCTCTTCATCGTGACGATTCGGTGCTAGAAGACTTCCTCGCGATTCTGCCTTCGGGCGTCAAGCACGTCGTGGAGTTCCGACACCAGTCTTGGTACGATGACCGCGTTTTCGAAATCCTGCGACGCCACCAGGTGGGGTACTGCGTTGTAAGCATGCCACACTTTGAGTCTCCTTTTGCTGTCACCGCGTCGTTCTCCTACATCCGCTTCCACGGCAGCGCGGCGCTGTACGCGGGCTCTTACTCGCACGAGGAGATAGACCGCTGGGCGAAAAGAATCCACGACGAAGCGCGCAACGCTGAACAAGTCTTCGCCTTCTTCAACAACGACGCCGAGGCAAACGCGGTCTACAACGCGCAAGAATTGGCCAGCAAGCTTTGACCCGCAAGCTCAAACAGTGTACGTAATTGGTACAGGTAGGAAGCTCATTTCGACCGATGTGGACGTATTGCGTACACTATGTGTCCCCGGTGCAGGTGCCTGCGCGTTCGGCCGGGGAACAGAGCTGCGGATTTCGGGATCGGATGGAACGGGAAGAGAGAGCTTCCCTAGCTGCGAACATGGTTCAGAACTACGGTGACAATTGGGCCACGGCAGGGTCGAAGCGTTCGCGAAAGCACCTTGGAAGACGTTGGGATACGTGCTAACGCTTCGCTTCTGCGGGCTTCCAGACCCGAAACGCAGAATTATCGAGGAGATCGATGCAGAAAGTGGCCTCGAGACAAGACCTTGGCACGATTCTTGCAGCAACAAGAACTGGTGGGCTAAACCAAATGGCACTGAGACCCCAAAGAGTCTGAAGTTGGTTATCGAACAAGGCAAGGCACTTAAAATTACGCTAGGCGCAATTTGTGAGGGAATCGAGGCGAAGAAGGTGCCGGCGCGTCAAAGAGGGAGATCTTACCAGGTTAAGCGCCGCCATTTGATAAAATACGCCATGCAGTTGTTGAGCGAAAAGAATCGCATTCGAGTTGAATTCGGAGCAGAAGCTTAACTTATTGATGTTCACGTTTTAGTTTAGTCTAGTTGGCCTCATCCCCACTTTTCCTCCTTTAGTAGGGGGCACGGGTTCCAGCCGCTCGTGCCCCATTTTCTTGCCTGGTTTCTTATTGCGAGGGCAGGCAAATGTGGAATATAATGTAAATATACGTTCTAAGACACCGTGAAGACACATTTTGCAGTGGCGGGGACCGCGCTGGAAAGGGGCCAGGGGACACCCGCCATTGCCTGCGGAAACGGGTTCATCTGAGAGTCAAGTAATGAGCAAGAAGCACATACTCATCGCCGACGATGATCCTTCTATAAGATCGCTGCTCAAATCCTTCCTCGAAAACGAAGGTTTCGCCGTTTCTGAAGCAAAGAACGGTGCCGAGGTGCTGGGAACCCTAACCAATGGGAAGCCTGACCTGCTGGTGATGGACGTCAGAATGCCTGAGTTCAGTGGCATCGACGTCCTTCAGAAGATAAAAGACCAGAATATGGAGGTTCCCGTCCTCCTAATGACCGCCTACGGCACGTCTAGCGCTGCCATAAAGGCTATACAGTTGGGAGCCCACGACTACATAACGAAGCCATTTGCGCTCGATGATGTCCTTCACACAATCAACCGCTTCTTCGAGTACCAGGCGCTAACCAACGAGGTCAAGACCCTTCGCAACCAGTTGGGCGAGTACGACCCGGCAGAACGAATCGTTGGGCGCTCGGCATCTATGTTGGAAGTCTACAAGACAATTGGCAAGGTGGCCAAGACCGACGCGACAGTTCTGATCACCGGCGAGACCGGAACCGGGAAAGAGCTAGTAGCCGAGGTTATCCATCAGAACTCCCTAGTGAGGCACGGCCCCCTCGTCAAGGTGGCTTGTGCTTCTCTGCCCGAGACACTCCTGGAGAGCGAGCTTTTCGGCCACGAGAAGGGTTCGTTCACCAGCGCTTACACTCAGCGCAAGGGCCGCTTCGAGATAGCTAACAAAGGATCGATCTTCCTTGACGAAATCGGGGAAATGAGCCTTGGGACTCAGAAGAAGCTGCTGCGTGTGCTTCAGGAAAGAGAATTCGAGCGCGTAGGAGGCTCTACCCCTATCAAAGTCGACGTGCGTGTCATAGCGGCGACCAATAAACGGCTGAGCGACGAGGTTGCCAAGGGAAACTTCCGAGACGACCTCTTCTACAGGGTCAACGTCATATCAATCCATATGCCTCCGTTGCGCGACCGTAAAGAGGACATACCACTTCTCGTCGAGCATTTCCTGAACAAACACCGCTTCAGCGCCAACAGCCCTCCGGCAAGGATTTCTGAGGATGCGATTGATGCCCTCGTGCGCCATGACTGGCCGGGTAACGTTCGTGAACTGGAGAATACCATTGAGCGAGCGGTGGTGCTGTCTCAAGGCGGAGTTATCACGCCACAACACCTGGTGCTGGCGCCACTCACCGAGCGAAAGTTCCTGGACCTGGGACAGAGAGTGTCCCAGCGGGTGCCGATGAAGGATATAATCTGCGAAGTCGAGAAACAGCTGATACTCGAAGCACTCGATCAGGCACAAGGAAATCGCAGCCAGGCAGCCAAGATTCTGGGAATCTATCGCCGACTCCTCTACGCCAAGATGAAGGAGTACGATATTCCTACGTAGAAGGCCGCTGCGAAATATCCGCGAGGGCAAGCAATCCAGACTCTGACATAGCCACTCGCCGCTGGCCAGGAAGGTTCAGTCGAACACCGACTGTCGGAATAGCACCCCGCTCTCGTAGCGACCGATGAAGCTGCGTCGAATCTCTCTGGTTGGGAGTTGTGCACGCAGGCGCTCGTGTTCTTCCCGAAGTCTCTTGCAATACTCTCCAACAGCCTCTCGCATGATCTCTTGAGAGACTTCGATGGTTTTCGAGTCCCTGATGGCACCGTTAATGGCATCATGTAGTCTCAGCATCTCCATATA
>Ga0315298_1007240_pt1 | contig 14730 bp, 12 predicted proteins | sample WHS_1_MG_FD_203077 | JGI IMG/M metagenome (GOLD analysis project Ga0315298, IMG submission 203077) | Extremophilic microbial mat communities from Washburn Hot Springs, YNP, Wyoming, USA - WHS_1_MG | ecosystem: Environmental > Aquatic > Thermal springs > Hot (42-90C) | place: USA: Wyoming... | reverse complement strand
CGTGAACCGCATCCTGACAGCCGACGTGGAAGACTTCAAAAAAATAAAGGACAAGTTAGAAAGAGAGCTCGGCCTAAAAGTAGAAATCCTAACCACACAACAATCATAAAAAAATACCCCACATGAGACACCCAAGGCAACTAGCAAAATACACCCTCACATACCTCGGCACAGCGGGGCTCATAGTCCTCCTAGCGTCAGCCGTCCTCCTCATCCTACTCGTAGACAACTACAACGACACGCGTAGAATAAACGTCCCACTAGCCTCACTAACATTCACAACCTACACCCTAGCACAGGCACTCCTAGCCTCCGCAGTAGCCTCATACACAGCCACACGCACACACTTCGAGACGCCACCCATACCAGAACTCCCACAAGCAAAAACAGTAGCCCTCATACCAGCATACAACGAAGAGGGAAAAATAGGCAAAGTCATAGAAAAAGCCAAAAAACACGTAGACCTAGTAATAGTCGTAGACGACGGCTCCACAGACAACACAGCCCTCGAAGCACAAAAAGCAGGAGCAATCGTCATAAGACACCCACAAAACATGGGCAAAGGAACAGCAGTCAAAACACTCATAAAAGCCGCACTCAAAACAAACGCCCAATACGCAGTCCTAATCGACGCAGACCTCCAACACGACCCAGACGACATCCCAAAGCTACTAGAACCCCTAACCCAGGGCAAAGCAGAACACGCAATCGCAAACCGCTTCCCCCAAACCAAGATGCCCCTCGTACGCTTCATAGGCTACAAGCTACTAGCCACACTACACGCCCTACTCATCAAGCCCCTACCAGACCCATTCAACGGCTACAGGGCATTCACCACCAAGGCACTCCACCAACTAGACAAAGACTACGACCCATCCTACGGCATAGAAACCGAAATCAACCACACACTAAGAAACCTACCCACAGCCAGCGTACCATCCAAAATACAATACACAACAGCCACAAGCAAAGCAAACTTCCTCCTACAAGGACTAAACCTAGCATGGACCATCACGTGGATCTGGATAACACACAACCCAACAAAAACCCTTGCAATAGCCACTGTACTCTACACAGCCTCAGCACTACTCACAGCCCACGTAGCAACCCTATTCAACCTTTCACGCTACATACGACTAACATACACAGCACTAGCACTCACACTACCAACAATAGCCACAACACTAACAGTGGCATCAGCGATAGGTCTAATATTTTATCTTAAAGTAGAACAGAACTAATTTTGGCCATAGAAATATATTAATTTATTTGATTATATGCGCTCAGAAAATCATTTTTTTAATTTACTTCCAGAACCTATAAAAACTGACCTTTCTTACTATCAAGAAGAACCGCTTAACATCGCTGTTATAGGATTTGGTAAAATGGGCATCGCTCATGCTACAATTTTGAATCTCTTGCATAAAGGAGCAGTAAAACATATCGTAGATCGAAGTGATTTAATCAGGATTGGTGGAAGAATTCTTCTTAAAAATATTAATTTTTGGAAAGACGCAGAGAAACTACTTAACCGCACAGATATAGATGCATTTTACGTTACAACACCCACTCAATCACATTTTCCCATATCTAAAGAATTATTAGAATCCGGAGCCAGAGGGATATTTATTGAAAAACCACCCACAATCAATTCATATGAGACGGAAATCTTAGCTGAGCTAGCCAAAAAATCTGTTGACATGGTAGGATTAATGAGAAGATATTCATTAACATTTCGAGAAGCCAAAAAATGGCTTGATACTGCGTTAAAAAACAAACATATAAACTCTATTAAAGCCTATATAAAATATGGAAGTATCTCTACAATGACGAAACCAAAAAGAAGAAAAGTAACTAGGGGTGTTCTATTGGACATGGGTATATATCTCTTAGATCTTCTGGTATGGTATTTCGGCGATCTTCAAGTTGTTAATGCTAAGTATAAAAGTCTTAGTGGTGGAACGGACGATATCTTTTATGCTGAGCTAGCTACAAGCAAAGGTCATCCAGTCTACATTGAAGCTGATTGGACTGATCCAAATTACAGATTTCCAGAAGCAAAAATAGAGATTAAAGGAGATGACTTCCTATTAGAAGTTAGCGACGATAGTTTAATTCTAAAACTTGAAGGAGAAACATGGAAAAGACGTAAACCCGAATACTACGCTGGATTCCCGCCAGTAAACTTAGCATACCCAGAATACGTAATTGAAAATATGCATTTTCTCACATGCTTAAGGATGCAAACTAAAACAGAGACCTCTCTTATTTACGCCGTAAAATTGATGCAAACAATCGATCAATTATATGAGACAGCACAGCCATGGTAGTAAAGATCCTTATCGGTGACAATCCTTTCCTTGGGATAAGTCACTTAGAAAGAGAGAAAGGCAGAGAGACCTTAAAATCGTTAACACTACAAAAGAAGATGGAAATTTTAATATCCGCTCTTGAGAGTGGTGCACATGGATTCACATTCTCCACACATCCGTATAATTTGGACTTGCTTATATATATACGAGACACAGAAAAAGCTTTACTTAAAAAACTTGATTTTTATATACTAACCCCCTATGCGGCTGAATACGTAAGACTAACGGACACAATGGGAACAAATAACTTGGTGAAAACTATTTTTTTAAGAGGTCTTAAGATGAGTCCTTTGCATTTACTAAGAAGACTTCCATATTCCGTGATCAGCCTCTTCTTATATGAAAATATAAAACCCTACTTAGATATACTCCCCAAAAACAACGTCAAAGCTATTCTCCTGCACGAAGTTTTATCAGAACCCGTAATAGCTTTTGAACTTTCGAATGTTATCAAAGAGTTAAAAATATTTTTCTCAAAGGAACATGTAGGGTTTGGTCTTGAAACTCGGAACATCTCGTATCTTGACAATTATTTCAAGCGATGTGAAGAAAGTGTAGATTACGTGATGACCCCTATGAATCCTTTAGGATATCAAATGGGTATAAAAGAAGAAGCTGAAAAAACAATCATTAATCTTTCAAACAAAGGTCTCAAAATTATCGCTATGAATATTTTAGCTTCAGGAGCATCTAAAATCGAAGACAGTGCTTCTTACCTTCGACGTTTTCAGCGCAACCTATATGCTGTTGCATTCGGTACATCTAAGCCTGAGAGAGCAAGGACAAATGTTCTCGTCTTAAATAAATACCTAAATCAATAACGATGCCTCTAAAGCTGGCTCTTATTGGATCAAGAGGTATACCTCCAAAATATGGAGGGGCCGAAGTCTTTGCATATGAACTTTCTAAAAGATTAAAGAATTATTTTGAGATCTATGTTACCTGTGAAACTGACCACTATGGCATTGATGACTATGAAGGCATTAGACGAGTTCACGTAAAAGCTCACCACAAACAGCTACTAACACTCCCAGCTATCTACGACATCATTGAAACAATCTACCTTCTCTCAAAAATCAAAGACATCGACATCTATTATTATCTTTTACCTGACGGCGCTTTTGCCGCAATATTAGCTAGACTGGCTGGAAAGAAAACTCTAGTTAACACGGATGGCATAGAATGGAAACGAATGTTCGTAAGAATGAATTACGCACCGCTCTGTCGAAAATTACTATACCTTGTGGCTGGAATATTTCTTTTAACTTCAGAGTTTCTCTCCTGCAAAATACCCCACGTAACAATAGCTGACTCTCTAGCTATAAAAATGTACCTCCAGCAAAAATGGCGACCCAAAAAAGTAGAATACGTCGCCTACGGTGCTCGCGTCCTACCCAAAGTAAGCAAAGAAAAAGCAAAAAGAGTCCTGGAGAAAATCGGACTAGAACCATACGAATACTACTTAACAATAAGCAGGCTTCTACCAGAAAACAATATACACATAGAAATCGAAGCAATAAAAAAGACAAACACACATAGAAAACTCGTAGTGGTCGGGCCTGTAGATACAAAAGAACCCTACGTACAATATCTCTTAAAACTAAAAGATGACGACCCCAGAATAATCTTTACAGGCGCCATATATAACCCTGAAATAATATCAGCGCTCAGAGCAAACTGCAGAGCATACATCCACGCCTACACAATGGGAGGAACAAACCCCTCCCTCCTCGAACAAATGCTTTACGACAGACCAATCATAGCCTACGACGTACCCTTCCACAGAGAAATACTCAGAGAAAAAGGTTATTACTTCAAAACAACGTACGAGCTGGTAAAGATCATTGAAAGTATGGAGTTGAGTGCTACAGTGTGTGATTATGCGGAAAACCTAACGGTATTCTCGTGGGACTTCATAGCTAATAGATACATCAAAATATTTCAAGAAATGTCAGGCGCGCTAGGAAATGCTTGCTCCATCTATTGATCGAAATATCGTTCGAAAAATGCTGTCAGTAATTCCAAGGTGAGGAGCTTATTGTGTATATTGGGTGCTTGAATTGTGAAAAAGGTAAAAATGTGTTAGTTAAAGCTTTCTCTCTAGTTAATGACAAAAAGAAGACTGCGCAGCTAAATGGATTAATTTTTGGCTCAAAACCAGTTATAGCCGTTGTTTTTCCCGAGACTTCCAATCTACCGGGGGGCGGTTATATTAGATTTTATAGAATTCAAAAATATTTACAAAGAAACTTCGAATTTCTTTTCGTAACTTACAAAAGTTATACCGATAAGGCCAAAATAATTGAATTATTATATGCCCTCTTTATCCCTATAAAAATGATAAAAAGAATAAGAGAGAAACAAGCTGTAGCGGTTTTGGTTGTTAATGAGTTTATTACAGATGTAATAATAGGTTATCTTCTTTCCTCGCTACTTAATTTAAAATTCATCGTATTTATGAATTCTGAACCAGTCAAAGGCTTAGTAGGTTTCGGAGAATCGAAAAAATCCGAAAAAAGCATAATTATAGATATCTTGAAATCAGTTAAAGAGGCTGGATTACACCCGTTACTTATAATTTTTACTTCTTTTGTTTTCTATCTTATGATATTATTTTTGCGAAAAGCTATTGTTATACCCCTTGCTCCCCATCTCTCTGTAAACCTTAAACAACTAGGCTTAAAAGTTTTACCTATTTATCCAGGTGTGGGATGTTATCCGCAGAAAATTGAAGGTGGAGGACGATGGATAGATGCTCTTTATGTGGCTTCATTATTGCATCCTCATAAAGGAGTGTTTGATGTTTTAGAAGTATGGGAAAAGGTAGTCAAACATAAACCAAGCGCAATATTACTCGTTTTAGGTAGAGAAAGTTCATTCTTTAGTTTGGATATTTTAAAAGACATATTGCGTAAAAAGAAATTAGAAAAAAATATTTTCATCATATCACGAAAAGAAAATATCCCTAATAATTTTATCCTCAAACTAATGTCACAAGCAAAAATATTTGTCTATCCTTCTAAAAAAGATGTATGTCCACTTGTAATTGGTGAAGCATTAAGCCAGGGAACTCCAGTCATTACATATGACTTGCCAGGCATAAAATTTGCCTATAGCAGTTGTCAAGCCGTTTTAACAGTTCCTACAGGTGATATCAACAAAATGGCAACTCATGTTATGGAGTTGCTTGATAACTCTTTGCTTACTATGACTTATAGCAAGATTGCCATAGAATGGTGTAGTGCGAATTCATGGGAAAAAGTATCACTAAGAGAAGCAAAAGCTTATTTGAAGGCTTTAATAACTTCTTAAAAATTCACATCCATAGCCTCTTGCCAGCGAGGCGTGCGATAACCCTTGTAGATAAGAAATTTTTTGTACATAGAGTCGTGAGCTGCATAGGAGGTATTTACGAAAAGGTTCAATTGTGACTAAGCAGGCAATCTACGGTCTCTTGGTAAGTCGTACCAAAAATTTGGGGGATGATGTACAGTCTTTAGCTGCCGCGCAGTTCCTTCCCAGGATAGACCTATTTATCGATCGAGATAACCCCAAAGTGCCCTTACATCTTAAGAATGAGCTAGGAGACAATACTGGGATAAAGGTGATTATGAACGGCTGGTACACATTAAAACCCTTATCGTGGATCCCTGATCCCATGATTAAACCTCTCCTAGTATCGTTTCACATACATCCCCCACTTGTCGATCTCTTTTTAAGAAGAAATAGTGTAAAGGAGTACCTTAAGCGCAATGGGCCTGTAGGCACTAGAGATCTTTATACATATGAAATATTAACAAAACGTGACATTGCAGCTTTCTTCTCTGGTTGCTTGACTTTGACATTAGATTACAAGTATAAATTTGACAATATGCATGAATACATTTTTGTGACCGATTTAAATGAAAAAATAGTTAAAACAATAAAGACATTTTTAAATGAGAAAAAAGTAATAGTTTTTTCTCAAAATTTATTTAGAAGTACATCTGAATCACTTTTGCCTGATAAGGTTAAGAAAATAATTAAAAGAGTTTTAGGGGAGGCTAATTACTCATTACTTTATATCGTGTCTTACAATTTGTTTGATATACACAAAGAGCATGCTACAAACTTTATAGAAAGATTACATTTGGCTGAAAAGTTTGTTTCATTAATTGGACAAAGCCAACTTGTCGTTACATCCCGTCTCCATACAGCTCTACCCGCATTGGCATTTAGAAAACCTGTAGTATTTGTTAATGATAACGTTAGTGATCCTAGATTCTCGGGCTATCGGAATTTTCTTTACCGGTTCACATCAAAAAATTTTGCATATTTTATAAAAAAAGGTGGACTTGAAGATCTGACTAAAGTGTTTGACGTGATTCCTAACGAAGACATCTTAAGTAGCCTAAAAAGAAGGCTAATCAATATCACTACTGATTTCATATGAATATTTTGCTTATTAATCCATTAGATGCACTGGATGATGTTCTATCACATATAGCTACTAATCTTTATACAGTTAAGGAAATAAATTCCATGCTGGAATGTTACGAAGTAAAAACGAAGAAAAGATGTTTATTATTGAAACTGCCTAAAAACAATATTTTAAGAATTATCATCAAATATACAATGTATATTTACATTTTTTTAAAACTGGCTAACAAGCTGCACGTAATTATTGTGAATCAAGAATCTCCAGAGCCATTGATAACCATACTCCTGGCGAAAATCTCTGGTAAAAAAGTAGTTGAGAGAATTGGAGGATCCCGTAGCTATTTGATTTATTTCACTCTCCACAGCCCGGTACCTTTAACCTCCAAAATTTTTTCTATTTTTGCGTTAGCTAGTTTAAGATTCTCTTTAATCATGTGCGATTTTTTGGTTTTAAATTGCAATGCTTTATTATATGAAAACTTGTATCGAATGTACAGGAATAAAATTTTCATAATATCGAATTCTCCATCAGAAGTATTCTACAATAGATTTAAAATTATCAAAGAATTTAATGAAAGAAATTTTGTCGTAGGATACGTCGCAGCTTTCACTTTAGCGAAAGGTGTGGTGTCACTTGTTCGGGCTGCGAAAATCGTAATTCGAAAAAATCCTTCCGTGAAATTCCTCTTTATAGGCGATTGGCGGCGATCGTCCCCACCCTTCTTAGGACTTCATCTTAAGAAAATTGTTAAGGACGAGCCTAATATTATTTTCATCGGGAAAATTCCTCACTACAAAGTTCCCGAATATATGAACGAAATGAGGTTGTTAGTGTTACCTAGCTATACGGAGGGCACGCCCAAAGTAGTGCTGGAGGCGATGGCATGCGGAACCCCTGTCTTAGCAACAGCAGTTGGGTGCATCCCTGAGGTACTAGCAAATGGAGAGTATGGCTATATTACTTTAAGGAGAGACCCTGAGAGTCTTGCCGAAGAGATTCTAAAAGCTTTATTCAATGCAAGGAATGAATCTTTATCAAAGAAGATAAGAGACTATGTTAAGATCATTTATAATTTTAACGAAAGTCTAAAATCATGGCTTGAATTATTAAAAGAATTAGACAAGTATGCTCGAAAAAATAGAGCTAGATAAAGGTATATTTATAATAAGCATTGACACAGAGTTTGCATGGGGCTTCATTGATATAATAGATACTAATTTAGCTAAAAAATACATATATATTAGTAAAAGAAGAAGCAGAACAAATATATTAAAAATTCTCAAAATCTCAGAGGAATTGAATATTCCTATAACCTTTGGCTTTGTAGGAAGACTATTGCTAGACGATAGTCAATCACACAACAGCATATTGCACGCCATAGATGTCTTCCATCAAGTATTAGGTTCACGAGTAGAGCACGAAATTGCATGCCACTCGTTCTCACACATCGATTTCAGTAGATGTTCTCGCTGGGAAGCTCAACAAGATATTCGAATGTGTAAAAAGATTATGAAGGATTTTGGGGTAGATCCAGTTAGCTTTTTGTATCCACGAAATAGAATCGGCCACCTCGATATTTTGGAAAATGAAGGATTTAAAATTTTTAGGTATAAAATAAGACATAAATATGCTAAAATTTTTCTCTTGAACTTATTTAGACAACAATATAACTTACCTTCAAAAATAGATAACCTCTTAGCTATTCCTGCAAATTATCTTTTCCAATCTTCTTCTTATATGGGTTCTACAGCTTTGTGGATTGCTACATTAAAGGCTTTAAAAGAAGTTGCCTTTAAACGTAAGATTCTTCACATAATGTTGCATGATTATATCGAATCTGATATCATTATATTGTATCTAAAACATATATTGACTTTTGCTAAAAAGCTCGAACTTCAAAATTTAATAGAGATAAAAACAATGCGAGAAACTTATGAGAAACTTAAAAATGCGTGACAAAAATAAAAGTATCCAAGTATATGCTTTAGTCCCCGCGTTTTTTGGTCTTTCAGGTGATGCCGTAAATGAAAGACAATTCATTTTAACTTTTGCTAAAATTAGCAATATTAAAGTTACTGTTATAACTTTTATAAGTGTCTTAGATATTATCCTTCCTACGAGAGCTAAGTTTATTCGAAAGGAAATTTCGAGAGCTAAGGAAAGAAATATCACAGTGATTCCCTTGCCATCGTTATCTTTTGTAATTTTAAGTGTGTTTTACTATCCCTTTGTATCGCTAATTTTATCTTTTTACCTACTGCTAAAAATAAAAATTATGAAAATTCGACCAATTATATATGCTAGAAATTCACGTTTGGGTTTAGGATTAGTTGAGTTTCCAGAGGTAGCTCAAAGATGCATAATTAAGATTCCTGAAATCTTTGAAGATGAAGTGCATACATCTTTGATTATTAAAAAATTGATAGCAATTTATGATCGAAGGGTAGTAAGCAGAGCATGGATAGTTGCATTTCCAAGCCCTCTTCTGTATGTAAGCTTCATTAAAAAGAGATACTTAAAACTACCAAGAAAGGTTATCTTTATGTCAGCTGGCGTAGATTATGAGCAAATAACTCGAATCGAGAAAAATGCTAAGCCGAGTGAAGAAGAATTAAAAATTTGTTTTTTAGGAAGTCTTGCTTGGTGGCAAGGAGTAGACATCTTAGTAAGGGCAGTTGCGATTTTAAAGAACAAGTTTCCTGAGCTAAGGAACAGAATTAAGCTTGAGATTATAGGCGATGGGCCACAAAGAGCTTTAATAGAGCGCTTATGCGAGGTTCTCGGGGTAAACTGCGAACTCACAGGCTACCTGCCACACGAAGATGCACTGAAGAGGTTATCTTGTTGCGGGGTCCTCGTATTGCCCAGGAGAAGATCTAGCACCACAGAGGCTGTTATACCTCTGAAAGTTATTGAAGCATGGGCTTTAGGTGTCCCAGTGGTTGCAACGCGGCATGAGGTCTTCGAATTTTATGGCTTAAAAGACATGGAAGATTTAATGTACTGCGAGCCTACCCCTGAAAGTGTTGCAACGGCGCTAGCGAAAGTCATGGTCTCGAGGGATCTTCACAAGAAGCTTTCGGAAAGGGGACCTCAAATAGCTAAGCTTTTTGATTATCAGTTTATTTCCAAGAATTTAACTAAAATATTTACGTAGTTATATTTAAAAAGAACATGTAATGTGAATAACCCATGATTTATTCGCTCGTCCTTTCATTATTTTTGTTTGTTCCTGGTATTTTAATTTTAGTTTACATAGCAAATAAGAAAGCTTTCAAGCTGAATTCTCTTGAATATATTTTGTTCGGTAGCGTTTTATGGAATTATATATTTATATCACTATCTATTATCGTAGGACTATTCAGCAATCTTCTTAAAGAATTTTACACAATATTTTCTGCTTTTTCTTTTTTAATAATAGGTGCTGGAGGCATCTTAATTTTAAGTAAAGTTAAAAAACTAGGTTTAACATTATCTAAATCTAGGATTAAAGCTAAATTAAGATTATCTATTAAAAATGTTAAAAGTATTTTGATACTTTGTACAATAATATCATTCTTGATCGTTGATATGCTCTTAGCTAATTATCATTCTATCATTTATGAATGGGATGCTGTTTATATCTACATACCGATTGCTAAAAGCTTAGTATTTTCGGGGCATTTAAGTAATGTATTGAAAGATCTTAATTTTGTAGAATATAGTCCAGCAGTTCCGATATTCTATTCATTTATTTTCTATTTCACTGGAAATCTTGAGGATCTTTATGTGCTTCCAAGTATTTTTTTCATTCTTAGTGTCTTGGCAATCCTCGAGCTTGCGAAGAAACTCGGGCTTGGTGATGTTTCTTTTATAGCTGCACTTATTTTCTTGGTTTTACCCTCAACCCAGATAGTTATTGGTTCAAGATTTTTATACTTGGATTTGCCATTTTTATTCTATTTTATAATTGGGATATTGCTTGTAATTAAAACGATGGAGGTTGATAACAGAGTCATGACGGAAATATTCTTGCTTTTTGATTTTGTATTATTATTTCTCACTCGTATTGAAGTATCTCTCTTTGTTTTACCTACTTTATTTACTGCATATCTTTTGCCTAGTAAGTTTGGTATGAAAACAGATGTGTTTCTAGTTCTTTTAACTTTATTTTCTGTACCTCTACTTCGCGATCTTCGTCACCTGATTTTTGGTGGTTCCCTCAATTTTTGTCGTTTTGTCAATATTTATACATCTTATTTTCTAGGCTTCATAATATTCCTAATAGTAAACGCTATAGTGATAAAGGATAGTTCATCTACTGTTTATTTAAGAAGAGTTCGTTGGAAAGAACTTTTGCTGAAAATACTGATTTGGTCTTTTGCTTTAGCTCCTGCACTAATTTATTTAGTCTTAAATAACATTTTAAGGGGAGGCATCATCATTCCTGGCTTTTATGTAAATCCCAAATACAAAGAGCTTAATGATTTCTTAAATCAGCTTTATGGCACTGGTAATACGGGTCAGCAGGTCTGTTTTCCGTGCGGCAACTTTCTCGTATCTCTTATGTCATGGTGGAGTTTTGCTCTATTTCTTAGCCTTATCTTATTTGGCCTATTAAGAGCATTTTACTCTTGTAAACTCAATAAGAAAATATCAAAAAGAGTAGCCAAGTTTGTTTGGGCTTACCTCGGTTTCCTTATTTTTTGGATGACATTAAATTGTGATCCTCAACCGAGGCGTCTTTTCTACTTTACTCCACTTGTATCAATCATCAGTAGTTATGGGATTGCACTATTCACAGACTGGTCATGGTATTTTACCAATATACTTTATTTAATTATACTCTCGTTAAAAGTATTGAATATATATGTTTCAATAGCTCAAGTTGATAATATAAACGCAAACATCATGCACTACATTTATCCTAAGACGTATACAGTGGATACAATTGATTACGACACTATTTCATTTTTCTTTTTGATATACTTTTTGATACTAGGAATATATTTTATAATTAAGAAATATAAAATACGTGTCATATTATCAAGCATCTTAACGATAATGTTTTTGATTGTGTTTTATCAACATGCTGTTTTTCCACTTCTCGCAGAAGTTTCTATAAATGGTAATGACTCAAAGATGAAGTTGCTTTGGAAGACCCCCTATTATCCAGAAGTTGTTGACTTTTTCAAGAACCACTCAATAATTAATCAAAAAGTACTGTGTTTCAGCGAAGCTAATGAGTTGCCAACTTTTACTAATAACAAATTTATAGCGCTTTCTCCATCTTTGATATATGGTTTTAACATATTAGATAAGCTTAAAGAAAAGCCATCGCTTGATGAGTTTTCATCATATCTGCTTTCGATAAATGTTTCCTACCTATTAGTTCCAACGGAACAGGCTAAATCTAAACCAAGTATTTACGTTTCCTACATAGTATTGTATAATAAGACTGTGCTTGGAGATTTGATTAAGGATAGAGTGAGATCTGAGGTTATTGGAAGAACAACTTACTTCTATGTCATACGTCTACATAAAAACTTTAAGTTGTCTCCGCTTAAATACGATAGTGTTATTCCGTGGACATATGTTCGTGAGAAAAACTACAATTTAACTATAACAGAGAACGGAATAGTTTTTAAAGGTTATCCGCCCAAGAACGTGGCTTTAGGTTTACTTTTTAGATTTAAAGATCCTCTTTCCCTAGATCGTCCAATAATGATCGATTTAACTTGGAAAGGTAACATATCTAAAGTTGTAGTTATTCTCTTTTCAGATCTTTCCAATAGACAAACTAATTACCTAAGAATCTTTTACTTACCAGATGAGAAGATTGTTATAAACAAATTTATAGGAACGAAAATGGGAGCGTTTAATGAGAAGCATATCGAGGCAATTTACCTTGGATTAATGCCGGTTACATCAGATGAGTTTAATGAAAGCATAACAATAAGCATTAAAGGTTTGTACTTTATAACATATGATATTTAAATTCAGAATATTTAAACAATACTAATCTCTCAAACAGTGTGCTAGAAATGTGCTATGTAATCAAATGTTAGGTGCGAGGAATGAGAGTAGCTGTCGTAGTTCTTGCATATAATAGCGTTTCCAAGAGCAGGGCAGTCTTCGAGCGCTGCTTGAGGAGCGTGCTGGAGCAGGATTACCCCGACAAGCAACTGATTGTCGTCGACAACGGTTCTAGCGACGGGACTTTCGAGTTTGCGGCCCGCCTCTGCGAGGATCGGCTTGGCTGTAGAGTCGTCCGGCTCCCTAGGAACCTTGGCTGGGCTGGAGGCAATAATAGGGGTGCGCTACTCGCCAAGGGCTCTCGCTACATCCTCTTTCTTAATGACGACGCCTACCTCATGCACAGGGACTGCCTGACCCGGCTCGTTGCGCGCATGGAGAGTGATGGCAGTTTAGGGGCGATCCAGCCAGCTATTGTGAACCGTGACGGCACGCTGAACTTGGGGGGCGCTATGGGCCTCTCAGGGTTACCAAAGCTCCGCACCTCGTCCTCGCTCCGCCTCTCGTACCTTTCGGGGGCGGCGCTGATGGTGCGGGCTTCTGCGTTCTTCGGGGCGGGGATGTTCGACGAGAGCCTCTTCCTTTACCGTGATGATGCAGAGTTCTGCTGGAGGTTGCTGGCGCTCGGCTGGAGGATCGCGCTGGCACCGAACTGTTTCGTTTTTCACTGGGGGAGCCTGACGCACGGCAAGGATAGCCCCACTTACCTTTATTACATGCTCCGCAACAACCTGTGGATTCTCGCTAAACGCGCTCCAATACGCCAGCTACCGGCTCGTTTCGTGCTTGTGCTACTAGAGTCGCTGGTCGTATTCATTGGTCGCTGGGCGGTGGTAGAACGGGATCCTGTTCGGCTTAAAGCGGTGCTTAGGGGGCTGTTTGACGGTCTGAAAGGCTTCGGTCGTGCACTTGCTGACGGAGCGCCTAAGTTTGGGGGCCACGAGGACCCGCGAATCGATCTGGAGCTGTTGAGTCTCTCTACCATGCGCAGAGTGCTAGCGAGCTTTAAGATTTTCACAGAATTCCTATCGTGGGGGTAACGTATGATTTGAGGTCATTGATGTATGCACAAAATTTTCATTGTTTATGCTGTGAGTGTATAGAAATATGTGGTGAGATGAAATGTTAAGTGGCAGACGGATATGTGTGATTGGGTTAGGTTATGTTGGTTTGCCCACTTCTGTCGTCTTTGCTAGTAAGGGGTATGAAGTTGTTGGTGTGGATGTCGACGCTAAGAAGGTTGAGGCTGTGAATGGTGGTAGGTGTTATTTGAGGGAGCCAGGCTTGGACGTTCTGCTCAGGGATGCTGTTTCCAAGGGGTTTTTGAGGGCTACTGGTAATGCTGTTGAGGCTGTTAAGGGGTGTGATGCTGTGGTTGTTGCTGTGCCTACTCCTGTGAGGGGTGGAGTTGCGGATTTGAGCTTTTTGCGGGGTGCCTTGGAGGCTGTGAGGGAGGGTCTGCATAAGGGTCAGCTGGTCGTGGTGGAGTCTACTGTTCCGCCGGGTACGACTGTTGGGTTTGTTAGGCCTTTGTTGGAGGGTTCTGGGTTGAGGGCTGAGGAGGATTTCTTTCTTGCACATGTCCCTGAGAGGATTGCTCCGGGTAGGGCTGTTGAGGAGTTGGTTAATGCTCCCCGGCTTGTTGGTGGTGTTGGGCCTAGGTCGACTGAGAAGGCTTTGGAGCTTTATGGTAGGGTTAATTCTAGGCTTTTGGCGACTGATGCTACGACTGCTGAGTTTGTTAAGCTTGTGGAGAACACTTATCGGGACGTGAATATTGCTTTTGCCAATCTTTTGGCTTTGATGGCTGAGCGGTTGGGCGTGGACGTTTATGAGGCTGTTCGGCTTGCAAATACTCATCCACGCGTGAACGTGCATTTGCCGGGTGCGGGTGTTGGTGGCCCGTGTTTGACTAAGGATCCT
>Ga0315298_1007237_pt1 | contig 14736 bp, 12 predicted proteins | sample WHS_1_MG_FD_203077 | JGI IMG/M metagenome (GOLD analysis project Ga0315298, IMG submission 203077) | Extremophilic microbial mat communities from Washburn Hot Springs, YNP, Wyoming, USA - WHS_1_MG | ecosystem: Environmental > Aquatic > Thermal springs > Hot (42-90C) | place: USA: Wyoming... | reverse complement strand
ATTCTTTTAATGAAAGAGCAATTATGAAGATTTTTCAAGCAAAAGGGAGACCTCAGGATAACCCTTTAATAATACATGTTTCGGATATAAAAACAGTTAATGAACTTGTAGATAAAATACCAGTGAAAGCAAAAATACTTATGGATAAATTTTGGCCAGGGCCTTTGACTTTAATATTTAAAAAATCATCAAAAGTTCCAATAGCTAATACTGCTGGATTAGATACAGTAGCAATTAGAATGCCATCAAATAAAATAGCTTATCTTCTTATAAAAGAAGCAGGAGTTCCTATATCAGCACCTAGTGCGAATATTTCTGGTAGACCCAGCCCTACAGATGCTGTACATGTAATTGAGGATTTGGAAGGAAAAGTTGATATAATAATTGATGGGGGGAGTTGTGATGTTGGAGTCGAATCAACAGTAATTGATTTGACCGTTGAAACACCTATGATATTAAGGCCTGGTGCTATTACAAAAGCTATGATTGAAAAATTTATAGGGAAAGTGAACATAGACCCTACAATTTTGGGTGTACAAAATAATAATTTAAAACCAAAATCACCCGGGATGAAGTATAAACACTATTCACCTAATGCAGAAGTCTACATAGTAAATGGAGAACTTGAAAAAGTAGTAAAAAAAATTAAAGATTTAACAGAAGAGCAATTGAAAAAAGGCAAAAAAGTTGGTATAATGGCAACGGTACAAACATCGACAAAATATGAAAAAGGTGAAATTATTGTCGTAGGAGACAGAAGTAAACCAGATACTATAGCTAAAAATCTTTTCAGAGTTTTAAGGGATTTTGACAAAAAAGGCGTTGATGTAATTTATTCTGAGGGATTTCAATATGAAGAAATAGGACTTGCTATAATGAATAGATTAGAAAAAGCTGCGGGATATAAAGAAATTTATGTTTAAAAAGGAGGATTTAATGAAAATATTATTTGTTTGTACGGGGAATACATGTCGTAGTCCAATGGCAGAAGGTATTTTTAATTATATTATTGAAAAATCAGGTCAAGGACATGAGGCAAAATCTGCAGGGATCTTTGCAGTAGAGGGTTTATCAGCTTCAAAAGAAGCGGTTAAAGTATTAAAAGATAATTACAGTATTGATATTTCGCAACATATTTCAAAAACAATCAAAGAAGAAGATCTTAATAATGCTGATATAATTTTAACGATGTCATCCTCCCATAAAGAATATTTGGCTAAAAGTTATCCAGAACATAAAAATAAAATTTTTACTTTAAAAGAATATGTTGGATTAGATGGTGATATTGAAGATCCTTATGGAAGGGGTTTTGAATTTTACAAAAGTACAGCAGAAGAATTATTAAACATTATAACTGACTTAACAAAAAAAATATCAAAGGAAGGAAGTGCTATTGTGATAGGTATAGGATGTGATCATGGTGGATTTGAATTAAAAGAAGAGATTAAAAAGTATTTTGATGAAAAAGGTATAGTTTATAAGGATTTTGGGACATATAGTACTGAATCTGTTGACTATCCAGATTATGCATTAAAAGTTGCAGAAGCAGTTGCAGCAGGGGAATGTGAGAAGGGTATTTTAATCTGTGGAACAGGAATAGGTATGTCAATTACTGCAAATAAAGTTACGGGGATAAGAGCAGCTCATGCAGAAGATGTATTTTCTGCTAAAGCAGCAAAAGAACATAATAATGCAAATATTTTGTGTTTAGGTGGTCGAATAACAGGACCTGGACTTGCAGTGATGATGATTGAAGAATGGATGAATGCCCAGTTCCAAGGAGGGCGTCATATAAGAAGGATTGAAAAAATAGCTGATATTGAGAAGAAGTACAATAAATAATGGTTAGAATTTTTATTAATAATAAATTTAAATTATCAGGAGGTAAATCATGTATAATAATGTTAATGTAATAGATCACCCCCTTATACAGCATAAAATCAGTCTTATAAGAGATGAAAATACCGGTTCAAAAGAATTCAGGGAACTTGTTGAAGAAATAGCTATGCTTATGGCATATGAAGTTACAAGGGATCTGCCTCTGGAAGAAATTGAAATAAAAACTCCTGTAGCTGTTGCGAGAACAAAAGTTATAGCAGGGAAAAAACTTGGTATAATACCTATTTTAAGAGCTGGATTAGGCATGGTTGACGGAATGTTAAAACTTATACCTGCTGCAAAAGTTGGACATATAGGTATATATAGAGATCCAGATACCTTAAAACCGGTAGAGTATTATTGTAAGCTTCCAAGTGATATAGCAGAAAGAGACCTAATTGTAGTGGATCCTATGCTTGCAACAGGAGGTTCAGCTTCAGCTGCTATACATTTTTTAAAAGAAAGAGGAGCACAAAATATAAAACTAGTTAATCTAATTGCAGCACCAGAGGGAATTGAAGCAGTTCATAAAGAACATCCTGAAGTTTTAATATATGTTGCAAGTATAGATGAGAGATTAAATGAACATGGATATATTGTTCCAGGTCTTGGTGATGCCGGAGACAGGCTTTTTGGAACTAAATAGGTGATTGATATGAGACCATCATGGGATGAATATTTTATGCAAATTGTAGATGTTGTAAAAACGCGTTCTACATGTTTAAGAAGACATGTTGGTGCAATTTTAGTTGTGGACAAACATATAATTTCAACAGGATATAATGGTCCACCAACTGGTCTTTTGCACTGTGAAGAAACAGGGTGTTTAAGAGAACAACTTGGAATACCTTCTGGAGAAAGACCGGAACTTTGCAGAGGTGTTCATGCTGAACAAAATGCTATAATTCAAGCAGCTTTAAATGGTGTAAGTACAAGAGGTGCTACTTTGTATGTAAGCTCAAGCCCTTGTGTATTATGTGCTAAAATGTTGATTAATGCTGGAGTAAAGAGAATAGTTTATCAAGAGGAATATCCTGATGAACTTGCATTTAAACTTTTGGAAGAAGCAAATGTTGACTTAGTAAAGATTGAGCGTTAAAATAGAATTGACACAAAGCTTATTTTTGAATATTATGTAATAATAACACATAAGGAAGTGTTAAAATGAGTACATATGTACTGCCGTTTGTTGTAGCTTTCCTGGTATCTTTTGCAGCTACACCGGTAGCGAGAAAGGCAGCTATTTTAATAGGAGCTGTTGATATACCTAAAGACGAAAGACGTGTACACAAAAATCCTGTACCTAGGATGGGTGGATTAGCAATATTTTTAGGTACGATAATTAGCATGCTGATTTTCTTACCAAAAAGTCATGAGACTTTAGGTATTGTTTTTGGAGCGTTTATAATAGTTATTTTAGGTTTATTTGATGATAAATATGAACTGAATGCCAAAGTAAAACTTTTAGGACAAGTTGCTGCAGCGTCAGTACTAATTTTTGCTGGTGTCAGAATAGATTGGTTATCAAATCCTTTTGGCAAAGAATTGATATATTTATATTGGTTTTCTATACCTATAACATTACTATGGGTTGTCGGTATAACTAATACCATAAATCTTATAGATGGTCTTGATGGTTTGGCTGCTGGTATAGCAGGTATATCTTCATTTTCATTATTTGTTGTATCTGTATTAAATGGGCGCACTGCTACGGCAGTTATTTCAATAGTTATAGTGGGTGCAGCTTTGGGATTTTTGCCTTTTAATTTTAATCCTGCGAAAATATTTATGGGTGACACGGGATCAATGTTTTTAGGATTTATGCTTGCAGCTATATCTATACAGGGAGCGGTTAAATCTGCTGCAGCTATTGCAATTGCAGTGCCTATATTGGCATTGGGAGTACCTATTTTTGATACTACATTTGCAATATTTCGAAGAGCTATAAATAAACAGCCTATAATGAAAGCTGACAAAGGACATTTGCATCACAGACTTTTAGATAAAGGCTTAAACCAAAAACAGGTTGTATTTATAATGTATGGTGTTAGTATAATGTTAGGGATAAGTGCAATTTTGATTTCTTCTACTAATGAATTAAGAGGTTCATTAATTTTCTTATTTTCTATATTTATAGTAATTTGGGGAGCAAATCGATTAGGACTTATACATAGAGAAAAGAGTGAGCACATGAACATAAATTAAGGAGTTGATATGGTGGCACTAAAGGTTATATCAGTTTTTGGGACAAGGCCAGAAGCAATAAAAATGGCTCCTCTTGTTAAGACATTAGATATTGAAAAGAGTATTGATTCAAAAGTTTGCGTAACAGCCCAACACAGAGATATGCTGGATCAAGTGTTGAGGCTTTTTAACATTAATCCTGATTATGATTTGAATATAATGAAAGAAAAACAGACCTTGTCAGATATAACAACCTCTGTTTTATCTGGACTTCAAAGTGTTTTTTCACAGGAAAGACCAGATATTATTCTTGTACATGGTGATACAACAACTACATTTGTTGCTGCTTTGGCGGCTTTTTACAATAAAATAAAGGTAGGCCATATAGAGGCTGGATTAAGATCCTTTGATAAATGGTTCCCTTATCCTGAAGAAATAAATAGAAAGCTTACTGGAGTCTTAGCAGATTTACATTTTTCCCCAACAACTACTGCAAAAACAAATCTTCTAAAAGAAGGTGTTAAAGAAGAAAATATATTTGTTACAGGGAATACTGTAATTGATGCAATGGCATATACAATTAAGAAAGATTATATTTTTAAAGAAGAAAAGTTAAAAAGTGTTGATTATAATAGGAGGATTATTGTTGTAACTGCACATAGGAGAGAAAATTGGGGTGAACCTCTTAGAAATATTTGTAATGCAATAAAGAAAATTGCTCAAAATTATCCTGATGTGTATATAATATATCCTGTACATAAAAATCCCTTGGTAAAAGACTTGGTATATGAAATTTTAGGAGAAATTGAAAATGTACTTCTTTTAGATCCTTTGGATACAGATGATATGCATAATCTTTTATCAAAATCTTATATGGTTTTAACAGATTCAGGCGGATTGCAGGAGGAAGTGCCTTCTTTAGGAAAGCCAGTTTTGGTTTTGAGGGATGTTACAGAAAGGCCTGAGGCAGTTTTAGCTGGCACAGTAAAGATTATAGGTACCAAAGAAACAAATATATATAAAGAAGGATCATTACTTCTTAACAATCAAAATGAGTATTTAAAAATGTCCAATGCAGTAAATCCATATGGTGATGGTAGAGCTTCAATAAGGATAGTTGAAGCAATAAAATATATATTTGGAATTTCTAATGAAAAACCAAAAGATTATGTACCAGATATTGTTGCAGAAGCAAATAAATAAGGTAGGCATATGCCTACCTTATTTATTTGCTTCTGCTTTTGACTGTCCCTTGGCTATTAAGAACCAAATATATCCTATAATTATTGCACCAATAAAACCACCTATTACATTATAATCTGCGATCATCCAACCCCATTTGCCCAGATAAGTGCCACCACCCCAAGCTCCAATTAAATGTGCTATTAAAGCTGACCAATAAGTCCCGTAAATATTGTTAAGTTTTTCTGCATAAGTTTTACCAGATTTACTATTAAACCAAGGATTAAAAATTAAACTTGAAATGATACCGACTATAAGGAGCGCTAACCAATACATATGAACACCCCCTTTCACTAGTCATATTTTCTTTTCAATCCTTTCACTTCTATTTTATCCAAAAAAACATTAAAAACAAATTCGTTTTTCACGTTTTTTTATTAAAATTGAGTTAATAAGACAGAAAATCTTTATATATTAAGTTATTTCTCATTTTTTCTTTTATTTTTTATTTATTATATTATCATATATGTTTAAATTTTTGTTACTCCATAAATATAATATGATGCCAGTTATTTTTTTAGAAGTGATTAATAGTTTAAATGAAAATTTTATTTAAGTATGAATAAAAAAATGGGGGTTTGTTAATAATTAAAATTAGAAGGGCGGTAGAAATCGGTGAATTTATTTTCCCCCTTGTGAATTCTCCGATATTTTGCCGCTCCTTTAATTTTTTTGGAGGGATATATTTATGTTAAAAAAAATTGTAATTCTTGCTGTTGGTTTAATTTTGATTTTATTTTTATCAAACGTTCAAAAGCAGACTTTTTTATCCTTAAGCAGTAATACAGAACTTTTAAGACAAAGTTTTGAAGAAACTGGTGCAAAATACAAATATTCAAATATTAATTCATGGGCAAAGATAAATGATAATTTTGATTCACTTGAAGATCTTAACAAATATGCTAAATCAGTAATAAATAGCCTGAATATTAATGAAAAAAATATAAAAATATCAAAAATTGAAGAAGATAATTTTCGACAGATTGATGTAGAATATACTGACAAAAACAAAAAGCAGATTAGTATTGCTGTACAAAGCCTTAAAAATACAAATAAAAGTGAAACATATATGCTGATTGATGAATATTTGTTAGATAGCTATTATAATATTTCAGAAGAAAAAAATTCAATTGATAATGTATTTAAAGATTTTAAATTAAAACCAAAAAACTCAATATGTTTTGTTGGCACTTTTGATGGAATATTGAATAATGAAAGAAAGAGTAGTATAGTTAAATTAATAATGGATAATCTTAATGCAAAGGAAATAGAAAGTATAAAAGAGGATAATATACTAAGTGTGTCAGCTTTTTCAAATAAAATAAAAGAATATATTGAGTTTGGAAGTGAAAAAATAAATTTAAACATAGCCATCAGATATAGTTCTTTTGATAATAAAACATATATATGGGTTGCTACTCCCATAATTTCTATGGAATATTAATATAGATAGAAGGTGGTACAAACGAAGATTATAGTTGAGAAAAGTCCACCCCTCAAAGGGAAAGTTAAAGTGAGTGGAGCCAAAAATTCTGTTCTTCCTATTATTGCAGCATCTTTAATGTCATCAGATGAGGTGATTCTTGAAGATATTCCTGCTCTTGAAGATGTAAATGTAATGATAGAGCTAATTAGCAATTTTGGAGCAGTATGTAAGTGGGAAGGAGATAAAATTAGTATAAAAGTTGATATTAAAGATATTGAAGCACCATATGAACTTGTTAAAAAAATGCGGGCTTCCTTTTTGGTAATGGGACCTATTTTAGCAAAATTAGGTCATGCTAAGATATCAATGCCAGGAGGTTGTGCTATTGGTACAAGGCCAATAGATCTTCATTTAAAGGGATTTCAAGCTTTGGGTGCAGATATAACTATAGGTCATGGCTATGTTGAGGCTTCTGCTAAAAAACTTGTTGGGAAAAAGATATACCTTGATTTTCCCAGTGTAGGTGCTACAGAGAACATTATGATGGCAGCAGTTTTTGCAGAGGGTATTACAACAATAGAAAACGCGGCTGAAGAACCTGAAATTGTAGATCTTGCGAATTTTTTAAACAAGATGGGTGCAAATATTAGAGGAGCTGGCACAGATATTATCAGAGTTGAAGGTGTAAAACAATTAAGAGGGACTGAACATACAGTAATACCTGATAGAATAGAAGCTGGTACGTTCATGGTAGCTGCTGCAATTACAGGTGGCAATGTTTTAATAGAAAATGTTATAGCAGATCATGTCAGGTCAATTATTGCAAAATTAACAGAATGTGGTGTAAAAGTTATTGAAGAGACTAAAGGTATAAGAGTTAAAGGTTTTAAAAATATTAAAGCTGTTGATATAAAGACTCTTCCTTATCCTGGATTTCCAACAGATATGCAATCTCAGATGATGGCAATGATGACAATAGCTAAAGGTACTAGTGTAATTATAGAAACGGTTTTTGAAAATAGGTTTATGCATGTTGATGAATTAAAAAGGATGGGTGCAGATATTAAAATTGAAGGTAGGAGTGCTGTTGTAACCGGTGTTAATTCTTTATCTGGTGCGCAAATAAGAGCAACGGATTTAAGAGCAGGTGCTGCACTTATTTTAGCTGGACTTATAGCTGAAGGTAAGACTGAAATAAATGATATTTATCATATTGATAGAGGATATGTAAAAATAGAAGAAAAATTAAGTAATTTAGGAGCTATAATTTATAGAAGATAAAAGAAGATGCATATTCTTTTATCTTCTATAAATTTTTTATTTATTATATATTTTTTTTTGAAGGATTTTTTGTTAATTTGAAGAATATATAATTATAGTAGATATAGAGTATAAAAGAATGATGTAAATGTTTAATTAAACACAAAAAGGGGGGATAAAATTTTAAAATAGCCTTTGGTTACTAATTGTATATAATTTGAATAGGAGGGTAAAAATGAGTAATACACAAAATGGCAAAAGGAAATTATCTCATGACGCATATGGCGGTATCAATGGTAATGATTATATACCATTTATTCCTGCTGACAAAGTTCTTCCTGAAATGACTGTTTTAGCCGTAATAATAGGCAGCTTTTTTGCTATTATTTTTGCTGCAGCAAATACTTATCTTGGTTTGAAAGCAGGTATGACAATAAGTGCAGCTATACCAGCAGCAGTACTTGCAACAGCTCTTTTGAAAGGGGTTTTTAAAAGAGACAGTATTTTAGAGGCTAATGCTGTTATGGCCATTGCTGCAACAGGAGAGAGTCTTGCAGGCGGTATTATATTTACACTACCTGCGATAATTTTGTGGGGATTTAAAGATCAATTTACTTTAATGAGAATTGTCTTTGTTGTTTTAGTTGGAGGTTTATTAGGTGTTTTGTTTGTCATTCCTCTAAGAAGATATTTGACAGTTCAAGAGCATGGTAATCTTGTGTATCCAGAAGGTATGGCAGCAGCAGAGGTTCTTGTCACAAGTAATCAAGGCGGTGCTGGTTTTATGACAGTATTGTCTGGTATGCTTGTTGGTGGATTTTATAAACTTTTGTCTGGTGGTTTTGCAATCTGGTCAGAAGAACCTTCATGGGTAATAAAGAATTTTGAAAGTACTGAAGTTGGTGTTAATGTTTTAGCTTCATTAATGGGTGTTGGTTTTATAGTTGGACTTGATATTTCTTTATATATGTTAGCTGGCGGTGTATTAGCATGGCTTGGATTAATACCTCTTATAAAATTATTTGGAGCAGGTCTAACAACACCTGTTTATCCAGCGACAGATCTTATTAAAGATATGTCAGCAGGAGCTATATGGAGTAAATATATAAGATATATCGGTGCAGGTGGTGTGCTAGCCGGAGGATTTATAAGTTTATTTAAGTCTTTACCGACAATTATCAAAGCTTTTAGTGATTCAATGTCAGGTTTGGGAACTAAAGGTAAGGCTTTCAAACGAACAGACACTGATCTATCTTTAACATGGGTTATTGGCGGTGCAGCATTTATATTCTTTGTAGCATGGTTAATGCCTACTTTCGGAGTTACTGCAATGGGAAGTCTGCTTGCTGTTTTATTTGCATTTTTCTTTGCAGTAGTTTCTGCTAGAATTACTGGACTTGTTGGTGTTTCAAATAATCCTGTATCTGGGATGACAATAGCAACATTACTTATAGTAACATCTGTGTTAAAATTGATGGGTGTTACTGGAGATAATGGTATGGTTATTGCTATTACTATTGGAGGTATAGTTTGTGTAGCTTCAGCAATAGCAGGTGCAAATGCCCAGTCTTTAAAAACGACATTTATAATAGGTGGATCACCAAAAAAGATTGAGATATATACTTATGTAGGCATAGCTGTTGCCTCTGTATTTGCAGGATTAGTTCTTATACTTCTTAATAATGCATATGGAATTGGATCTAAAGATATAGCAGCACCTCAGGCTACAATAATGTCTATGGTTGTAAAAGGTATAATGACAGCAGATTTACCGTGGACATTTATAATAGCAGGAGTATTTATGGGTATTATGGCTGAGATGATGCATATACCTGTACTACCTTTTGCTTTAGGCTTATATTTACCTTTTGAATTAAGTGCAGCTATTGCTTTTGGCGGTATTATTAGGTGGATTGTTGAACAGAAATACAAAAAGGATAATAATATATTGAAAGAAAAGACAGAAAAAGGTGTATTGATAGCATCTGGGCTTGTGGCAGGGGATGCGCTTATGGGTCTTGTAATTGCAATTTTCGCAGGTTTAAAGATAAGTATAGATTTTGCAGCTAATTGGGCTACAAATACAGCATGGTTTGCACCTTGGGTTTCACTTATTATGTTTATAATTGTAGGTCTATTCTTATACACATACACTGTTAAAGAAGATAAAGTTTAATAAAAATCAAGCTATTAACTCTCGCTTATAATAAGCAAGAGTTAATAGCTGTTTTAAGGGTGATATTTAGTGAAAAAAAATGAAGAAACTAAAAAAGATAATTTTATGCTATATGTACCTCATTACACCGACAAGATAGAGTGGGAAAAGAGAAAGGGAAAGGTAGTATTAATCTTTCATCATGATAAGCTTATTGAAAAGTTTATTAGAATATTTGTAAAAAAACCGAAGGTCAGTACTTTGGAATTAGATGAAATGGGTACTGCCGTATGGGAGTTAATAGATGGTAAAAGAAATATATATGAAATCGGCCAGGAATTAAAGAAAAAATTTGGCGAAAAAGCTGAACCATTATATGAAAGGCTATTTCTATTTATAAGGTATATAAACAGGAGAAATTGGATATACTTTTCTAAAGGTTTAAATAAAGATGAGTAAAAGCTATTTTAATAAAAAATTTTATTATTTCTAATTTTTGTTGAAGGATTTTTGTTATCTTTGTAGAATAATATTAGTAGGTGAAAAGGTTTAGAATATATAAAAGGAGAGATAGGTTATGATTATTGGTGTTCCAAAAGAAATTAAGGCATCAGAAGACAGGGTAGCGATAACACCTGCTGGAGTAGAAGCATTTGTAAAAAATGGGCACAAGGTTTATATTGAAAAAAATGCCGGATTAGGAAGCGGAATTACAGATGAAGAATATATTCATGCAGGTGCAAATATACTTCCAAATGCAAAAGAAGTATTTGAAATTTCCGATATGATTATAAAAGTAAAGGAACCACAACCTTCAGAATATGATTATTTTAAAGAAGGTCAGATCTTATTTACATACCTTCATCTTGCTCCAGATAAGGAACAGACAGATGCACTTTTAAAGAAAAAGGTTATTGGTATAGCCTATGAAACAGTACAACTCGATAATGGTTCACTTCCACTTTTAGCTCCTATGAGTGAAGTTGCAGGTAGAATGTCTGTTACCATAGGGGCATATTTGCTTGAAAATATAAACAATGGACGTGGTGTTGTTTTAAGTGGTGTTCCAGGAGTTGAGCCTGCGGAAGTTGTGATTGTAGGTGGAGGGAATGTTGGAACAAATGCAGCAAAAATTGCGGTTGGTATGGGTGCACATGTTACAGTTTTAGATGTAAATACTGCCAGATTAGCATATTTGGATGATATTTTTGGAGGACGTGTAACAACTTTGATGTCTAACAGTTATAATATAGCACAAAGTGCTAAAAAGGCGGACTTATTAATTGGCGCAGTTCTTATACCAGGTGCTAAAGCTCCTAAACTTGTTACAGAAGAAATGGTTAAAAATATGAAAAGGGGAGCAGTAATTGTTGATGTTGCAATAGATCAAGGTGGATGTATTGAAACAAGTGACAGGATAACAACACATCAAAATCCTTATTTTATAAAACATGATGTTGTTCATTATTCAGTTGCAAATATTCCTGGTGCTGTTCCAAGAACTTCAACTTTTGCCTTGACAAATGTAACACTTCCTTATGCACTAGAAATAGCAAATAAAGGTTATAAGAATGCATTGCTTAATAATAAAGCCTTGTTAAAAGGTCTTAATGTATATAATGGCAAAGTAACATATAAGGCTGTTGCTGATACACAAGGACTTACTTATGTGGATCCAGTAGAAGCATTAAACGAATAAATTTTTATAAAAACTTCTCTTATAAGGCTTATAAGAGAAGTTTTTTCTTGTTTATTATATGTTGCCATGCTATAATCGGGATATAGTTATAATCTAGTTTGGACGGTGAGCAAAATGTCTAATAGAATATTGTTTCAAGAATATAATCCCAGGCAAAATAAAAAAATGCAGGATAGAATTTTTGGACAAGGTTATATAGGGGGAAAAGCTGCTGGACTTTCTTTTGCAGAAGAAGTTTTGATAAAATATCAAGATATTTTTAAAGACAATATAAAGATACCAGATAGCTTTTTTATTGCGACAGATTACTATGAAAAATTTCTTGAATACAATAGACTTACGAACATAAATGATGATATGCCTTTTGATGAAATTAAATCTTTATACAAAGAAGCAAAATTTCCTCCAGATTATAAAGAAGTTTTAAAACAGATTCTTGATAAGATGAATTATCCGTTAGCTATAAGGTCGTCATCTTATTTAGAGGATAATGTTAAATATTCTTTTGCCGGAAAATATTATACTACTTTTATTCCCAATATGGGAACAGAAAGAGAAAGATTAAAACAGCTTGAAAAGGCAATAAAAGAAATATATTTAAGTGTATATGGACCAGACGCTGTTGAATACAGAAAAAAGCACGCTCCGAATCAGCCAGAATTTATGGGTGTTATTGTTCAAAGACTTATTGGCTCACAAAAGGGTATGTACTTTTATCCTGAAGTATCAGGAGTGGGGTTTTCCAGAAATTATAGACGTTGGACTGATAGAATTAAAATAGAAGATGGTGTAATAAGAATAGTTTTTGGACTTGGTACAAAGTGCACAGGAAGGGGATATGCCCGTATAATTTCTCTTTCTAATTTAAAATTAAGGCCGGAAGGAAATGATCCTAAAGAGATCGCAAAGAATTCACAAGAAACTTTTGATGTCTTAAATTTAATAACAGGTGAAATTGAATCATATAACATTAATTATATGCCGCAATTTCTGACATATCATGAGCGAATATCTGATATAGTTCAGATTTATTCGAGAAATGAAGGAACATTAAAAGATGTAAATATAATTGATAAAGCTCAGGAATTTGGCTGTAAATATGTATTTACTTTTGAAAATTTTCCACGAAGGCACAAAACTTTTTTTAGTCATATATCAAATTTATTTAAATATTTAGAAATGGAATCTGGGATACCGGTAGATATAGAATTTACCTATGAACCTTCAAAATCAGAGTTTTATCTCTTACAGGCAAGACCTTTGAGTGCATATGAAGGATTCAGAAAAGTGCATATCCCAAAAGACATAGATAAAAAAACAGTTCTTTTAAAAGGTGACAGAATGATAACAAATGGTTTTTTAAAAAATATTAATTATATTGTATATGTTGATTATAATGTTTATGGCAATTATAAAGATAAGCATGAAATTGCCAGGATTGTTGGTAGAATAAATAAAAACATAAAAGATAGATATATACTTGTAGGACCTGGGAGATGGGGTTCTTCAAATCCTTATCTGGGTGTTCCTGTTATATATAATGAGATATCAAATGCTGCAATGATTGTTGAGGTAGGTATAACAAATGGAGATTATATGCCGGAATTATCATATGGAACGCATTTTTTTGCTGATTTAGATGTTGATAATGTATTATATATGCCTGTTTTTGACGGTTATGCAAATAATATTTTTAATGAAGAGTGGTTTAAGAAAGGATCATATTTTGATATAGGAGTAAAAATATTCAAAGGGAAATTTGATGCGTTTTTAGATGGCGATAAAATGGTTGGATATGTTGTTGCACAAGAGTAAAAAGTAGAAAAAAGTCGATTTTTATACAAATTTGAGTCTTAAGACCTATTTTATTGTAAAAAAATCTGTAATATAATTAATAATGTAAGAATGATTCCCCTTTTCCCCATAATTTAATTTATATTCTGCACCCCCAACCCAAATATGGTGTGCTGCTAGAAAGCAGCTATTTTTTTTGCCCTTTTCTAAAGTTTTAAGTTTTTGATTCCGATATAATATATTGTAGTATACAAATTTATATAGATTAAATTTTAATATAACAATTTATTATATATTTGAGAGGGGTTTAACATATGAGGAGATTTTTGTCGACAATTCTTATTAGTGTTATGCTATTACAATTTTTACCAATGAATATATTAAAAGCTTATGGAGCTAATCCTCCTAATATTTCAGGGATTGCATCTTTACGATTAGATGGGACAATGGCCTCTCCAGCTAAAGGCCCTTTAGATAAAGAAACTGATATAAAAATTTCAGGAAGTGGTTTTGTAACATATGATAGTAATGGAAATGCTATTTCATATGTTAGTGCTGTATATATAGATTCACCATCTGATAAAAATAAGCTGACAATTTTAAGTTCAAATGAGAATACAATTGTTGCAAAGGTTCCTAGTACAAATACAACTGGACTTTTGCCTTCAATTCCATATACTATAATTGTAGTTCGCAGTGACGGGCAAAGTGCGGCAATGTTTAATGGTTTTACATATGTGAATAATCCTTCAATTAATAAAGCTTCTCTTGATAATTTTATTTATTTAATTAAAGATACAAATGGTAATGTTATAAGTAGAACTACAAAATCCTATATTAGAATGGAAGGAACTTATTTTAATGATATAGGTGCAATACAGATGAATGGAGAAACGTCTTCCTTAGTTTCCCAGAGTGGTTCTGTTCTTATTTCTACAATTCCTCAAAATATAAATATAGACCCTTCCTTATCATATAATTTTATGGTTACAAATATATATAGAGGAAATTCAAATATTTTTAGTACAAAAATATCTGCTGTTAATCAGGATATAACTGGTTTATCAAAATATACTGCTATAGTTGGCGATAAAATAA
>Ga0315298_1007235_pt1 | contig 14738 bp, 11 predicted proteins | sample WHS_1_MG_FD_203077 | JGI IMG/M metagenome (GOLD analysis project Ga0315298, IMG submission 203077) | Extremophilic microbial mat communities from Washburn Hot Springs, YNP, Wyoming, USA - WHS_1_MG | ecosystem: Environmental > Aquatic > Thermal springs > Hot (42-90C) | place: USA: Wyoming... | reverse complement strand
CTCGCTCCAAGGAGAGTCGGTCAGAAAGTGGTTCAACGCGCTCTGGTCGCAGCGGGCGAAGAGGCTGTCGTTGATCCCCTGCACCGTGCGGTTTGGGCACACCATCAGCCCTGTCACGTACTCCCCGAAGTGCTTCAGCTGGGGCTTCGAAAAAACCTCTTCAAAAATAGACATGCCAAAACTCACCACGCTTGGGTGGTCGACTATGGGCAACATTCCACATCACCTTTTGGGATTGTTCACCCCGCCCCCCCGTCAGCCCCAAAAGGTGACACAGAAATTTTTATCTCAGCACAGGGCTTAAAATTTGCCAACGTTCAGTTCTTACTTTATCTTACTTCGCGCGGTATCCTCCACCACCCTAAGGACTTCACGAAGAGGGAAACCGGTTCGCTCTGCGATCGCTTTGGCGTCCTCATACTCCGCGCTCCAGCCGACGACCTTTTCACCCTCTCGCGCTATCTTGACCCTCGGCCTGAACTTCAGTCCGGCCAGCTTGATGTTGACCTGAACTACCTCGCGCTCCAACGCATAGCGGTGCACCGATGGCATCAGGCGGACGCCGAGGGTCCCTGTTTCCCCCATCAGCACTCGGCTCAGCCTTTCCGAGTCCTTTGGCTTTGACAACACCTTTATCAAAAATCCGGCCCTTCCCTTCTTCATTATTATTGGGGTGGCGCTGGCATCGAGCGCACCCTCCTGTAACAATTTTTCAATCGTGTACCCGATGACCTCACCGGAAACATTGTCCACATTAGTTTCAAGAACAGCTATCTGTTGGAGCTCTGGAGACTCGAGCGACTCGCCAACGCAGACCCTTAAAAAGTTGGGCTGCGGGAAATTTTTCTTGCCAGCACCATAACCGACAGCAACAACGCGCATGGACGGAAAAACACTGACAAAACGATGGGCCAGCGTGGTGATCAACGCAGCTCCTGTGGGAGTTGTCAGCTCGTTGCTGGTGTCAACTCCCGAAACAGGACAGCCTTTGAGAATCTCCAAGACGGCCGGCGGCGGTATGGGTAGACTCCCGTGTGCGAACTTGGTAGTTCCCTTGCCGATAGCAACTTCACTGGACAAAATCTCGCCAGCGAACAGTCCTAGATCCTCTGCTGCAGTACAGGCCCCCACGATGTCGGCCACTGCATCGGCAGCTCCGACCTCGTGAAGAAAAAGTTTATCAATCGGCTTACCGTGAACCCTCGCCTCCGCCTCCACCAATTTTCTTAGCGCGGTGTGAGCTGCGGCGCGCACCCTCTTAGGCAAGGCAATTTTACCCAGTTCTCTCATGATCTCGTTGTAAGTTCTGCCGCCTTCATCCTTAGTCTCAACATCTATGCGTGTGGCCTTGATCTCGTTTATCTCGGTCCGCCAGATTTTTACTTTGACCTCCGCCAAGCAACTACCCGCTGAGACCATGGCCCGCCTCACCCTCTCGGCCGAGGCCCCGGCGTCTACGAGGGCGGCCGTAAGCATGTCACCGGATACACCGGCGATGCCGCAGTCTATGAACGCCAGCTTCAATTTTCTCCCAATCCCGAATATCTTTTTATCAATATTAGGCTCTCGATTAAAGACAGGTGTTGCCGGCAGCTGAACAAGCTTTACCGGCGGGAAAATCATAACAAACTCAAAATTCCAGTAAGCTGCGGTTAACTGGGTGATGACATGGAGGGAAGAGTGAGGAAGATAAGTCTAGATTACAGCATAAAGGATGGCCTGGTCGATAAACTCCGGGCTGGGGTCATCTTGCATTACACCATACGTCATCACCCCGAGTGCTAACGCAACACAAGTGGGCCTGCTTACCTCGTCCCCACGCTGGCCCCGTGCCTCTCGGAACTGAAAACACCGAAAGTCATGCAAAAAATGAGCCGAAACCGCATCGTGACCTCATGCGCTTTACTCCAGGTCTTAAACTGGATCCCGATCCCGCTGGTGGGGCTGCTGTATCTCTTCTTTGGGTTTGACGGCTTTGCCGCTCCGCTGGTGATAGTTTTCTGCACAGGGTATCTGCTCCTGGGCTCCTTCACCACCCCGGCTTGGTCCTCCTGGATGGGCGACCTTGGAAAGGGAGAAGGGCAAATTTTTCGGCAGAAGAAACACGATCGTCGGGATATCTGGAATTCTGGCGATGCTGGCGAGTGGTTTTTTTCTTGAACGCCTTCATGACCACTGCGGTCTACTTCGCGGCGCCTTCTCAGTCTACATGCTGCTGGAGGTGAAATTCAGCTACCTGACCTTTGTCATCATCACTGAGTTCCTCGCCCACGCACGTGAGCTTCATGCCGCTCTGGGGCAGGTTTTCCGACAAACAGGGCAACCTGATCTCGCTGAAGATAACCGGGATCCTGATCCCACTCATTCCCCTGCTTTGGCTTTTTTCGAGCGCCCCTCGTTATCTGATCCTGGTGGAAGCGTTCGGCGGTTTTGTCTGGACGGGTTTTGACCTAGCTTCGGTAAACTTTGTTTACGATGCCGTGTCCCAGCAGCGGATGGGCCTCTGTTTTGCCCACTTTGGGGTGCTCAACGGGCTGGGGACTTGTGCGACGCTGGGGCTCTTTTTGCGACCTATTGTCGTTTTGGATCCATCTCCGTTTTTTCTTTATCTTTTTAATCTCGGGAGCATCCCGGCTGGCTGTCTCCGCGATAATGTTGCCCCGGACAAAAGAAGTGAGGAAAGTGGTACCGGTTAGGGCCCCCTGGTATTTCACCGGTGGTGCAATCAGGAGAAGACCGCCGGTGCATTGGCACTGAAAAACTTGTTGCGACCGAAACCAAACATTTGAAAAACCTTTGAACGTTAAAAAATTCTCCCATAAAACATCGCCAGAATTTTTTTATTTGTTATAAATATAACAAAAGCTTTATATAGGGGTTATTTGTTATAAATATAACAAGTGAGTGCCATGAAAAAAATTTTACTGGTGTGGGACGTGAAGTCACGGGGGACACCCGCAACCCTGTTTTACCGGGCGCTCAGTGGCTACGATTACGAGACAAAATCCGGCCGTAATCACACACCGGGCATCTTGGACGAACTCCCCAAGGATGTCTGGGAGTTCATAAACAGGAGCGCTCTGCTGATAGAGGAAGAGTACGCGAGGATGGTGGAGAAGATCTTTAAAGAATTTGCCGAACACCTGATTTGGCACAAGTTCCTAGTGGAGGATGAGGGGTGAGATTATGGCTGAAAAAGAACTGAAGCTGGTGGTGGCTGAGAACCGCTACCAGAACTACGTGAACAGGGGTTTTGCCCTAATAGATGAGTCGATTATGAAAAGGATAGGCATCAAGCAGGGAGATTATATTGAGATAATCGGCACAAGATCAACAGGCGCAATCGCGGTGAAGGGAGCCCCGGAGGACAGGGGACTAGAGATAATAAGAATCGACGGAATGATCAGGCACAACGCGGGAACCTCCATTGGGGAAAAGATCACCGTTCGAATGGCCTCGGTTAAAGAGGCCAAATCAATAACTATCGCGCCGACCGAACCCAACGTCAGATTTATGGCATCGGGTGAGGTGATCAAGCGCAACCTGTTGGGAAGGCCGATCACAAAGGGCGACCTGATTGCCCCAACACCTCCTGAAGAGGAAATAATGGATGATTTCTTTGGAAGCATCTTCGGCAGCATGGCGTTGCCATTCGGGCTCGGCGAGGTAAAGTTTATCGTCACGAACACCAATCCCTCTGGAATTGTCCTCGTCACCGATATGACAAACGTGGAGGCTCTGCAAGAGGCAGTTGAGGCAAAAGAACTTAAAGTACCCGCCGTTACCTATGAAGACATCGGCGGCCTGAAACTAGAGCTCGAGCGCGTGCGGGAGATGATAGAGCTTCCTCTCAAGCACCCGGAGCTGTTCGACCGATTGGGGATAGACCCCCCCAAGGGCGTGCTCCTCCACGGGCCACCGGGCACCGGTAAGACCTTGATAGCGAAGGCCGTCGCCAATGAGTCGGGCGCGAACTTCATCTCGATAAACGGCCCGGAGATAATGTCCAAGTGGTACGGTGAGTCCGAGGCTCGCCTGCGCGAGATCTTCGAGCAGGCGGAGAAAAATGCCCCCTCCATCGTCTTCATCGACGAGCTCGACGCCGTCGCGCCCAAGCGCGAGGAAGTCACTGGAGAGGTTGAGCGGCGCGTGGTCGCGACCCTTAACACCGCCCTTGATGGCTTGAAATCCCGCGGCAGGGTGATAGTCATCGGGGCCACAAACAGGCCCAACGCCCTAGATCCAGCCATACGCCGGCCGGGAAGGTTTGACAGGGAGATAGAGATAGGAGTCCCTGATCTGGAAGGAAGAAAGGAGATTCTCCAGATACACACGCGCGGCATGCCACTGGCTAAAGATGTTGACCTGAATCATTACGCCAGCATCACGCACGGTTTTGTTGGCGCTGACCTCGAGGCACTCTGTAAGGAGGCGGCCATGAGTGCTCTGCGCAGAATCCTACCCGAAATCAAGCTGGATGAGAACACCATCCCGACAGAAGTACTTGAGAAGCTACAGGTGACCAAAGGTGACTTCGACAACGCGCTGAAGACCGTTGAGCCATCGGCGATGCGCGAGGTACTCATCGAGGTGCCGAATGTACACTGGGACGACATCGGTGGGCTGGAGAAGGCAAAACAGGAGCTGCGTGAGGCTGTCGAGTGGCCCCTGAAATATCCGGACGCATTCAAGCGCATAGGCATCGAGCCGCCGCGGGGGATACTGCTCTACGGGCCACCCGGCACCGGAAAAACTATGCTGGCGCGCGCGGTGGCGACCGAGAGCGAGGCCAACTTCATCTCCATCAAGGGTCCCGAGCTGCTCTCAAAGTGGGTCGGTGAATCAGAACGTGGGGTAAGAGAAACTTTTCGCAAAGCGAAGATGGCTGCACCGGCGATAATATTCTTCGATGAAATCGATGCATTGGTACCAAGGCGGGGCTCTGGGTTTGGAGACTCGCACGTGACCGAGCGCGTCATCAGCCAGCTGCTGACGGAGCTTGACGGCTTGGAGAAGCTTGAGAACGTCGTCGTCATCGGTGCCACCAACCGCCCAGACCTGGTCGACCCGGCGCTGCTCCGCCCGGGCCGCTTTGACAGACTCGTGCTGGTGCCAGCCCCTGATGAAAAGGCACGCCTAGACATACTGAAAATCCACACCAAGAAAATGTCCCTAGCGAAGGATGTGGACCTTGAGCTGATCGCCAGAGAAACCGAGGGTTACTCGGGCTCAGACTTGGCCTCCCTCTGTCGCGAGGCGGCGATGCTCGTATTAAGAAAGGACATAAAGGGCAAGGAAGTCAGCATGAAGGACTTCCGCGAGGCGATGGAAATAGTGAGGCCCTCCATCTCACCAGAGTTGGTGAAAACATACGAGTCCTTTGTCAACAGAATCCCCAAGCGGGTCGCTGAAGAGGCCACCACCATGCATTATTAAACCTTTTAAGGGTTCGAGGAGAACTTATGGCGGAGGTCAGAGCCTGGTGCAGATTCTCGCAAGCAAGTTGAGGTCCGTCGGCGTGATCACCGACCGAGGGCTTGAGATAGGCAAGATCAACGATATAATTTTCGATGAAAAGGATGGCAAAATTATCACCATCGTTGTCAAGCCCGCCTCGAAGGAAGCCGTCGGAAGCATGCAAAGAGATGCGAGCGGGAACGCGCTGGTGCCATTCAGTGCTGTGATGTCGATAAGGGATTACGTGGTCGTGAACGAGAGAGTCTTGGCCATTCAACAGTTAAAAGCCCAGCCCAGAACTGCTCCTGAAACGTTGCCACCAGCCCTGCCACCTTTACCACCCAAAGAATAGTCTCGTGGCGAGCTCCTCCGGCAGACCGGCCGCTTTTATTTTTTCTGCTGTTGCCTCAATGTCATACTCGACGCGCCGGAAGCTGATCTCAACCTCCTCATCAAAATCAATTACCGCGTAGCTTGCCCTGGGGTCCCGATCGCGGGGCTGACCGACGCTGCCGGGATTGAAAATATTTTTTCCCAACACCATGCGCCTCATGAGAATGTGGGTGTGCCCCAAAACAACCACATCCGCCTCAGCCCCTTTCACCGCCTCGGCCATGTCCCGGTGGGAAAAATCCGGAAAAACATATTCGTTGAACGGGTCGCGTGGACTTCCGTGAACCACGAAGACTCTTTGGCCCTCAAGCTTCAGTTCCAGACGTGGGGGCAACGAGGCGAGATAGTCTAAGTTTTCCCGGGTCAGCCTGGTTGCCGTCCACAGAGCCGCCGTTGCCGCGCGGTCATTCAGACCCCGCACATCCTTTGTAACCGCCGCCTGATCGTGATTTCCCATCACCGCCTTGATTTCCTTTGCTCTGGCCAGCTTCAGGACCTCGTTGGGCTCGGCCCCGTAACCCACCAGATCACCGGCGCAGAGTATCTCATCAACCTTGGGCATGTCGCTCAAGACCGCCCTAAAGGCCGCGAGGTTGGAGTGGATGTCGGAGATCAACCCGATCTTCATTCAATCATCCCGAACGTTTCTTCAATCTTCATTCATGCGTTGACAATTTTAGAATATCGTTGAAAACTGATCTTAAACCAGTGGGAAACTGACAAAAAATCAGATGGTGAGATGAGAATGGCTGGAGAACCAAAAGAGCGCCTTCAAGTCTTATCCGGTGAGGTCCCTGTCTCAAAGCCATCGGCAGCGGCCCTAACGGCCTCAAAATTTTGCCATCGGGGATTTTCTTGAACGGCGCCAAGCGGGCCGATGTGGATCGACTCAAGTGGTCAAAGAGATCTCCAGCCGCTTTGAGACAATACTCGTGGATTCTCCACCGGGAATGAACCGAAACGCCATTGCGGCTCTTAGGATTGCCAAAGAACTGATCATCGTGACAACCCCAGATATTGCCTCACTCTCAAACGCTCTCAAGCTGAAGACAGTTGCAGAAAGACCCAACGTTAAACCCTGGGGATTAATAATTTCAAGGGCGACTAGAGAAGAATTGGACCTGTCCCAAGAAGAAATCTCCTCCACGCTTGAGCTGCCCGCCCTTGCAGTAATTCCGGAAAAGCCGTTCGAAGCTCATTGGCCCTTGGGGAGTGCGCTGTGTCTCGCTGCTCACGATCACCGGCTTCCATGGGGTTCAAAAAACTTGCATTCATCATCCTTGGCCAGAAAGCTTGAGTATCTCCTCCACGGCCTCGGCAACTCCTCTGCCGTGAGATGATCTCGTGATGCGGCTGGACGCCCTCTTCGCCTCCTCAACCGAGTTAGCAACGGCGAAGCTCAGCCCAGCCAGCTGCAACATCTCAACATCATTTGAACCATCGCCTATCGCAGCTATCTCAGCCAATGGAACCTTCGTTATCACAGATACCTTCTTCAGAGCATTGCCCTTATTCACCTCAGGCCTCCGCAGATGAATGGCCAAACCAGAATCAACCGCAACAATGGGCAAACCTTTCTGCTCAATAACCCTTCTAACCTCTTCCAAACTGACCGTCTTTTTGATGGTGACGCCAGTGACTCTGTCGGGAGTGCTTCTGGTAATCTCCAGGTTTCCAAAAGTCCTTTTAAGCTCGGCAAGCCCTCGATCAGCGTCCACCCGGTCACCGAGCACGTACATCTTCTCGCTGGCAAAATCAAAGACAATTCCACCATCCTCTGCTATCAGGGGGCCAGAGGTCCCTATCAGAATAGACGCGGCCTCCGCGTACCTGAAAAGGTTCCCAGTAGCTATCACCACCGAGATGCCTGCATCCTCCGCCCGGCGAATGGCCTCAACTGCCGCCAGGTCAAGCCTTCTATCCCCGTAAGTTAAGGTACCGTCTATATCCACGGCAAGCAGCCTGATCAAAAACCCACCTTTCAATCCTTTATTCCTTGCTCGGTGATCTTGAAAATCGCCTCACGCTCGGGGAGATTGGGGCTGTCAAATATTCGAGCTATACGCCTCTGCTCCTTGGACTTTCTGAGATAGATGCGGGTCGTCGCGGAGTGGGCAAGTATGTGTCCGCCAATGGGCTTGGTGGGATCGCCGAAGAAAATGTCCGGCCTCGCCTGGACCTGATTTGTCACGAAGACCGCTAAATCATGCAGATCCGCAATCCTGTGCAGAGTCATGAGATGGCGATTCAGCTTCTGCTGCCTGGGGGCCAAGGTTTCCCTTCCGGTGAACTCGGCCCTAAACTGGGCAGTTATGGAGTCGACGACGATCAGACGTATGCTCTCCTTCTCAACCATCTCCTCCGCTTTCTCCGCTATCAGGATCTGCTGGTCAGTGTTGTAGGACCTCACGTAATATATGTTCTGCAGGACTTTCACCGGATCAAGCCCAACGCCCAGCGACATGTCCCTTATTCTCTCCGGTCTGAAGGTGTTCTCGGTGTCTATGAAAATTGCCTTGGCCTCCAACCCCTTCTGCTCCCGCGGCAGCTGAACGTTGACACAGAGCTGGTGCGCGAGCTGCGTCTTGCCTGAACCGAACTCCCCGAACGCCTCCGTGACCGCCTGAGTCTCCACCCCGCCCCCGAGAAGATCATCGAGCGAGGCGCTGCCCGTTGTTATAAGGCCGACCTTCTCCCGCCTCTCCATGACCTTGTCGGCGGTCACAAAGGAGCAAAAGTCAGCTGCCTCTCTAGCCGCGGAGATTATCTTCTTGGCCTGGATCTCCCCCAGTTCCGCGGCTTCGCGCAGCTCAGCGACCGTCGCGGCCGCTATCGACTCTATGGTGCGGTAGCCGGCCTCGCGGAGCTTCTCGGCGGTTGCCTCGCCAACGCCGGGGAGGTTTTCTATCAACTTTTTGGTAACTTCAGACAAGATGTTCCCCTTTATACTTTCACGCCATTTCTTTTAGCCTTTTGAGCAGCCCCCTGGCCTCATTTATCGGATCAGGGATCTGTAGATCTGAAGCCCTGATCTCAAGCTGGTCAAAATACAGGTCCCGTCTGGTGGCCCCGGAAACTATCAACTCCCTGCCGACGAGATTCAGCCCATGATAAAATGCCGCGATATCAGGCGTGGTCTTAAGGGCCTCAAAAACCTGCTGCGCTGTCATCCCAAGCAGGCGCTCGGCCACCTTTCCAAACAGAACCACGCGGATATCGCTGCTGCCGTCATCCAGCAGCAGGCTGACCACCACGCGGTGTTCAGGCGTGACCAATTTACCGCACTCCTCGCAGACCAAACTGGCCTCAGAACTGCCAAGGCTACGCCCGCAGTTAGGACAGACATCAAATAACGGGCGACGATGAAACACCTGTATCACCGTCCCGCGCACCTCCACCTGGAGCCCTTCCCTACCAACCCTTGAGATGGCCACCCGCTCAGCTCTCCGCGCCGTGGCGGTCATGGTCACGACCTGGGGCAGTTCCACGCTTGGATTCAATTCAAGCTGTCCCTGACTACCCAGATGCAACTCGGTCTGTCCCAGAGCTCCAAGGGTGGTGTAAGCATCGATCAATCTCACCACATCTCCCACCTTTATCTGCCCAACTTTCTCCGCGTGCTCCCGCCAGAGGGAAACTCTGACCGTCCCGGAATCGTCACCCAAGATGATTGACGCCACTTTTCCCTTGGTGCCGTCTGGACGGGTGAACTCATGCTGGCCGGTTACCTCGACAACTCTCCCGACCACCTCAACGGTGTCCAGATTGGGCTCCAGTTCCCCGATTTTGATAAGTTGTGACTTGGGCCAAGCAACTTCGATGCCGGAGGGGTTTAACTCAACTTTTGTCGCCCTACCGGCGTGTATCTCGGGCCTGCCACCAAGGCCTGCCCGCGCGTAAGCATTCCTCAGCAAGACGACATCGTTGATCTGCATCTTCTGCGCGAGTTCTGCTGCAGAATCCCAGAAAGATGCCCGCAGTATACCTGAATCATCTGCCAAAACCAGGCTCACCACCTTGCCCGTTGAGCTGTCACCACGCTTGAACTCACGCAGCGGAAATTTGCGCTTCACAACCGCCACCAGGTCAAGCGAACGCATGCCGGCCTCGACTTCTCTGACCTTAAGCGGGCGCTCCATCAGCTCTGGCAGTTCTGGAACCGCTTGGGGGCCCCTCACCAGTCTACCGCTGGAGCCCAAGCTCAACTCGACGCGACCACCCAGACCAGTTCTAACTGCGGCATTTTCCAAAAACACCGCCTCTCCCCGCTTCAGGCTCTTTGATAGCTCCGCCCATTCATCCCACAGCGACACCCTTACCTGGCCTGTGCCATCCATGAGGATCAGCGTTGAAACCTTCCCCGTGGTTCCATCCGGACGGTCAAAAACCCTGACATCGCTCGTCGTGACGACTCTGCCCGCCAAATCAACCTCAATCATCTGCGGGCTCAAATCAGCGATCCTAGGTACAGTCTCGGAAGCGGGGGGTAGTTCCTTTGCCCGGGGATGGTCTGAACAGAGGACAATAGAACCACGCGCTCCGAGGCTGAGTTCAGGTCTCCTGTCGATCCCCTGCCGAACATAGGCACCCTGAACCCTGACGATATCACCCTTTTTCAACCCGCCTTGTTTGATGAGCGATGACTTGTCATTCCACAACGTCAGCCTTATCTCGCCTGTCGAGTCCTGCAGGGTTATGCTCCCGACCTGACCGGGCTTGCCACTCGACCTTTGAAATTCACGGGGTTCTCTAATCCTGACCACGCGGGCCAAGATGTCCACCTTGGACATCCCTGGTATCAGGTCCTCGATGTGAAGGGCCCTGACCTCTGGTTCCCTGTGCTCAAAAACGATGCCGAGCTCACGTGCGACAATGTTCGCTGCCCCCTCCAGCGTCACGAAACCGCCGAGTTCTTCCTGTTTAGCGCGAATTCGGGACATCAGCTCGTCGCGGCTCAGCTTTGAGGTTTCCAAAATCCTCTGAACCATCTGCTCAAATGCCATCTCCACATCCGGCCCCGATATAATTGTTCTTTTAGGCTTATAGATATTTTAGAAATCAACAAACAACCAATGAGCCCCTCCTGTTCTGTTCATCGCGATGTAAAACACTTACCTAGTGATCCCAGACACCGAATTTTGATCAGGAAAGTATGCCATCAAGCGGTGAGCTACAGGTAAATGATTATTCGAAAGCAGCGGCGCCACCCGTTAAAGCATCAGAAAAAGTTTGAGCCCCACGGCCAAAGTTTAAACCACGCTCAGCTCCTCCTTTCTGGCCTTTACCAAAAAATAAACTGCGGCAACGTCAAGCAAACAACAGGCTGAAAAAAAATCAACCAGGTAATTTTTCCTTAAGTTCTCTCAGTATGGCAAGGGCCCTGTCAAAACTTATTTTTTTCTCCTCAATCATTCGCCTGGCCACAACGTCGACAAGATCGCCTTCAGCGCCTGCGGTTACCGCGATGTTCTTGGCGTGCAATTTAAGATGACCTGCCTGAATGCCCTCGGTCGCCAGTGCACGCATCGCTGCCAAGTTATTGGCGAGACCCACTGCCGCCATTATCTCCCCAAGCTCCCTCGCCGAAGGCATCCCCAGTATTTTGCGACATATCTTCGCGACGGGGTGCACTGCCGTGGCCCCGCCGATGACACCTACGGCCACCGGAAGCTCGATGCTGCCCGCCAGGTCACCATCTGGTGTCATGGACCAGTGGCTGAGTGGCCTGTAGGTTCCACCAATCGCGGCATAGGCGTGAGCACCGGCCTCAAGCGCTCGTGTGTCATTCATGGTCGCCAGCGCCACGGCGATGATCCCATTCATTATGCCTTTATTGTGAGTGGCCCCGCGGAAAGGATCGGCGACAGCGAACTCATATGCCCTCAAAATCCCATCAACTACTTCCTCACCTCCCAGAGCCTCTTTAGAGAAAACCGCCTTGGCCCGCGCCAAACGATGGACGGCAAGGTTTGATACTATTCTTAGGAATACCCTTCCACCTGTAAGCTCCTCAATCATCGGGGCGACCGCCTCGCACATCGTGTTGACCACGTTAGCTCCCATGGCGTCCCGCACATCCACAAGCAGATGTATTATTATCATCGGGCCTATCGCGGAATTGATAATCCTGACATCCAGCCCAACTGCTCCTCCGCCCAGCCTCACCAGAACCGGGTCCTGCTCGTTGGCCTTGGCCAAGATCCTGCTCATTTCACCGATGATCTTCTCTTTCACAGCCAGCGGGTTGTCAACGTCGACGAGCTGTATCTGGCCAATCATCACCGGTAAAGTACTCTCCGTTTGGAAGCCTCCCCTGACCCGGGCCATCTTGGCCGCGTTAGACGCAGCCGCCACCACGGAGGGCTCCTCGATGACCATCGGGATGAGGTAGTCCTTGCCGTTTATGAGGAAATTTGTGGCTATCCCTACGGGCAGCCCAGTGACACCGATCACGTTTTCAATCATTTGATTGGCCTGCTGAATGCTCAGGGCACCGCTTCTTCGAAGGAGTTCCGCCTCGGCGTCGTCCAGCCCGGCGAACTCCGTAACCAGCCTTAGCCTTTCCTCGGGGCTCAGCCTGTAGAAGCCCGATATCTCCGACGATTTCACCACATACATCCCTTTCAAACTAGGAAACAACTGCCTTAAATCATTGAAATTTTTGAGGGTTAGTGGGTCGTTCTGTGGAGCACAAATCAATCAAGCCCCCCGACCTGAAACAAAAAACCGCAGATCGAGAACTCCACCAATTGACCGAGGTACAACAAACAGCCTGAAGCGCATGCTGAAGTTTGGCATGGCTTCCTAGATATTTAGGCTGTCGTCTTTCTTCTCCACGGTTACAATCGTTGATCTCAATCTTTTATGGCCAAGTTTTTCCATGTGGGCACCTCCCCTGATAACGGCACTTGCTGCAACGATCTCGCTAACTGCCTTGCTGCTGAAAAAATCACCGTGAAAATCAAAGAACTATAACCCGGCGAAAGCTCTTGGTCGAGTATGAAAAGACGATGTTAACAAGAGTTGGAGAAACGATCACGAAAAGTCGAAGAGATCAGAGCCTGACTCTTTTTATAAGTAATCTGAAGCTGTCTCCATCGATGTTCCAGTCCTTCAGGTGCCCCTCACCGAACACGTCCTCCATGCGACATATGCGGAGATTTCTAACGCGTACCTCTCGGGAGATGTAGCTCTGCTGCGTGCTCAGCAGCCCTAGATCCCCCTCGTTGGCTAGGCCGATATCAACATCCACCCTTTCTTCCATTTCCAAACCCATCTCCTTGCGCATCGTCTGCAGCCTCCTGACGAGCTCGCGCGCCATCGATTCCGCTTCCAGTTCCGGGGTCATCTTGGTGTCCATCGCCAGCTCTCCGAAATCCGTCTGCACCAGAGCGATTCCCTCTGAAGGCTGCTCCTCAAAGGCTACCAGCCCCTTATGGATGCACAACTTATATCCATCAATATGCAAGCCGATGAACCCATGACGATCCAGCTCCTCGGCCAAACGCTGCAAATCCATGGCTTTAATCAGCCCCATCACCTTGCCCGCGAGCTCACCAAATTTCTGCCTGAACAGCTGCTCGTCAACCCTGACCTTCAGACTCAGGTCCTTCAACCTCTCATTGGGACCAACGATAACCAGTTCCTTGCAGTTCAACTGACTCCGCAAAAGCCCATCCAAGCCCTTTATAGCCTTTAGGTTCTCCTCGCTGGAAACTTTTATCGCCACCTTCTTCACCGGCCATCTGAGCTTCAACTTGAACTGCTGCCTTGCCGCGGCACCCGCCTCCACAAAAGCCCGGACTATCCTCATGCCCTCCTCAAGCTCCTTGTTTATCGCGCTCTCGTCGATGGACGGCCAGGGCAGCATGTGCACGCTCTCAGGGCTGCTGGGATCGGTCGACTTAACCAGATCGCGATAGATTATCTCACTAAGATGTGGGGCGAACGGGGCCAGCAATCTTACCAGAACATGCATGGCCTGATAAAGGACTACATAGGCCGCCAGCTTCTTCGGGTCCTCCTTCTCTATCCACACCCTCTCGCGGACGGAACGGACATACCACCGGCTGAGATCTTCCAGGACAAAGTTCGAAATGGCACGAACGGCGTTGTGCAGGTTGAGATCTTCCATCGCCTGCGTCACCTCTCGGGAGACGCTGTTGATCCTGGAAACCATCCACAGGTCCTCGGGCATTAGGCTGGCGCTTACCTTATCCAGCTCTATTTTCCTAGGGTCAAACCCGTCGAGGGACATGTAGGTCGTGGCAAAGACATGGACGTTCCAGAGGACGCCCATCATCCTCTGCACAACCTCAAGGCTCTTCCAGCTGAACTTCAGGTCCTCCCAGGGCGGGTTCGCGCCGAGGATGTAGAGGCGGAGGACATCCACTCCATTTTTGTTAATAACGTCCTCGGGATCGACAATGTTGCCCAAGGACTTCGACATCTTCCTGCCGCGCTCATCTAGGGCGAAGCCGTGCATCAGCACACTCTTGTAGGGGATATCGCCGAAGGCTGCGATCGAGACCACCTGCTGGCTGTAGAACCACTTCGTCACCTGGTCCTCGCCCTCGGTCACAAAATCGCTGGGCCAGATTTGATTGAACAGGTCTGAGCTCCTCGGGTAACCTAGGCTTGCCCAAGAAGCTATGCCTGAATCGAACCAAACATCTAGCACATCGGGCACGCGTCTGGAGGCCCCGCCGCATTTGGTGCATTTGATCTCCACGCGATCGACTTGCGGCCTATGAAGATCTATATCTCCAAGGGGATTCAACGACAGCCCCGAGAGCTCCTCGAGGCTCCCTATCACCATTATGTTCTGGCACTGCCCGCACACCCAGATGGGCAGCGGTATCCCCCAGTACCTCTGGCGCGAGATGCAC
>Ga0315298_1007234_pt1 | contig 14739 bp, 12 predicted proteins | sample WHS_1_MG_FD_203077 | JGI IMG/M metagenome (GOLD analysis project Ga0315298, IMG submission 203077) | Extremophilic microbial mat communities from Washburn Hot Springs, YNP, Wyoming, USA - WHS_1_MG | ecosystem: Environmental > Aquatic > Thermal springs > Hot (42-90C) | place: USA: Wyoming... | reverse complement strand
GTGCCGCCAGCAAAGACTCGACCGACGGCAGCCAACAATCGAGCGTGTCGCCCCTGGCGGGGCTGACACGGCAAAGACAAAGAACGGAAGCGGTTGGGGCCTTGCCTCTCCCAGGACTCACGTCCTGGGCGATTCCCTTTCGCCCCTGGCGGGGCTGACGGCTGCGGCAGCTTGCACCTGCTGCAATCAGATGTAGTCCAGCCAGCGGCCGTAGCGAGGATTGCGGCCGGTGTAGGCCTCCTCGAATGCCTCCTGGATCCGCACTGTGACCGGTCCCGGGCAGGGGTCCAGCCGGCGGGCGTCGATCGACCGGATCGGCTGGACGCGAATGTGCGTGCCGGTGAAGAAGGCCTCGTCGACGGCCGCCAGGTCCGCCGCGGGGATATGCGTTTCCTCCAGCGGGATGCCCAGGTCGCGGGTCACCTGGATGACACTGTCGCGGGTGATGCCGGCCAGCACATTATCCAACCGCGGCGTCCGCACGATGCCGTTCTTGACGACGAACAGGCTGCTGACGGGGGCCTCGGCGGCGTTACCGGCGTCATCCAGCAGAATGGCGTCGTCGAAGCCCTTTTGCCTTGCCTCGTATCGCGCCAGCATGCCGTTGACATAGTAGCCCGCGGCCTTGGCGTGGATCGGGACGGTGCTGGGCTTGAGCTTGCGGATGCAGGAGACGCAGGCGGAGATCGGCCTGGAGAACTGCCCTCGCGACAGCCCGAAGGTGCGGGCGAAATCGTAACAGAAGACCGCCACGTCCAACCGCAGGTTGCGGGGCATCAGGTCGTAGGCCACCTGCGACAGGTAGGCGAATACCTTGATCCCGCCGTCAGTCAGCTCGTTGGCGCGGACGGTCTGCTTCATGGCATCGACCAGTTCCGCCGGCGTGACCGGCATGACCATGTGCAGGCACTGGGCGCTGCCGAACAGCCGGTCCGTGTGTGCCGCGGCGCGGAAGATCGCCGGCCCCCGCGCGGTCGACACCAGATCGAGCACCTCGAAGACGGCCGAGCCCCGGCTCATGCTGTGCGAAAGGATCGGCACCGTAGCCTCTTCCTGCGGGATCATCCTGCCGTTGACCCATGCCTTCATCCGCTCTGTCCCTTTCCCTGGAAACGGCCGACACGCCGTTGAAACGTCCGCGTTTCAGACTTTTGCCGGCCGGGCACATTATAGCATGACGCGCAGGGTCGTGGCACGGGGGCCTTGCGCGGGCAGGCCCGGGCGGCGGTCCGCTGCCGCGAGACACCGCGCCGCCCAGAGCGAGCCCGAACCGCTGACCGTCGCGGCACGGGTGTGCGGCAAGATCGACGGGCCGTCGCCACAAGCCCGCTGCGGCGGCCGCATGCCCGCATCCTTCGACTGCGCTCAGGGCAGGAACAGCGCGGGCGTGGCACCCGACGGTCGTGTAACCTGTCACACACCGTCGTCACACGAGTGGTGAGCCCTGCGGTGGACAGGTCCCGCCCGGAAGGGTACAGTCACGCAGTACCTCGAACGGCGGTCCATCGACTACGGAATGGGCGTACCGGGCGCATCGGTGCCCGACGATGGAACATGGCCCGGCGGTGGAGCCGGGCAACGTCGTGTGGCGGATGTGCGGTAGACGAAGGGGAAAACCATGGTGCGTGCGATTCTCCTGACGATCCTGGCGGCATGTATGATGGGAATGACGGCACAGCAATCCGGCTGCCAGGGCGCGCGGACCCTGACGGTCCAGCTTGTGAACGACACCGGCCGGGATATCGACTTCACGCTCGCGTACAGCGCGGATGCCGACGCCAGCTTCGCGGATCTGGTGGACGACGGCACCGAGATAAGCGACACTGTCAAAGCCGGCGAGGTGGTCTTCAAATTCCTCAATTGCGACGCCACGGGCGCCGTGGCACTCGAACTGGCGGTACTGGACGTCGTCGCAGGCGTAGGCCCGATCACCATCGATGATTTCGTCTACCGCCTCGACGACCACTGGACCTGCGGCGACACGCTGCAATACAGGTTCACCTCCAGCAACAACTTGACGGACCTGGACGTGGATTCGCACGTGCTTCCGTAGAGAGCAGAGAGTCGACCGCAGGAGAAAGGCTTGCTGACTGACTCGGGACTTCCCGCTTTGGCATCTGCCAACGGTTCTCCTGTCTCCTGCTCTAATGAAAAGGGCCCCGGCGTTGCCGTGGCCCTTTTCATTCGGAGAGGGAGGGATTCGAACCCCCGAGACCCCGAAGGGCCTAACGGATTTCAAATCCGTCGCTTTCAACCGCTCAGCCACCTCTCCAATATATTTTATTCTACCCGACCACAATGTTCACCAGCCGGCCGGGCACCGCGATCACCTTGCGCACCTGCTTCCGGCCGATCAGCTCCTTGACCTTCGCGTCGGCCAGGGCGGCGGCCTCCAGGCCCTTGGCATCGGCGTCGGCCGACACGGTCAGGCGGGTGCGGACCTTGCCGTTGATCTGCACCGCCACCTCGATCTGGTCCCGCCGGGCCAGGGCCGGGTCGTAGACGGGCCAAGGCTCGCAGGCCAGACTGCCTTTCCAGCCGGCGCCAGCCAGCCTTTGCCACAGTTCCTCCGCAACGTGCGGGGCGAACGGCGCCAGCAGCAGCAGGAACGGCCGGAGGACGGCGACCGGGCGGACGTCGCGGCCGGTCATCTCGTTGACGAAGACGATCAGCGCGGCGATGGCGGTGTTGAACCGCAGGTTTTCGATGTCCTCGGTCACTTCTTTGATCGCTTCGTGCAGGACGCGAAGGGCGTCGGCGTCCGGCTCGACGTCGCGGACCGCCGGGCTCAAGGCCCCGGTCTGGGGGTCGACGATCAGCCGCCACGCCCGGTGCAGGAAGCGGTGCACGCCCATTACATCCCGCGTGTTCCAGGGCTTGCTGGCCTCGAGGGGGCCCATGTACATCTCATAGAGTCGCAGCGTATCGGCGCCGTACTGGTTGACGACCTCGTCGGGGGTCACGACGTTCTTAAGGCTCTTGGACATCTTCTCGATGGATTCCGCGAGCTTCTCGCCGGTCTGCTTGTGGTAGGCGCCGTCCTCGCGGAAGTCGATCTGGTCGTAGCTGACGTACATGCCCCGGCTGTCGCGATACGCAAAGCCGCGGATCATGCCCTGGTTGAACAGTTTGGCGAAGGGCTCCGGGGTCGAGACGTAGCCCAGGTCGAACAGCACCTTGTGCCAGAACCGCGCGTACAGCAGGTGCAGCACCGCGTGCTCGGCCCCGCCGATATACAGGTCCACGCCGCCCGCCTTCTGCTCGTCCGTTTTCTTCCAGGCGGGCAGGCCGCCCGCCGCCATCCAGTATCGCTCCACCTGCCGGTCGACCAGCGCCTTGTCGTTCCTCGGGTCCAGGTAGCGCAGGTAGTACCAGCAACTGCCCGCCCACTGCGGCATGGTGTTGACCTCCCGCTCGGCCGCACGGCCGCACTTCGGGCAGGTCGTCCGCACCCAGTCGGTGATCCGTGCGAGCGGCGGCTGCGGCGGGGCGTTCGGATCGTCCGAAGCCTTGGGCTTGAAGTCCTCCAGCTCGGGCAGCACCAGCGGCAGCTGGCCCTCCGGCAGCGCGACCGCGCCGCAGTCCGCACAGTGGACGATCGGGAACGGCTCGCCCCAGTACCACTGCCGGCTGAACAGCCAGTCCCGCAGCTTGTAGTTCACCGCGAACCTGCCCAGCCCGACCGCCGCCAGATCGCGCGTGACGTTCTGTTGAAACTGTGCGGTCGTCTGGCCGTCGTAGCGAGCGCTGTTGATCGCCACGCCATCACCGACAAAGCACCGCGTGCCCGCCAGGACCTCTTCGACCATCCGCTCCGGCGGCGTCGGGTCGTCCGGGTATTCCTTTTGGACGGCGTCCGGGGTCGGCTTGACGACGGCGGTGATCGGCAGGCCGAACTGGCGGGCGAATTCGAAGTCGCGCGTGTCGTGCGCCGGCACGGCCATGATCGCGCCGGTGCCGTAGCTCATCAGCACGTAGTCCGCGACCCAGATCGGGATCTGCGCGTCGTTCACCGGGTTGACCGCGTACGCGCCGGTGAACACGCCGCTCTTGGCCTTGGCGTCCGCCACCCGCTCCAGCTCGCTGCGGCCGGCCGCCTGGCTGACGTAGGCCTGCACATCCGCCCGGCGATCGGCGGTGGTGATCTTCTCGACCAGCGGATGCTCCGGGGCCAGGACCATGTAGGTGGCGCCGAAGAGGGTGTCGGGGCGCGTGGTGTAGATCCGTATGACGTCGGGACCGGGGGTTACCGGGTAGCCGTGGGCGGCGCGGGCGGCCTTGAAGGCGTCGAAGGTATTATAGCTTTGTGTATCATCTGTGGCGGCGTCGCCGGCCAGGAGGAAATCGACTTCGGCGCCTTCGCTGCGGCCGATCCAGTTCCGCTGCATGATCTTGATCGACTCGGGCCAGTCGCACATGGCCAGATCGTCCATGAGCCGGTCGGCGTAGCGGGTGATGCGCAGCATCCATTGGCGCATCGGGCGCCGGTAGACGGGGAAGTCGCCGCGATCGGAGCGGCCTTCGTTGGTGACCTCCTCGTTGGCCAGCACGGTGCCCAGGCCGGGACACCAGTTGACGGGTACGTCGGCCATGACCGCCAGGCGGTGGTTGTCGATGACCTGACGGCGCTCCTGTTCATTCAGGTCGGACCATCGGCGCAGGCCGGGCGGGACGGGGGACGCACTGGCTGGCAAGCTGCCAGTGGCACCCGGCGTGGGAGTGGCACCCGGGGCAGCCGCACAGCCGGGGGCGGCTGTGCCACAAGGGGCGGGCACTGCGTTGTACCCGGCGTCGACCAGCCTGGCGCCCGATTCCAGCTCCTTGATCAGCTCGGCGATCCGGCGGGCCCGGCCTCGGATCTTCCGGCCGGACGGGTCGGTCCAGACCGCCTCCGGGTCGTACCACGCATCGAACATTTGCAGGAAGATCCACTGTGTCCAGCGGTAGTAGTCCGGGTCGGTGGTGGCCAGGCGGCGGGACCAGTCGTAGGAGAAGCCGAGCATCTTGATCTGGCGCTCGATGTTGGCGATGTTCCGCTCGGTGGTGACCCGGGGGTGGATGCCGTGCTCGACGGCGTACTGCTGGGCGGGCAGGCCGAAGGAATCGTAGCCCATCGGGTGCAGGACGTTGTAGCCCCTCATGCGGGCGTAGCGGCTGACGATGTCGGTGGCGGTGTAGCCCTCCGGATGGCCGACGTGCAGGCCGGCCCCGCTGGGATAGGGGAACATGTCCAGGACGTAAAGCTTGGGCTTGGCCGGGTCAAAGCCCGGCTCGCCGGGGTTGAGCGCGCGGAAGGTCTGGTGGGCGGCCCAGTAGTCCTGCCACTTTTTCTCGATGGCCGCGAAGTCGTACGCAGCGGTCTGCGGGGTCGTAGTCATGGGGGGCATGATAGGGTTGGCGACGAAGAGCGTCAAATGGCGGCAAGCGGCAGGTCGTGGTTGGTGGTTGGTGGTTCGTGGTCAGTGGCTCGTGGTGCAACGCCACGGGGATCATCCTGCACACCGGGCTGGGTCGAGCCGCGCTGCCGCCGGCCGCGAAGTCATCGTGTCTCGCGGCCAGTGTATCGAACTCCCGTACCCAGTCCGGATCGTATGCGACCACGATTGAATCTTCGCTCCTTCTGCGCGCACCTCTGACGGATAGTTGCCGCTGGGCACCGTTCGGGTATTGTACGAGGCCGGTATACTCGCACATACGGGGCGAATTCGCGCAGGAGGAAACCATGCGCATCAGCGTCGGGATCGTCGGGGCGGTCGGGCGGGGCGGCAGTTTTCGAAACGCCCTCGAATCCTGCGGCGCCCGCGTCCATGCGGTCTGCGACATCCAGGCCGACAAACTCGACGAATGCGCAGCGCGGTTCGGGGCGGCCGAAAAGTACACCGACTACGCCGAGATGCTGGAGAAATCCGACCTGGACGCCGTCGTGATCGGCACGCCGATGCCCCTGCACGTGCCCCAGTCGATCGAGGCCCTGAAGCGGGACATCCATGTCCTGTGCGAGGTGCCGGCCGGCGTGTCGATCGAGGAATGCCAGTCGCTGGTGGCGGCCTGCCGCAAGTCCAAGGCCATCTACATGATGGCCGAGAACTACATCTATGCCCGGCCGATCCAGGTGGTCAGCCACCTGGCGCGGCGCGGCCTTTTAGGCGAGATCTACTATGCGGAGGGCGAGTACCTGCACGAGTTGAAGGAACTCAACGAAATCACGAAGTGGCGCCGGCACTGGCAGACCGGCATTGACGGCATCACGTACGGGACCCACAGCCTCGGGCCGATCCTGCACTGCATGCCCGGTGACCGGGTCGTGCGGGTCTGCTGCGAGGGCAGCGGCCGTCACTACAAGGATCCGCGCGGCCAGCCGTATCACCAGGAGTCGGCCGTGATGCTCGGCAAGACGGCCAAGGGGGCGCTGGTCAAGATCCGCGTGGACATGATCTCGGACCGGCCGCACGCGATGAACGTGCACCAGTTGCAGGGGACGGACGGCGTATTCGAGTCGAGCCGGGGCGGTCCCGGCGACCGTCACCGTATCTGGTTCCGCGAGCTGTCGCGGCAGATCCGCTGGCACGACCTGGACGAGCTGATGACGGTCGACAGCTTGGCGGGCAGGTACTTGCCGCCGGGGCTGAAGGACATCCCGCCGGAGGCCCTGCGGGCCGGGCACGGCGGGAGCGACTACTTCGTGGTGCTCGACTTCGTGCGGGCCGTCCGCGGGGAGATCGCCTGCCCGATCGGCGTCCACGAGGCAATGGACATGACGCTGCCCGGGCTGGTCAGCCAGCAGTCGATCGCCCGGGGCGGCGGCTGGATGAACGTGCCCGATTCTCGCGAGTGGACCGAGGCGGGACCGTACGTGCAGCTCCAGATGATCTGGCCGATAGGCCGGCTGGAATCGCCGCCGGCCCCGAAGGTGCCGCCCGGCTACGAGCTGCGGTGCTGGCGGTGCGACGACGAGGCGGGTTACATTGCCCTGATGACTGCCGCGGGCTTTTCCGGGTGGGACCACGATCGCATTGCCGGCACGCTGCGGACGGTGTTGCCCGGCGGCTTCTTCGTCATTGAACACAAAGCCAGCGGCAAGATCGTCGCGACGGCGATGGCGACGCATAACCCGATCGAAGGGCATCCGTACGGCGGGGAACTGGGCTGGGTCGCGGCCGATCCCGAACACAAGGGCAAAGGCTTGGGCATGGCGGTCACGGCGGCGGCCACGGCGCGGTTGATCCGCGGCGGCTACACGGACATCTTCCTGCGGACGGACGACTGGCGGTTGCCGGCGCTGAAGATATATCTACAGCTCGGATACGAGCCGCTCCATTTCCGCGAAGGGATGCAACAGCGTTGGCAGGAGGTCTACGGCAAGCTGAATTGGCAGGGGCCACAAGCGAAAGGCTGATGCAGGCAATGAATACTCGTGGGGCGCGCGACAGATCGCCAGCCAGCCGCAGTCCGAGGTTCGCACGGCACGGAGTTCTGTTCGGCGGGATGCTGCTGATATCCGCTGCCGGCCGCATGGCCGCGGCCGACAACGCCGTCCGCCCCGAGGGCGCCGGCCCCGTGGCCTTTCCCGTCGGCGTCGCGGTTACCCGGCCTGCGTCGGTGTCGGCGTCGCCGCCGACCACGCAACCGGCCAGTCAGCCGGCGACTCAGGCGGCCAGTCGGCCGGCCACGGCGCCCGGAACTCAGCCGCGGGACCCGGACCTGGTGCCCGAGGCGATTGAATCGCACAAGAAGCGCGTGCAGGACTCGCAGGACCTGACCCCGCAGGAGAAGGCGGCGGTTCTGGAGATTTACGATCAGGCCCTGGCGGAGCTGCGTCGGGGAGACGAGTGGTCGGCCGAGGCCGCCCGCTACGACGAGGCCATCCGACAGATTCCCGCGCAGCTGGAGCAGGCCCGGGCCAAGTGGGCGCTGCCCGTGGAGGACCTGAGGCCCCATCCGCCGCAAGGTGCGACGCTGCCCGACATCGAACAGCTCTACCGGGAAGCAGAGGACCTCGATCGCGCGGCTCGGATCGAAGCCGCGACGCTGCGCCGCGAATTGCAGGTGAGCCGGGAACGGCCGCCGCAGAATCTGGCCCGGCAGGCGGAGATCCGCCGTATCCAGGACACGCTGGCCGAGGAGGTCAAGGCGGTCGCCGCCGGTCAGACGGAGGCCGACCGGGCGCGCTCGGTTCTGGTGCGGGCGCGGCGCCGCACCCTGTGGCGGGAACTGCGCGCCCTCGACCGCCAGAGCGCGTACGATGACGCCCGCCGCGAGCTGCTGACCGTCCAGATCGACCTGGCCAACCGCTACCAGGACGCCACGAGCCGCGCTCTGGCCGCATGGGGAGAGATTCTGAAGGAACGCCGCGCTGCCGAGGCCGCCCGGGCCGCTGCGGCGGCGAGCCGGCAGAGTGTCGCCTTCAAAGACCGACCGGAACTTTTCGAAATCGCCGAGCAGAACCGCAAACTGGCCGCCCGACGGGTGGAACTGCAGAAGATGGCCGACTCCGCGCCGCATCCGACGCTGCAGCGGGACGCCGTCGCCGCCCAGCGGAGGACTTTGGCCGACAACGCCCGCAACCTGAAGAAATGGATCGAGACCGCCGGGCTGAACGAGGCCATCAGCTCGGTGCTCCGGCGCCAGCGGGCGCAGCTGCCCGACGTTCTTCAGCTCGAACGGGACGTCCGCCGGCTCGAAGCGGACATCGCCCGGGCCCAGGCCGAACTCATCGACCTGGAGGATCAGCGCGCCGCGCTGGTGGACCTCGATCGGCGCGTCGATCAGGTGATGCGGAGCCTCCGGCAGCCCGTTTTGCCCCAGGAGCAGCTGGCCGTCCGGGCCCAGATTCAGGAACTCCTGCGGACCCAGCGCACCTACCTCGACGATCTGATCCGCGACTACAACGCGAGGACGGAGGCGTGGTTCCAGATCGACCAGGAGCAGCGGGCCCTGATCGACGACGTCCGCGGATACGCCGCTTACATCGATGAGCATATCCTGTGGGTCCGCAGTACGCGCCCGCTGCGGACGGAGGATCTGAAACAGGCCGCATACGCCCTGCGGTGGATCGTCGATCCGGCCGGATGGGTCGAGGCCGGTCGTGCCCTCGCGGCCGACATGCAGGTCCGTACGGTCGGCAATCTGGTGGCCGTGCTGGCCCTGGCGGTGATGGTGCGTTCGCGCCGGAAGATTCGCGCCACACTGCGGCAGATCGACCAGACGGCTTCGCAAAACCAGACCTATACGTTCACGCAGACGCTTCAGACGATCGGGTTGACGCTGTGGCTGGTGGCGCCCTGGCCGGGGTTGCTGGGGGTCGTCGGGTGGCGGCTGTCGGCAGCCGCGACGGCGAGCGACTTCGTGGCGGCCCTGGCCGCGGCTCTGAACGCCGTGGCCGGTTTCCTGCTGGGGCTTCTGCTGGTCCGCGAGATCTGCCGGCCGCACGGCCTCGGGCATACGCACTTCCGCTGGCCGGCCGGTTCCGTGCAACTGCTTCGTGATCATCTCACGTGGCTGATGGCGGCGGGTCTTCCGCTGCTGTTCGTCCTGGTCCTGCTGGAGCGGCAGCCCGACGTCGAGTATCGGGACTCGCTGGGCCGGCTGGCGTTCATCGGCTGCATGGCGGCCCTGGCCGGCTTTGCCTGGCGGGTGCTGCGACCGCGGTCGCCGCTGGTGGCCGAATGGCTGGACCGTCACCGTGGCGGCTGGCCGGACCGGCTGCGCTACGTGTGGTATCCGCTGGCGGTGCTGGTGCCGGTTGCCTTCGCCGCGGCGGCGGCCATGGGGTATTCCTACACGGCCATGCAGCTGGGCGGCCGCTGGGTGGCGACGGCGGGACTGCTGGTGGCTGTTCTGAGCGTCAGGGCTCTGTTGTTGCGGCTGATGTTCGTCGGGTGGCGTCGGCTGGCGAGGGAGGCGGCCCGGCGGCGTCCGGCCGGCGCCGTCCGGTCGGCGGACGCGGCGCCGCCGCGCGAGAAGGTGAGTCCCGGTCCTGTGGACGCGGAGACCTCTGCGCGTCCGGCCGGCCAGGAGCCGGCGATCGACTTGGCGAACGTGGACGCCCAGACCCGCCGGCTGGTCCATGTGGCGACCGTGTTCGCGCTGGGAGCCGGGCTGTGGGTGACGTGGGCCGGGGTGCTCCCGGCGCTGGGCGTGCTCGACCGCGTCCATCTGTGGTCGACGACCGTCGACGTCAGCCAGACCGTCGCAAACCCGGACGGCACGTCTTCGGTGCGGACGGTGCAGAAGGCGGTGCCGATTACCCTGGGACGCCTCGCGTGGGCCGTGCTGATTCTGCTCGGCGCGGTCATCGCGGCCGGCAACATCCCGGGCCTGGTGGAGATTGCCTTTGCGCGTCTGCTGCCGACGGAACCCGGCAGCCGGTACGCCATCAACGCCCTCAGCCGGTATGTCATCACCATTCTCGGGCTGATCGTCGCGTTCAGCACCATCGGGGTCGGCTGGTCCAAGGTGCAGTGGCTGGCGGCGGCGGTGACGGTGGGCTTGGGCTTCGGCCTCCAGGAGATCTTCGCCAACTTCGTCTCGGGCATCATCATTCTGTTCGAACGGCCGGTCCGCGTGGGCGATGTCATATCGGTCGGGCCGATCAGCGGGACGGTCTCGAAGATCCGGATCCGCGCGACCACGATCGTCGACTGGAACCGCAAGGAGCTGATCGTGCCCAACAAGCAGTTCATCACCAGTCAGGTTGTGAACTGGACGCTGTCGGACACGGTCCTGCGCCTGGTCATTTCGGTGGCGGTGCCGCACGGGGCGGACCCGCAGCAGGTCCGCAGCCTGCTGCTGCGCGTCGCCCGCGGCCATCCGCGGGTGCTCGAGAAACCCGCACCGTCCGTGTTCCTTCTGGGCTTTTCCAGGGAGTCGATGGAGTTCTCGCTGCGCGTGTTCGTGGCCGGCCCCGAGCAGATTCTGGGCGTGCAGGACGAACTCCACGTCGCCATCGACGCGACGCTCCGTCAGGCCGGCATTGAACCCGTGTCCTCGCGCAGCCCGGGGTGAGGGGGATGACAAGGTGACAAGGTGGCAAGGTGACAACGTGAAGACGTGACAACGTGACAACCTGACGACATGACAACTTGAATATGTAACAACGTGAGAAAGGGACTGATCGTCGCCGGTACAAGCCCGCTGCGCAGTCCCGAGTTTCGTGGGGGGCGCAGCAGGGGGTCGCCTGAACGTGGAGCAACGCCTCGACACCCACGGCAGCCACCGCGTCACTGCTGATATACGAAGCGCACCCCATGCTGGAGGATCGCCGTGCGGAGGTGCGGGTACTTGACCTTCATATAGTCGATGAACGGCTCGGGGGCCTGGCTGTTGGAGGCGAACATTTCGTAGTGGGCAGGGATGGTCAGCCGCGGCCGCAACGCACCCGCCAGATCCGCCGCCTCCTGGTACGTCATGCAGCCGATGCAGCCGGAGGCCAGCCGCACCGCGTCCCGGCCGTTGATCGGCAGGAACATTACGTCCAGCCGCCAATGCTTCAGCCTGGTCTGCAAACCTTCGTAGATGCAACAGTCGCCGCTGTGGTAGATGCGGCAGCCGTTGGCCTCGATCACATAGCCCAGGCACGGGTGGCGGCCCGTGGGCGGGTCGGGGTCGAGCAGCTCGTGGGCAGAGGCGACGCCGCGGATCTCGATGCCGGCCACCTTCCGGCCCCGCCCGTCATCCAGCCCGACGAACCGCTCGAGGGGCAAGTCCAGGTCTGTCGCCAACCCCGGCAGCAGCAGGTCCGGCACGACGAACGTCGCCGCCGGCGAGGCCGCGGCCATGTCCGGCCACGCCTGGCGATCGATGTGGTCCACGTGATCGTGGGTGCCGCAGATGAGCGTAGCGTTGGTCACCTCGGCCGGCGCCAGCAGGGGCGGTACCCGCCGGGTGGCCATCGGCGTCAGGAACGGGTCGACGTAGATGAGCTTCCGGCCGGCCTTGATGGCGAAGCCGTGCTGGCCGAGCCACCAGATGGCCAGCTGCCCGCGTGCCACCTGGCAGGAGTCGATGTCGTGGATTAGATCCTCGCCTGTCGGCATGACGGAAGTTCACTCCCATGCGGCTTGGCCGTCGCTCCTTCTGCTGGATCGCCGAGCCCTGCTACTTTGGAGCGCATTGTCAAGCAGCCTCGCCTCCTTACGCCACTTGAATTACAGTGTACTGCATCTCTCGAGCGCTCAAGGGGTCTCTCTGTCGCCACCCTCTGTTGAGGGTCCGCCAGGACCGAATGGCTGCCCGGGCGCCTCTTTGATGGCCCGGCGATTGCCCAGCGCCCAGAAGACAACCTTCGTCCCCGTCATGATCAGGCCCATCGACATCCATGCGAGAACGACGGCCCCGGCGCCGAGGACGACGATGGCGACAACCCCTGCGGCGCGGTACGTGTCCCTGCGATGACGACGTCCAGTTCCTTTCCCCCCACGGCCGACGCCCAGCGGTCCAGGATCGAGCGCAGGCTTTCGGGGTTGCTGAGTGCGCTGTAGATCAGATGAAGCGTACGTGCTGCGTACAGGATGCCGATGACGACGGCGATGACGCCCAGCACGGCCACAAAGGCGCGAATGAGCCGCAGCACGGGGTCGATGCCGGATTCCGTCCCGGAACCTTCTGGTTCGTTCCTTCTTATGTTGCCTCCAGTATGACGGCAGCATATCATGGCCGCAAACGGCCTCGGTGCAATGGCATTCCCGAGCGAGTCTCATCCGGCAGCGGAAAGCCCGATTCGGGCTTCCCGGGCTGTATCATGCACGCGTCCGTGCTGCTATAATACCCTTGATGAACAGACATGGGATAGCTATCGACGAGCAGCGGATTGCCGCCCTCTGCAGGCAGCACGGGATTCGCAGCCTACGCCTGTTTGGTTCGGTCCTTCGGGAGGACTTCGGGCCGCACAGCGACGTGGACGTGCTCGTGGAATTCCTGCCGGGAAGGGCTCCTGGCTGGATCGGTTTCGCCGGACTCGCGCTGGAATTGGAGAAGATCATCGGACGACCTGTCGATCTGCGGACCGCCGCCGACCTTTCGGAGAGCATACGCCGCCGCGTCCTCAGCGAGGCCAAGGTGCAGTATGGTGCATAAGGCCACTCCCCCGGACGACAGAGACCGCGTCATCCACATGCTCGAGGCTGCCGAAGACGCCTTGCGCTTTGCGGCAAATCGCGTGCGGGAAGACCTCGACCGGGACAGCATGCTCCTGCGGGCGCTGTTCCAGTGCATCGAGGTCATCGGCGAAGCAGCGTCTCGAACCAGCCCCGAAGCGAGGCGGCGCGTTCCAGAACTGCCGTGGCAGGAGATCATCAAGATGCGCAGCATCCTGGTTCATGCGTATTGGGGGATTGACCGGGACCGGGTCTGGAGCACGGTCCGCGACGACTTGCCGCCTCTGGTCACTGCCCTACGATCGGCCCTGGCAGCTTGGCCGCAAGACCCTGAGGAGTGACGGTGCGTGCTCGCGGCTGCTTGGAGGCGGGCGGTGCATTGTTCACTCCCTGGTTGTGGCCAAGCCCAGCAGTAACCTCGCGCGGCCGCGAGGGCCATTCGCCGTCAGCGGATAGAGGGTCTTGAATCCCTCCGCGTACTGGCAGCCGGCCAACACTCCCCGAAAGCGATTTCGCGAGATCACGCGTTCAACCGCGCGCTCATTCGGACTCTGCGACCGATGACACCGCACCAGTGCCTTTTTGGCTTCGATCACACGGGATATGTCCACGTAGAGGTCCGGACAGAACTGGTTGGTCTGCGTTCCTATGGCATTCTCCGACAACTAAACCTCGGCATCATTACGGATGCGCGCCGCGCGCATCGCTCGGATCGTGATATCGTACACGGCCGTGTGGTCGGGGTGCTCGTTGATGGGCCAGAGCGTGAATACCGCTGCCGGCTTCAGCCGGCCCAGGAGGCCCGCGACCTCGTCGCAGATGCCTTTGTCCGCGTACAGATCGCCGTCCATCCGCCCCAGGAATATAAGCTCAGCCCCCAGCAGCTTGCAGGCGTCCGCCTGTTCCTTCTGACGGATGGCCCGCGCCCTGTCCGCGGATTTGCCCCGGATCCCCCGCTCGCCTCCGGTCGCGCACACAACGTGGAGGCGATAGGCGTTTCGCAGCAGCCACGCCGTTCCGCCCATTGAATTGTCCACATCGTCCGGATGGGCCATGACGATGGCCACGGCCCGCTTCTTCGCACCTGCCTTCATGACGGAAGTCCCGAACGCTCCTGGTGGAGCGTCAACCTTCATTTCACAGGTTCCCCGTTTTCGGAGGCCTTGCACGCCCGCAAACACCGCGGGCGTGGCACGCGAAGAATGAGCCTGGGCGCTCCGCTAGGGCAACTCCTCGCGGAATCCCGCCGCCATCATCCATCGCTTGTACGTCGCCAGGTCGAACGGCGGGTTGCCGGCCATGTAGTGGTTGACGCCCTTGCCGCGCGGCCCCTCCCACTCGATCAAGTAGAATCGTTTGGCGGTCGCGCTGTAGGGCACTTTGCCCAGCACGGTCACGCCGTCGGCGACAGCCACGCGGCGCCCCTCGACGAGCACCTGACCCGTATCGACGTCCCTGACCCGGTACGTCACCTCGACGTCGTTGCGGGTGTCATTGACCGCCACCAGCTCCTGGAACCAGCCGGCCGGCTCGCGGAACATCAGACACACCGGCTGCTGGGCCCGCCGGATACAGTACCATGCCAGCTTCTTCTCGAAGTAGTAGTCCACGACCGCGTCGGAAATCTGCGGCCAGCCGTCGATCA